>OGXR01002580.1_pt1 | contig 11324 bp, 13 predicted proteins | sample 1576331 | NCBI WGS metagenome assembly OGXR01 (sample SAMEA3541473, study PRJEB24748) | human gut metagenome | biome: human gut; feature: human-associated habitat; material: faeces | place: China | collected 2012 | reverse complement strand
CGTGCTTTCTGATATGTTAAAGAAATCCAATACTGAAATGGAACTGGCTTTTCTTCAAAAGCAGAAACAATTAAAACAGGAACAGGATTACTAGTTATATTGCACTTCAAAGAAGAAATAAAGAAGATTAAATAATAAAAGCTATATAACACATATAAATGTATGGCTATATAGTGATTTATGATTTAATAAAATGTGTTATAGACTTTTATAGTCAATTTGGAGTTAAAGATAAAAGACATCGGATTTATTGCTTTATGAAATAACATGATATTTTTAAAACGAAGCTAATTAGATAACATGAGGTTTTTTCTATGGAGGAGACCTCATGTTTTTATATGCTCTATTATTGGTGTCTTGCTATAGTCCAGATATTTTTTACTAATTTGATTTTAACATTGGTAACACAATAAACGGTAAACCTACTCAAAAATTAGTGTATTAAAAGAATAGCTAACAACTAATAATAATATTCTTTAATTAAAGCAAGTAATTGATTTAAAAATACATTTAATAAGCTTAAGAATAGAAAAATAACTATGACAAGATAAATAAGGAAAAAATTTAATGAAAAGAGAGAAATTAAAAATAAAACAAGCAAATGAAAAGAGAATGGTTTTATGAAAAATAAAACAAAATATTTAGTAGCAATATTATTAATGCTAAAAATAAAAATAGAAATGATTTTTTCAATAATAGTTCTATAATTTTATAGAGGCGTCAAAATGTCGCCTCTATATTTTTGTAGTATCCTGCTAAAAGCCACGCTTTTAGGCTCTTATTTGGATTTGGGGCGACTCCCTGTTCCTGTCAAAATTATCCAATGAATAATTTTGACAGGATAAATGAGTTTGTGGTATTATATGAATTAGAAAAATAGTAATTTGTTGAAATGGAGGATTGATTATGAAAAAATTAAAAATATGAATATTATTAATTATATTAGGAAACTTATTATATTTAGCTTATATATTTTTTTGTAAAGAGGTGTGAATATGAGTGATTCAAAAGAAAATGTTGATGTATTAAAAATGTATGGAGAAGACAGTACTACAAAAAGAGATGAATTTTTAAAAAAGCATAACTTAAATGAAAAGGGGCTTACTAGTAAACAAGCTGAAATTAATATTAAAAAATTTGGTCTTAACGAAACAAAAAAGGCTAAACCTAAGAAGTGGTATAATTATTTACTACAAAGTTTACTAACACCTTTTAACTGCATTTTAATTGGTATTTCAATTATCTTAATATATACAGATATATATTTAGCAATAGAACCAAGCTATGCAAATATAATAGTCATAGCAATTTTAGTTACTGCAAGTACTTTATTAGATTTTTTTGAGTCTTATAGATCTAATAAGGCAGCAGAAAAATTAAGGGAAATAGTTGAAACAACTACTACAGTTATTAGAGATAACAAAGAAATAAATATACCAGTTAAAAATGTAACCTTAGGAGACATTGTTTTATTGTCTGCTGGAAGTATTATACCAGCTGATTTAAGAATAATCGAATCAAAAGACTTATATGTAGGACAGGCTTCATTAACTGGAGAATCTGATAATATAAAGAAAACCGTTGAATTAGAGAACAAGCAAGAAGAATTAGACAGTATATCAGATTTTGATAATATCTGTTTTATGGGTACAAATGTTGTATCTGGTTCAGCAAAAGGTGTTGTAATAAAAGTTGGAGATTCAACATATTTTGGAAAAATAGCAAATACTGTAACTTCTGGAAAAGAAAAAACTGCATTTCAAAAAGGTATTGAAAGTATAAGTAAATTATTAATTAGAATTATGATTTTTATGATTCCAATAGTATTTTTAATAAATGTGGAAAAACATGATATTATTCTAGCATTTACTTTTGCTGTTGCAATAGCAATTTGCATAACACCACTACTGTTACCTGTTATTTTATCTTCAAGTTTATCTAAAGGTGCTGTGAGAATGTCAAAAAAGAAGACTATTGTTAAGAAGTTAGATTCAATTCAGAACTTTGGAGCAATGAACATATTCTGCACAGATAAGACAGGAACATTAACAGAAGACAAGATTGTTCTAGAAAAATATTTAAATGTAAATGGAGAAGAAGACTTAAACATTTTAAAATATGCCTTTTTAAATGCCTATTTGCAAACAGGACTAAAAAGCAATATAGACGAGGCAGTAGTTGCTAAAGCTAAAACTATTGGAATTGAGAATAGTGTAGAAAAATATAAAAAAATAGATGAAATTCCTTTTGACTTTTCTCGTAGGTGTTTATCAGTAGCAGTAGAAATAGATAATAAAGATGAATTAATAACCAAAGGTGCTGTTGAAGAAATTCTAAATATTTGTACAACATTTGAATATAAGGGACAAACGGAAAAACTTACAAATGAGAAAATAAAAAACATGAGAAAAATTTGTAAAGACTTAAATGAGGAAGGTTTTAGAGTTGTTGCCATTTGTAAAAAAATTATAACTAATAATAAAAAAGATTTTAATAGCACTGATGAAAAAGAAATGACTTTATTAGGTTTTATTGGTTTTCTTGATCCACCAAAGGAAAGTGCAAAAGAAGCAATAGAAGGTTTAAATAATGCAGGAATAAGAGTTATGGTTCTTACAGGTGATAATGTAGAAGTTACAAGATGCGTTTGTAATAAAGCAGGGATAAATTCAAAAGAAATCATAACTGGAAATAAAATAGATACATTATCAGATGTAGCACTATCAAGATTATTAAAAAGAAATAATATATTTGCGAAACTTTCTCCAATACAAAAAGCAAGGATTGTTAGAGTTTTAAAACAAAATGGAAATGTTGTAGGATATATGGGAGATGGAATAAACGATAGTCCAGCGTTAACAAATTCCGATGTTGGAATTTCTGTTGATACTGCAGTTGATATAGCAAAAGAAACTGCAGATATTATATTACTTGAAAAAGACCTTAATGTACTATTAGATGGTGTAATGGAACGGAAGAAAAACATATGTAAATTTAATGAAATATATAAAAATGGCAACAAGTTTCAACTTTGGGGAAGTAGTTTCAGTAATTATTGCAAGCATTGTATTACCATTTTTACCTGAAACACCAATTCAATTATTAGTAGAAGGATTATTATATGACTTTGGTCAAATGACAATTCCGTTTGACAATGTAGATAAAGAATTGATTAGAAAGCCAAAAAAATTAAATATAAAAAGCTTAAAAAGGTTTATGTTTTTTATGGGTCCTGTAAGTTCACTATTTGATATAGTTGTATTTTTACTATTATGGTTTGTTTTCACAGTTAGAGATGTTACACACTTTCAAACAATATGGTTCACTTACAGTATAGTATCAAATTTAATAGGAATGCACATTATAAGAACGGCAAAAACACCATTTATACAAAGTAATGCACATAAGGCTGTTTATATATCTTCAATTCTGTTAATTATAATAGGAATTTTAGTACCATTTACGCCTCTAGGAACTGCGATAGGCTTAGCACCAATTGCATTAAAATATATTTTCATGATATTTGGAGTCACATTCTTATATTGTATTGTAGCAAGTTATGCAAAGAAAATTTATATAAAGAAATATAAGGAATGGATATAGAAATAATAGAAGATAGGAAGTAGTTTTAATTATCAAAAAAATAAATATAAATAGTAATTTGTCGAGGAGGTAGATTATGAAAAAAGAAACAAAAATTGCACTAATAATATTAGCAATAGCTATATTTATTTTAGGAATTATAGGTGTCATTGTTGTAGGACTAAATAATAATTCAAAAGAAATAGAAGTTAATGGTAAAGAAGAATTATATGACAAAGTAGAAGAATATCTTATTAGTAAAGAACAGCCACATTATTTTGTAGAAGAAAAAAATGCTAAACCTAATTATAATGTAAGTGATTTTCAAGTGTTTACAGATATTGCAAGATTAGGTATAAAAGAAAAAGATGATGAAACTTATGTATATATATGGGCATTAGTTGAGAGTTATTATGTACAAGATGGTAAATTAATTAGTAATGGTGGATATTCAATCCCTCATAAATTTATAATAAAAGATAATGAAATTATAGACTACAAAATACCAAGAGATGGTTCTGAATATTCAAAATCAATTAAAGAAATTTTCCCACTAGATATAAGAAACAAGTTAAATGATGACCTTGTAGATGGAAATAAAATTGATAATCAAGTAAAAGAACATTATTCATATTTACAAGATGATAAAATATCTATATCCATAAAAGAAGGTACATTAACGAAAAAGGGAATAACTTTAATTATAAAAAATAATGCAAAACAAAATTATTTTTATGGATCTCAATATTATTTAGAAAAAGAGGAAAATGGAACATTTAATGTATATGAACCAAAAGAAATTTTATCTTGGAATGATGTATTATATTCACTAAAAAGTAATGAACAAATAGAAATAGAAATAAATTGGATAATAGGATATGATGAATTAAGTAATGGTAAATATAGATTGGTAAAGAAATTTACAACAGAAGAAAATATAACATCATCTGCGAATGTGCAAGAAAATTTTTATGTAGAATTTGAAATAAAATAGTAAGATACAAATTACAATTTTTAAGGCAAATTTCAATTATTCAACCATTAGTTGATAAAAAAATACCCCACTCAACCAATGGTATGTAGATTTTTAGATAAATAATTATTACACTTAAAGTAAAGGAGGTAGTGAACCTATGAATCAAGTAAAAATAGGAAAATTTATAGCTGAATGTAGAAAAAAGAATAATTTAACCCAAATGCAATTAGCAGAAAAATTAAATATTACTGATAGAGCTATTTCAAAATGGGAAAATGGAAAAGCTATGCCTGATTCATCAATAATGCTTGAATTGTGTGCAGAATTAAAAATAAGTGTAAATGAATTATTAAGTGGGGAGGTATTAGAAATGAATAGTTATAATGAAAAAATGGAACAAAATTTAATTGATATGGTAAGACAAAAAGAGGCATCAGATAAAAGATTATTAAAAATGGAAATTGTAATAGGAGTATTAATAAGTATAGTGTTTTTTACATTAATATTTATTGCTTCATTTGTAGAAATGGGAGATTGGTTAAGAATAACACTTATTATAACTGGTTTTATACCATTTATAATTATGATACCATTTGCAATACGAATTGAACAAACAGCAGGATATTATGAGTGTCAAAAATGTCATCATAAATATATTCCAACATTTTCAAGTGTATTATGGGCTATGCACATAAACAGAACAAGATATATGAAATGTCCTAAATGCAATCAAAGAAGTTGGCAAAAAAAAGTAATAACTAAAGAATAGGAGGAGTTTATGATGAAATATATTAAAGAAAATTGGAAGTTTTTTGCATTTATGATTTTAATATGTATTATAGGAGGATATTTTACCACAATATATACATTACAATCATTTGATCAAAGTATGTTTGAAGAAACTATAAAACAGGTAGGTTCAAAAGAATTATTTATTGGTATTTCGGTAGCACAAATATCTCTATATGCAGTTATATTTGCAGGTATAGGAATAATATTATCTAATAAGATAGGTTTGTGGAAAAAGTTTGAAGTTAATAAAAAAGCAATAATAGGAGTTATTATTATTTCAATTCTTGGAGGATTATGTTTAAGCATAGTTGATAGATATGTATTTGGAAGTTTTATTAATCCAGTATTGCATAGTTACGATAATAAACCGACTATTGAATATATTATTTCAGCATTCACTTATGGTGGTGTATTTGAAGAAATATTAATGAGATTATTTTTAATGTCATTATTCTCATGGATTATAGCTAAAATATTTTATAGAAAAGAAAAAGAAATACCTACAAAGGTATTTGTAATATCTAATATAGTAGCTGCTTTATTATTTGCAGCAGGACATCTACCTACAACTATTCAAACATTTGGATATGTTGATTCGCTGATACTATTTAGATGTTTCTTTATGAATGGAGCATTTGGTATAGCTTTTGGATGGTTATATAGAAAATATGGAATCCAGTATTCAATGCTTGCACATTTTGGATGCCATTTTGTTTCAAAATTAATATGGCTATTATTTATATAAACAAAATACGCGAACAATAAATTACAATTTAGCGAATAGAAAGTAATAGATTTTACAAAAATTTCTATTGCTTTTTTTATATCAATAAGGTATAATAAGTATGAAAAGTATAACAAATAAGATTCAAAGGAGAAATATAAAATGGAAAAAGATAAGTATGTAGGTATCTGTAAAGTAGGAGAAAAGGGGCAGATTGTAATACCAGTAGAAGCAAGAAAAATGTTTGATATAAAGTCTGGGGATTCTATTATTGTTTTATGTGATAAAGAAAAAGGAATTGCACTTGTAAAGTCAGATGTAATAGAAGATTTAGCAGATGATATATTAAAGAAATGAGGTAATAAGAATGTATTTAATAAATAAACAATTTAGAACAAGTGATAATAGTATAATTAACTATTATGAAACAGATAACCATAAACCTATATTACTAATTATTCATGCTCAGGGAACAAGTGCAGTTAGTTATTCAAAAATTGCAAAAGATTTAGCAAAAAACTTTCATTTGATTTTGGTAGATTGCTATGGACATGGCAAAAGTTCTCATAATAAAGAAAAATATAATTTAGTAACTCAAGGAAATGATTTAATTGAATTTATACAAGCTATTACTAATAGTAATATATCTGTTTTAGGACATTCATCTGGAGGATTAATTGCTTGTTACATTGCCTCTAATTCTAATTTCTGTAGTAACTTAATATTGGAAGATCCACCTTTATTTTCAAGTAATGGAAATAGAAGGTTTAATACTTTTAATTTTAAAGACCTATCAACAGTATGCCATAATTATATAAATCAAAAAGAAGAAAAAGATTTTGTATATTATTATTTTATGAATCAATATTGTTGGAACTTCTTTCCAGAAAATTCAAGAGAAAAATTAAAAAATAAATTGGGAGAATTTGCTTTAAAATATAGAAAACAACATCCAGAAAAAAATTTGAAAGTTCCATTCTGGCCAAAAAAGTTTTTAGAAGGATTTAATGGCTTGAATGAGTATGATCCTTATTTTGGAGAAACTTTTTATAATGATTCTTTTAATGCAAATGTTAATTATGAAGAATTACTTTCAAATATAAAATGCGATACTTTATTTATGAAAGCAAATACTACTATTGGTAAAGATGGACTTATTCAGGGAGCATTATCAGATGAAGATTTAGAGCAAGTTTCAAAATTAATTCGCAATATCAAAGTAGAATACTTTAATTGTGGACATGGTATTCATAGTGAGAAACCAAAAGAATTTATAAGAAGTGTAAATGGAATAGTAAAAAAGCAAGAATTACACAAAGATTATGAAAGATAAATTACAATAAGTTGGGTAGATAACCAGTTGAAATTATCTACCTTTTATTATATAATCGTAACAAGAATTAGTAATTTGAAAGTGATGTAATCTTATGGAAAAAAGAAAAATAATTATTGTTTTTATAGTTTTTATTTTAATTGTTATAGTAGGATTATGGGGAAGTGGTATAATTCCAAAACGAATTGCACGAATATCTGCATCTAATTATTTAGAAAAAAACTTTCCTAAAATGCAACTAGAATATGTAGATATAGAATGGAGTTCTAGTTTTGGTGGCTATTCAATAAAGTTTAAGGATGCGAATAATAAAACTTACTCTTTTATAATGAACAACAAGTATTTTCCAATAAGTTTAGGACAAGGCTTGTTTGCATTTGAAGAAGAATATAGACAAAAATATGAATGGCAAGATACAAACATAGAAAATAATGAAGAAAGTTATTTTTATGGAAAAGTAATTGAATCTAATGCAAAATATATTATAGTAGAGCCAAACGAGAATGAAGAAGAAAGAAAATCAGCAGATAAAATTTCTGTAGGTTTAGGAGAAAATAATGATGCACTTTATACCATTGGAACTAATGTGAAAATAACTTATTATGGTACTATACTGGAAAGTTATCCAGCACAAGTTAAAGCAACAAAAATTGAAATAAAATCTGCTGAAAACTTTGAAATACTTTTCAAAGATAGACAACCAATAGACAGCTATAATAAAATTTATGCTATATTAGATAAATCAGAAACGGACAAATATAATTATACTATATATGCATATGATGGAAGTGTAAATATCAAAATTGATGATAAAGAATATTCTTTAAAAGATGCATTATTAGAAAGTAAAATAACAATGGAAGAAATAATACAAAAAGCAAATAAAGATTTAGATAATAACAAGATAACAGGAGATATGTATAAAGATGGTGGAAGTATGATATATCAATATGATACTTATACAATAATAAAATGTCATATAATAGAAGGAAATAGAGATGTGTATATTGGGACAAAAGAAATGACATTAAATGATGTTAAATAAAATATAGATATAACTTACAATTAGTAATTTGTATTTCGAAAGGTGGTAACAATTATATGTTAGAAACATTTTTGAATGTTGTTCCTATTACTATAATAGTGGGAATAATATATGTTATTTATAGAATTATTAAAATTAAGAAAAACAAATTATCAGTTAATTATTTTTATGAAATAGTTAAATTTATTTTTGTATGTTATTTAACTGGATTAATAAATCTTGTACTCGTTCCAAGCAATCTTTGGTCGCATTTTTGGTTTTATGTAAAAAATGGATACTCTACAGGGGATAGTTTAGGTTGGTTTTCTGGAAGTTTCAATTTTGTTCCATCATTATACAAATATTTAATTAAAGGTGAACTTTCGATAGGTACTTGGATACGAGATATGCTAATAGGTAATATGTTGATGTTTATTCCAATGGGAATTATGTTGCCATTAGTTTTGAAAAACATAAATAAAAAGAATATATTTGTTATTGCTATTTTAATTACTTTGTCAATTGAAATATTACAACCGATAGTTGGTAGAAGTTTTGATATTGACGATATAATCATGAATTTTATTGGAAGTATTATTGGATATCTAGCAGTTACAATTTTTATAAAATTGAAAGAAACAAACAAATAAATTACAATAAGTTGGGTAGATAACCAGTTGAAATTATCTACCTTTTATTATATAATCGTAACAAGAATTAGTAATTTGGAGGGGAGGAATAAAAATGAATGAAATAAAAATTAAATCAATTTATAAACATTTTAAAGGTGATTTATATTTAGTTGAAGATATTGCAACACATTGTGAAACGGGGGAAAAATATGTGGTATATAGAGCACTATATGGAGATACAGGATTATATATAAGACCTTATGATATGTTCGCTTCTGAAGTTGACCACGAAAAATATCCAAATGTAAAACAAAAATACAGATTTGAATTACAAAATATTAAGAGCGTGAAAGAAAAATAGATAACAAGAAATTACAATTTAGTAATTAGTTAAAAAATAGTAATTTGTTGAAATGGAGGATTGATTATGAAAAAAACAATTTTAACTATTTTATTATGTGGGGTTATGGTATTGGGAATGACTGGTTGTGGAAAGCAAAAAAATGAATTTGATATAGGAAATAAGTCTGATATTAAAATTTCACAAAATGATGTTATAATGACTATTAAAGAAGGAACATTAACAAATAAAAGTGCAACTTTAATTTTAACTAATAATAGTGATAAAAATTTTCAATATGGAACTCCATATGAAATAGAAATTAAAAAAGATGGAGAATGGCATAAAATAAATGTGGAATTGAATTTTACTATGCCTGCTTTTCAACTTTCGGCAAGAGAAAATAGAGAAATTGAAATTAATTGGGAAAATGGATATGGTAAACTTGAAAAAGGAATTTATAGAATCATAAAAGGAATTGATTATGAATATGAAGAGGGAAAATACAAACCTTTTAATATAGCAGTTGAATTTACTATTTAATAACAAATTACAATAAATAAGTTAGAACAATTAAATGCAAAATATAAATTCATAAAAAATTCACAAAAATTAGCACTCTACACTTGACATTGCTAAAATTAGTGATACAATATAAATGTAATGAGAATTACATATATGTGCATACCCTTGAAACAGAGTATCAACACATAAAAAATTATTTTGTAAAAGGAGTGGTTTTTATGATGATGATACCAAGAAAAAGGAACGAATTTGATTTGTTCAGAGATTTCTTTGAAGGAGATGATTTTTTTCCAATTAGAAGAGAAAGTGCAATAATGAAAACAGACATAAAAGAGAAAAAAGATAAATACATTATTGAAATGGATCTTCCTGGATATGAAAAAGAAAACATTAAACTATCATTGAAAGATGGATATTTGGAAGTAACAGCTGAGGTTAATAAAGAAGATGAAAATGAAGAAAAGGACAAATTGCTTTTCTTTTCGCCCGACGTTATGGTATACTGTTTGTAACATCAAATCTAAAAAGGAGGATTCCCTATGGCTTTCACCATGATTCACGAAAACTACAACGTCAGCAACCTCGACGCATCCATTTCCTTTTATGAAAAGGCGCTGGGGCTGCACGAGGTGCGGCGCAAGAACGCAGCGGACGGTTCGTTCGTCATTGTCTATATGGCCGACAACACCGAAACCTTTGAATTGGAGCTGACGTGGCTGCGCGACCATCCGCAGAAATATGATCTGGGCGAATGTGAATTCCATCTGGCCTTCCGCACGGATGATTTCGCCGCCGCGCACGAAAAACACAGCCAAATGGGCTGCATCTGCTTTGAAAACAAAGCGATGGGCATCTATTTCATTGAAGATCCCGATGGATATTGGCTGGAAATTGTCCCCACTCGCTGATCCCATTCCGCCTTCTTGCCGTGCTTTTCATCGCCATCGTTCGTATTATTCCGAACGTTCGATTATTCAATTCATGTTTTATTCGATATTCTTTTTGCTATTTTTCATTTTTCTCTTTACAACGGGACGAAAAAGATGTATCATGTCTGCGTCATCAAAATTTCGTTCATCGGTTCAATTCAAGGAGGAAACACGCATGAAGAAGCTGATTGCTCTGGTGCTCGCCGCTATGCTGTGCATGACCGCCTGCATCGCGCTGGCCGCCGACCTGAAGATTGGCGCTGTGATGCTCGGTGATGAGACCGAGGGCTACACCCTCGCCCACATGGAGGGCATCAAGCAGGCTGCCGCCGAGTTGGGTCTTTCCGACAGCATCGTTTGGAAGTACAAGGTCCCCGAAGATCAGACCTGCTACGACAGCGCGCTCGACCTTGTGGGTCAGGGCTGCAACCTGATCATCTCCAACTCCTACGGCCATCAGAGCTATA
>OGXR01002579.1_pt1 | contig 11328 bp, 12 predicted proteins | sample 1576331 | NCBI WGS metagenome assembly OGXR01 (sample SAMEA3541473, study PRJEB24748) | human gut metagenome | biome: human gut; feature: human-associated habitat; material: faeces | place: China | collected 2012 | reverse complement strand
CTTGCTCGGTTACGTACGACTAGTACGCGCGCTCGCAAGAACTTGCCAAGAAACGTCAAAATCTCATCAAAATTCTGACTTTTTAGAGAAACACTAATTATCGTCGGTCATAATGGCAATCGTCGTCGGGGCATGTTGGAATTACTTTTCGATAGCGATACAAGCGATAGATGTCGGCATAGTGGTTATCTTTTCGACAACTGGGATAATTTGCATAGTAAGAGCGGTGTGGAATGAAAAAAAGGAAAAGGCGAGGATAAAATGAAAAAAGCATTTAAAAAGGTCATAGTAGTACTTATTATAGTAATGTGTTTAGTGGTATTGGCGGGGTGCGTAACACGGTCGCGAATGATTGACAATCCGACCAATTCATTAACGATACACATGACGGACGGCAATATCGCCACATATCGGGGGCAAATCAAGACCATTGAAGAAACGAAGAACCTGATCATACTTACCGTTGATTACGGGAATGGCATTGTATCTACCGTTGTATTCAACAAAGATAATATAACTTATGTCGAATATGCTTGACAAGCGGAGAAAGATGTTATAATGCTTGAATAACGAATATGTCATTGCGAGGCATTGCCACGTCGCTATGCTCCTCGCAATGACATAAAAAGAGCAAAAAAGAATACTTGTTTGGTAACAATTCGACATAAAAAAAGACGCCGTGGTCGGCGTCTTTTTTGTGTGACAATTGATTATTCGATAAAGGGTCCGAGTGCTTCGATAAGGTCCGCGCAGTTGTCGCTGAATACTTCCAGCACCACCGGGGTGGACAGGTCAAGGCTGAATATGCCGAGTATCGACTTTGCATCCACAACGTGACGGCCGCTTCTCAAATCCATATCGTAGTCAAACTTATTCGTGACGTTTACGAAATGTTTGACGCTCTCTGCTGTACCGAGATTTAAGGTAACTGATTTCATATTGTCTCCTATATACAAAAAATTATTTCAAATTAACTTTTTCGTAAGGAATTTTAGCATTTATGACTTTTTTTGTCAATTATTTACAGGCCGTACTTTTCCTTTATCTGCGTAAAAGTATAGGGTGCGTCGAGAAACGCTTTGTGCGCGTCGTATAAGGAGTAGCCTTTGTTCGTCAGCCCGTTTATGACGTCGGTAACCTGGATATAGCCGTAGTAATAGGTCGCGGCGTTTGCGGGTTGCATAATCGCGTCGAAATAAAGGTTTGTCGCGAAGTCGGAAATCGTGCTTTCCTTGTAAACGAGTTTTTTGCTGTCGGACGGATCCTGTGCGGAAGAATTCAGAAAGTATGCGTGTTCATTAAGCTTCACGGTGTCGGTGAGCCAGGTTTCGACGTCTTTCGCGGAAACGCCGTCGTAATTGACTTTCATATCGACAAGCACGCGAAGGTATCCTTGCGCCAGAACTTTTTTCACGCGGTAGCGCATAATAAGGTTGTCTTTGCTGTCGGTTTCGCCGTAAAGATTTGCGGCGTAATGTTCGGCGTAGGTTGCCCAGCCTTCCTTATATGCGGTGGGGCAAAGCACTTTCACGATGTTGTGCTGATTGCTGTTTTTCAGGTAATTGTACTGATAAAGGTGACCGGGGATTCCTTCGTGCGACAGCAAATCGTATGATAGATAACCCGTGCTGTCCCAGTTGTTGATGATAATCGTTTCGTCCGACGACTTGTTGTCAAGGGGCGACACGAAGTACGCGGCGGGCGCGAAGTTATCCTTCATACTTTCGTCCACGACTTTGAGCGTTACGTTTCCTGCCGTAGTTGAAAATGCGGGGAATGTCGGCGAAAGCAAGCCTTTAAGCGTGTCAATCGTATTATAAAGTGCGTTTTCCGACCAATCGTCGTTGTTAAAGGCGTTCACGACTTCCTTGTCGATGTCTTCTTCCTTAATGCCGAGCTTGACAAGTTTTGTGCGGATTTCTTCGATTTCCGCAGTCGTTTTGTTGAACTCGGTCATAAGTCTTTGTGCGGCGGACGCAATCGTATCGCGCGTGCCCGTCGATGACTGGAACAGGGCGGCGTAATAGTTTTTGCCCGTTTCGCCGTAGGACGCGTATCCGCCCGAAACCCTTTCGATAAGCGTGCCGAGGGCAGGATCGGAGAAGATATGTTTCAGGTCGTTGCCGAGCCTGACGTACGCCTTAATCATCGTACGGATACCTTCGGTCGCCTGCTTTTTGTATGCGGTTTTCTGGTCGTCCGACAAGAAAGAGCAGCCGTCGATTTTTTGAATCATATTTTTGTAAACGAAGTTCTTCTTTACGTTATCGTCGGTTGCGTATTCGTCGGGATTTGTGTCCGCGCAGTTCATATAGTCGTAAATCGAAATGTTGTCTTCCGAAACGCCGCTTGCGATAATTTCTTCCCTTGTGTTAAGAATGTGCGCGCCCGTGAAATTGCCCGTTTGTTCAACCGCGTAAAAGAGATTTATGCGGTGCTTCGAGAACCCGTTTTTAATGCACTCGATTTCGTAATTTACGTATTCGGGAAACGCCGACGCCGTGTCGTTCATCAGGAAGATATAGTCCTTTACGTCCTGTTCGTCGCGGAGTTTGTATTCGGTAAGGTACACCGGGAGACTCGCCTGCATGCCCGAATATCCGCCGATGTAACTGTCCTGCATATAGTACGAGCCAGCAAGTTTCGATTCCTGAATGAAAAAGTATTGCAAAAACGTGAACAAATCCTTGTCGGAGTCGTTCATTTTGCTGTAACGATAGGTGTACGCCATAAGGGCGGCTTGCATTTTGTATGACGAATACGCCGCGTCGTAATCTTCCTTCGACGACGGGCGGGGAAGCGCAGCCTTTGGCGTGAGACCGAGCGCGGTGTCCGCGTCCTCAAAGAAGAAGTTCGCGCTCATCGCGTCGTTTGAGAACAGCGACGGGAACAATTCGTTTGCAAAGTCGTTTATATTATTTTTTCTGAAAATGTTGCAGCCCGAAAGGGTGACGACCGACACGAGAAGTATCGTCAACGTCAAAGCAACCGCCAATATTTTTTTGAATTTTTTATTCATAACTTGTCCTTTTCCAAGTGTATATGTTTATTCTTTAATCTTATTCTATATCAATATACATAAATTTTCAATAAAAATTCCGAAAAATAGTTGAATGCGTCAAAACTATTGAAAGAAAACGCAAGCGTCTGTAAACAGCCGCCGAACGCCGACCTCGATACGCTTATACTCGCATTCGCTCGTGTAAGCGCATCGGTCATCAGTACGAATATACTCAATCCCACCGCGTCATAAACTGCGCTTTTGACCAAACAAACACATTTTATTTATTTGTTTGTCTTTTGCTTGTTTATTCCTTTTCCCCACGGGTACAAAGTATCCCGCGGGGTCCCTGTATTTTCGCTCGCAATGACATAAAGTGCGTTGCACGGAACAATTTCACCGCAAAGTGATGAAACACTTTGCGCCATCAAAAAGCCCTGACTAATGTCAGGGCAATGCAATTATTCGTTCAATTATTGCGGATTATTTCGTACCGAAAATTCTGTCGCCGGCGTCGCCGAGACCGGGGACGATGTAGCCGTTTTCGTTGAGGTGAGAGTCTTTGCAGCCGACGAAGATGTGTACGTCGGGATGTTTTGCGTGGACTTTTTCAATTCCTTCGGGCGCGCCGATGATGCTCATAAACTTAATGTTCTTGCAGCCTTTTGCCTTAATGAAGTCGATTGCCGCGATTGCGCTGCCGCCGGTTGCGAGCATCGGATCGAGAATGATGACTTCGCGGTTTGCGATATCGTCGGGAAGTTTGCAGTAGTACTCCTTGGGTTCAAGCGTTTCGTGGTCGCGATAAAGACCGACGTGTCCGACTTTTGCGGTGGGGACAAGAGCAAGGATACCGTTTACCATGCCGAGACCTGCGCGGAGAATAGGCACGATTGCGATGTCATTTGCAATAACGCGGGTTTTAGTGACCGCAATCGGGGTTTTAACCTCAATTTCTTGCGTATTGATATCGCGGAGAGCCTCAAACGCCATAAGCATTGCGACTTCTTCCACAAGTTCGCGAAACTCTTTGCTGCCGGTACGTTCATCACGCATAATTGCAATTTTGTGTGTGATAAGAGGGTGATTGAAAATAGTTACGTTGTTCATAAAACACCTCACAATATTTACTTTTAACATAGTAACATTTCGGCGTTTTTTTTGCAAGCAAAAAACGCATTGTTCGACATATTTTTTAAGGCATATCGCAATAAAAAAATTAGCAAAAAAACACGAATTTCGTCAAATTGATATTTTCAAAACCTTGATAACGTAAATTTATTGTGTTATAATATACACAGTATAAGTATTTTCTAATTTACTTTAAGGGTTATATTATTAAAGAGGAGTTTGAAAAATGTTAGCAGCAGTTTCATCCAATGAAGTATGGCAGAAAATCGTCGATTTCTTTACCATCACGGTGAAAGACTTTTTCGTTGAATTATTGGCAGAAAATCCCCCGATTAAGTTCATATTGCTTGTTGCGGGCGCAGCGCTCGTACTCATCGGCTTAATCGTTATTATCGCGGTTTGCGCAAAGAAGAACAAGGCGAAGAAAGCGGCAAAGAAAGCGGCAAGACAAAGCGTCAAAGACGCAAAGAAAGCAAGTAAGAAAGGCGGCAAAGTCGCAGCCGAAGAAAAACCCGCTGTGAAAGAAACGCCCGTCGTACCCGCGACACCCGCACCCGCGCCTTATATCGAGGACGAAAAGAAGTTCGACGCCGACGCTTTCGATGACGAGCTGCCTCCGTTTGAAGACAAAAAACCCGCTCCGCAGGCACAAATCGATATGTCGAAGTTTATCTCGGAAGACAAAGTTTATGCTCCCGTGGAAGAAGAAAAACCCGTCGCGCCCGCGCCCGTTTCCGCATACGTTCAGCCGGAAGAACCCGCGCCCGTCGAGGAAAAGCACTATATCGAGCCGGAAAACAACGACAACTTCGTTGACGACAGCTGGGGCAAGGCAAAAATAAATCTGAAACCCAAAAAAGCGCAGAAAGAAGAAAAGACGGAAGAACCCGAAGTCGCCGCGGAAGAGCCCGCTCCCGCAAAGAAAAAAGCGACGAAGAAGAAGGCGGAAGTAACGGAAGAAGCCGCACCCGCAAAGAAAGCCCCCGCAAAGAAAAAGGCGGCGGCAAAGGTTGAAGAACCCGTCGAGGAAAACGACGAAGCCGATAAACCGAAGGTCGTCGGCAAATATACGATCGAAGATACCGGCTATGCGTATCAGTTCCACCTTTACGCAAACAACGGGCAACTTCTGTACGAAAGCCGCGAATACGCAAGTCTGAACTCCTGCAAGGGCGGCATCGCGACCTTTAAGAAGAACGTCGCAGATTGCGAGTACCGCATCGACGTCGATAAGAACGGCGGCTACAAGTACATCTTCAAGAAGGGCAACAGCATTTACATCGGCGAAACATACTCGACCGCAAAAGCGGCGGAACGCAGCGCGGAATCCGTGAAACGCTTTGCACAGGTTTCCGAAATCAGCGAATAAATTTTTAAAATAATTAAAGGGGTTATATCAATATGGCAAAAGAAGTAAAAAAAGCAGCAACAAAAGAGTCCGCACCCAATAAAGCCGCGGCGAAAGAACCTGCAAAAAAAGTTGCGACGAAAGAACCTGCAAAAAAGGTCGCGACGAAAGAGCCCGCAAAGAAAGCGGCAGTTAAGGAAGTCGCCCCCGCAGAAACCGCAGCAAAAGGCGTTGTCGGAAAATATCGCGTAGAATGCGTTTACGGCGATCTTTATCAATTCTATCTTTATGCAAACAACGGTCAACTTCTTTACGAAAGCCGCGAATATGCGTCGAAGAAATCGTGCCTGGAAGGCATCGAAACCTTCAAGAAAAATATGCAGGACGCAGCAACGACCGTACGTGTGGATAAGGACAAAAACAACAGATATAAGTTCATTATCAAAAACCGCAACAGCATTTACGTCGGCGAAACTTACGACAATAAGAAACAAGCCGAAAGCAGCGCGGAATCGGTGAAACGCTTTGCAGTCGTATCGCAGGTCGTCGAATAAGAAAAAACGAAATTACGCACGGTGAAAACCGTGCGTTTTTTTATACGAAATTTGAGGCGGAAGAATATATCTATGATATATTCTTTTTTTGCGGTTTTTTGCGCGGGATACGATCGTCAAAAATATCTTTTTACAAATTGCGTCAAAATGCGTATATTTCGTTGACAAATATACGCTATTTTCATATAATCATATTCAGTCGTATGGTTTAGTAATTGTAAACTTTTTTCTTAAAATTACAAAACTCTCTAATTTTTAGGTTTAGAAATACTAAACAAACGGCGCGGAAACAGGAGGATATATGGAAATCGGAACCAAACTGAAAAATCTGCGGCTTCGTTGCGGATTGACGCAGGAGGAACTTGCCGACAGGTGCGAACTCACGAAAGGCTACATAAGCCAACTCGAAAACGACCTGACCATGCCGACAATTTCCACTCTGAACGACCTTATGGTGGCACTCGGGAGCGACCTGAAAACCTTTTTCAGCGAAGACGAACCCGAACAAGTCGTGTTTACGAGCGACGACTTCTTTGAAAAGGAGGGCGACGGGCAAAAAATCGTATGGCTTGTGCCCAACAGTCAGAAGAACGAGATGGAGCCTGTTTATATCGAAATCGAGCCGAATACGACGCTTCAGAAAGACATGCCGCACGAGGGCGAAGAATTCGGATACGTCCTTGACGGCGAAATCGAAATCGTCATTGGCAACAACGTCTATAAGTGCAAAAAACGCAACAGCTTTTATTTTGTAAGCAACAAAGTACATTATATTAAAAATACAAAAAATACAACGGCTAAAATCATCTGGGTGTCAAGCCCGCCCACGTTTTAAGGAGAGTATATGTCATCTGCAAACATTATCGAAATCAAAAACGTATCCAAGGAATACGACGGCAAAGCAGTCGTCAAAAACGAAAGCATCGCGATAAAACGCGGCGAATTCGTGACAATTTTAGGACCTTCGGGCTGTGGCAAGACGACGACGCTTCGTATGATTGCCGGCTTTGAAAAACCGACCAGCGGACAAATCTTTTTCGACGGCGAAGATATTTCCAATCTGCCGCCGCATAAGCGCGCCGTGAACACGGTTTTCCAGAAATACGCGTTGTTCCCGCACCTTAACGTGTTCAACAACATCGCGTTCGGTCTGAAACTCAAAACCATTCCCGACGGCACGACGTACACCGACAGAAAGGGCAGGACTTTCGACAATATGAGAAAATATACGAAAGCCGAAATCGCCGAAAAAGTCAATCACGCGCTTAAAATGGTTGACCTTGAAGACTACGGTCACCGCGACGTGAACAGCCTTTCGGGCGGACAGCAACAGCGCGTCGCAATCGCAAGGGCAATCGTCAACGAGCCGAAGTTGCTGCTTCTTGACGAGCCGCTGGGCGCGCTTGACCTTAAAATGAGAAAGGATATGCAGATCGAACTGATGGATATGCATAAACGCCTTGGAATCACGTTCGTTTACGTCACGCACGATCAGGAAGAAGCGCTCACCATGAGCGACAAAATCATCGTTATGCGCGACGGCGAAGTGCAGCAAATCGGCACCCCCAAAAAGATTTACGACGAGCCCGCAAACGCATTCGTCGCCGACTTTATCGGCGAAAGCAACATCATGTCGGGCATTATGATCGACGACTATAAATGCAGTTTCTTCGGCACCGAGTTCGAGTGCGTTGACAAAGGCTTTAAACCCAACGAACCCGTCGATATCATCGTGCGCCCCGAAGACATTTACATCACGAAGGGCAAAAACGTCGAAAAGGGACAACTCACCGCAAAAGTAACGTCCTGCGTGTTCAAGGGCGACCACTACGAAATCCTTTGCGAAAGCGACGGAAACGAATTGCAGATCGTTGAAAATACCGAGTGCGCCGTCGGCGAAGAAATCGGTATCTTCATTCCGAAAGAAGAAATACACATCATGCACAAAGCGCGCATTATCAACGAGTACGAAACCGAAATGGGCGACAACGGCATTGTGAAAATTTGCGAAGCCGACTTTGAAACGAAAAGCGACTTGCCCGCAGGAACGAAAGTTAAAGTGTCGATTCCGTTTGATAAAGTCGATGTTACCGACGACGAAGCCGACGGAACGGTCAGCGCGGACGTCGTGTCGAGCATTTACAAGGGAAGTTACTATCAGGTCATTTTACGTACCGATTTCGACTATGACTTCTTTGTCGACACTCAGGACGAATGGCTCAAAGGCGACCGCGTAGGTATCAATATTAAACCCGAAGACATTAAGGTGGAGGCAATTTAATGAAAGAGAAAATTAAAAATTTCAGATTTACGCGAAAAGCCTTTGCTTATCCGTATATGCTGTTTTTGCTGGTTTTCGTCGTTACGCCGCTTGTGCTGATTCTTGCCAACGCGTTTATTTACGACGGGAAATTCAGTTTCAAAAACTTTGCGATTTTCTTCACCGAAAAGTCAAGTCTGGTGGTGCTTGGAAACTCCATTCTCGTCGGACTTCTGACGACGATTATCTGCATAGTTCTGGGATATCCCGCGGCGTACTTTCTTGCGAAATACAGCGCAAGCAAGATTTTCGTATTGCTGTTTATCCTGCCCATGTGGGTAAACTTCCTGATAAGGACGCTTGCAACGAAAGCGATTTTCGTGTCGATGAACATTCCGCTCGGAATGGGAACGGTCGTGTTCGGCATGGTTTACAACTACCTGCCGTTTATGATACTTCCTTTGCACACGGTGCTTTCGAGCATTGATAAAAACTATATCGAGGCGGCGGAAGATCTCGGGGCAGACAAGTTCCAGGTTTTCGCAAAAACGATATTGCCGTTGTCGGTGCCGGGGATTTTAAGCGGAATCACGATGGTGTTCATTCCCACGATTTCGACATTCGCGATAAGTCAGCTTTTGTCGGACAGCACGGTATTCTTGTTCGGCGACAGCATTCAGATGAAGTTTGATCAGGGCTTGTACGGCGTCGGCAGTGTCATGAGCCTTGTAATGATAATTCTCGTGCTTGTTTCCAACTTTATAATGAACAGGTTTTCAAAAACGTCTGCGACAGGAGGAAGAAACTTATGGTAAAGAAATTTTTTGCAAAAGCATATCTTTATTTACTTCTCGCGCTGCTGTACGCGCCGATAGTGCTGATTATCGTGTTTTCGTTTTTCAACACGTCGATTTTCTCTTTTGACAACGGGTTCAGTTTCGAGTCGTACAAGTCGATATTCGCGTCCGACAAAACGCCCGAACTGCTTGCCGCGCTTAAAAACACGCTGATTATCGCCGTCGTATCGAGCGTTGTATCGACGCTTATCGGCACGTTTTCGGCAATCGGCATTTATTGTTTGAAACCGCGTGCGAGAAAGGTTGTGGAAAACGTCAACCAACTGCCCATCATCAACAGCGAAATCGTTATGGCGGTGTCGCTTATGATATTCTTCGTAACGTTCTCGTTCCCAGCGGGATATTTCCGCCTTATCATCGGACACATCAGTTTCTGCACGCCGTACGTCATTCTTTCGGTTCTGCCGAAACTTCAAACGATGGACAACAACGTTTACGAAGCCGCTCTCGACCTTGGCGCAAACCCGTTCAAAGCGATGGTAAAAGTCATTCTGCCCATACTTGCGCCCAGCATTATGTCGGGATTTATGATGGCGTTCACGCTGTCGATGGACGACTTCATCATCACGCAAATCAACAAAGGCGCGGCAACGGGCATCAACACTCTTTCGACGTACATCTACGCCGACGCAAGGGTACAAGGGCTTTCGCCGTTCTGGTTTGCGATATTCAGCATTATCTTCATCGTGGTGCTTACGACCATTCTCGTCGTCAACGTCGTTAAGGTCAAAAAAGCCAAAGCCGACAAGAAAAAGGAGGTTAAAGCATGAACAAGAAAGCAATTAAAATCCTTATCGTGTCGGTTATTATCGCGGTTATCGTCGGCGGTACGATTGCAGGCATCGTCGTCGTGAACCTTGACAGGAAAAAAGAAAAACTTGTCGTATATAACTGGGCGGACTATATCGATCCCGCCAATATCACGCTTTTTGAAGAGTATTACAAGCAAAAAACCGGCAAGGAAATTGAGGTCGTTTACAGCACTTTCGACACAAACGAAACAATGATGACCGAAGTCACCAAGGGCGACAGCCAGATCGACCTCGTTTGCCCCAGCGAATACTCCATTCAGAAACTGAAAGAGAAAAACCTTTTGCAGCCGCTCGATATGTCGGACGGCGACTACGAATTCATAAGTAACGTGTATCCCGCAATCCGCGACAGGGTAGAGTCGATTTTCGGCGCGGAAATGAACGGATATTTCGTGCCGTATATGTGGGGTACGCTCGGCATAATGTACAATGTCGAAAAGGTCAGGAAAGAAGACCTCGAAGCCGGCTGGGGTATCCTTTGGAATAAGGCGAACAACCCGGAACTTGAAGGGAAAATCCTTGTGAAAGACAGCGTCCGCGACGTGTATGCCGCAACCGTTTGTTATCTCAAAGAAGAAGGAAAACTCGACGGGACTCCGTACGCCGCGCTTTCAATCGAACAACTTATCAACACCGTCGACAACACGCTTTTGAAAATGTGTGAAACCGTGCTTCTGGAACAAAGAAAGCATATCAAAGGCTACGAAGTCGATTTCGGCAAGGACGATATGATCAACAAAATCGCATACGTCGACCTTGCCTGGTCGGGCGACGCAATGTACGCAATCGAGGAAAGTTACAACCCCGACAAAACCTTCAAAAACCTTGCAACCGACGAAGAAACGAATTACCTTTTGGACTACTTCGTCCCGACAATTGAAATCGACGGCGAAGAAAAAGAGTTCGGCAACGTATGGTTTGACGGCTGGGTGATTCCCAAAAACGCAAAAAACAAGGAAGCGGCAAACTATTTCATCGCTTTCCTCAACGAGCCTGAAATCGCCATGAGCAATATGCTGGAAATAGGCTACACCTCCGCCGTCGACAAGTCGGTGTTTGAAAGCAGCGAAGCGGCGCTTGCCCTGCTCGAAGAAGCGGAATACGACGCGGCGGAGTTTTTTGCAGACGAAAGAAGATACCCGGAAATCACCGAGAGTCTCGGCGTCATGAAGGATTTCGGAGCAAGAAACGACGTTGTGGTAGCCATGTGGGAAAGAGTCGTTTCAAGCAACACAGATTTAACAACTTTGTGGATTATAATCGGTGTCGTAGCCGTTTTGGTCATTGCAGGCATCGCAATCTTCTTGGTCAGACGCAGCAAAAACAGGCGCGTAAAGAAATAATGACTCGCTGTGGGTATATTTG
>OGXR01002576.1_pt1 | contig 11334 bp, 7 predicted proteins | sample 1576331 | NCBI WGS metagenome assembly OGXR01 (sample SAMEA3541473, study PRJEB24748) | human gut metagenome | biome: human gut; feature: human-associated habitat; material: faeces | place: China | collected 2012 | reverse complement strand
AATTGTTCCGTCCGACTTCTGGCGCAGACATTTTCTTGTGCATGACGGTAGTTTCTGCAAGCTCGGCAATTGTGATTTCTATCGTGGCGTTTGGTACTTTGCCCCCATTTGCGGTGACACCTCCTTCATGTATGTCACCCGAGATGATGCCACCAAGGCTTGGCTGATAATTCCCTTTTGATCTTCTCCCCTTCCCGCATATACAGCACGAAGCCCCGGAACTGCTGCACGGCCGTTCCGGGGCTTCCCTATTTATTTTCCTGAATTCAGGCCTTGGCCTCGCTGCCGTGCTTGCTGGCAACGTAGCTTCTCATGGAATTGACCACGATGGTCGCGCCAAGGACGATGAGCAGCACTGCGATGATGAGCTGCAAGCCGTTGGCGATGAACACCGCGCCCCAGGTCGTTTCACCGGCGGGGATTGTGACCGCCGCCGCGTTCCGGATGGCGCTGACCATGGCCATCAGCCGCTGCACCAGCGCCGTGAAGGTGACGCAGAGCATGATGATCAGCGGCGGGAACAGCATCTTGTTGCTGCGGCCGGTGACCTTGAGGAAGACGCACAGCGTGATGAGAACCAGCGCGGAAAGGAGCTGATTGGCAGAGCCGAACAGCGGCCAGATGTTGGAGTAGCCAATCTGGGTAAGCACATAGCCCAGTACAAGCGTCAGAACCGTGGAGAAGTAGGTGTTGCACAGAAGCTTGCGCCAGGGCTCGGCGTGGGCCATGTCGTCCACGCTGAACAGCTCCTGGAAGCTCATCCGCGCGATACGGGCAACGGCGTCAAGGCTCGTGAGGGCAAGGGCAGAGACGCACATGGTCATAAAGACCGTGGCAGCGTAGCTGGGAACGCCGAACATCTGAAAGAAGCCCGCGACACCGCGGCTGAAGATCTGGAACGGGGTGCCGGCGGCGGGGGTGCCATCGGCCGCCGCGGCTGCGCCGGCCACACAGAGGGCGAGGACGGCAAGCAGGCTCTCCAGAACCATGGCGCCGTAGCCGACTTTGAGCATGTCCTTCTCGTTTTCAACGGTCTTGGAGGATGTGCCGGAGGAAACAAGGCTGTGGAAGCCGGATACCGCGCCGCAGGCGACGGTGACGAACAGGATGGGAAACATGGTGCCGAGCTTTTCGTTGTTGAAGCCCGTGAAGACAGGCAGATTCATCGTCGGGTGCGCAACGACCAGACCAATGACCGCGCCCGCGATCATGCCGATGAACATAAAGGTGGTCATGTAGTCCCGGGGCTGTTTCAGCAGCCACATGGGAAGCACGGCGGCGAAGAAGATGTAGACAAAGGTGATGTAGCTCCAAGCGGTCTTGTCGAGAACCAGGGGGCAGTTCATGCCCACGGCAAAGGAGGCAGCGATGCACAGAACACCGACGACGGCTTCCTTCCAGCCGGAGAGATTCAGCTTCTTCTGCACAAGGCCGAAGACGACGGCGAACACCATGAACATGATGGACACCATGCCGGCCGCGCCGTTGGTCTTAGCGGCGTCGGCGAGCTGGATCACGCCGTCGGCCACGGTGTAGGCGTTGAACGTGCCGGCAACCATATCGGCAAACGCCGCAATGACAATCAGGCAGAACAGCCAGCAGAACAGCAGAAACAGCTTGCGGCCAAGCTTGCCGATGTATTTTTCAATAAGCATACCCATGGACTTGCCTTCGTTCTTGACAGAGGCGTACAGTGCGCCAAAGTCCGTCACAGCGCCGAAGAAGGCGCCGCCGATCAGCACCCACAGCAGCACCGGCAGCCAGCCGAAGGCGGCAGCCTGAATGGCACCGGTGACAGGGCCTGCGCCCGCGATAGAGGAAAACTGATGGCTGAAGACCGTCCAGCCGTTGGTGGGAACGTAATCCTTGCCGTCGTTATATTTGACGGCGGGCGTCTGCGCTTTGGGGTCGATGCCCCATTTCTTAGCCAGCCAGCGGCCATAGAGCGCATAGGCGGCGACAAGAGCGACCGCCGCGATCAGCACGATTACAAGTGTGTTCATGTGATTTCCCTTTCTTTCCTAAAAGCTTTGCCATTCGCCAATGCCGGGAGCAAAAAAGAAGCCCTCGTCCTTGCCGCAGGTCTCCCTGATGGGAGTCCCGATGCAAAGACGAAGGCTAATCCGGGGACAAATGCCCGCCGGGAATTTCAACTTCCGCGTTACCACTTTGCTTGCCGGAAAACCGGCCTCTCAACCGCTGCCCGAAAATCGGAGAGCGTTCCCCGTTAACGGAGGGATACCGGCTGCAATTACTCGGCGCAAGCGCCTTTCACCGCGGCTGCTCACAGGGGATGGCCTGCCCGTTCCTTGCTGCCGTTTTGCACCAGCCAACGGCTCTCTGAAAGCGGTGATCCGGGGAAGTCGTGTCCTGCTCAAAGCATTTGACGAAATGTTAGGTGTATAGTACCACTTTCTTTGGGATTGTCAATACGGTTTTTCTGTTTTTTGGTGATTTTGGTAAAGGAAATGAAATTTGCCTGTTCCGGCCGCGTGGATTTAGGCAGAATACAAAGGAAAAATGCACGGTGCTGTCATGATATAAAAGGCCGCCTGCACGGAAACGTACAGGCAGCTCTTTTGCTTGGCTCCTGCTATTGCAAGAGGGTTATTTGTGCTTTAGAAGCTCCAATAGTACGAAAAATGGGAACAGGATGATTAAGAGTATCCACATACGTCACCCCTCCTTCTGGTCAATCACAAGCTGCTCTGCTCTACTGGCACATGACTTCCGCTCTCGAATGACTGCTTCAACTGCTTTGTTTTTCTGCATTGGAAGCACTTTCCAACGATTTTAATATACACCCAAAAATCTACTCGTCAACATACGAGCTGAAATATTTATAGCCGGAAAACCTCATGTCCGAATGACACTGCCCGCACATTTGCACACTCCGTCGCTCGGCGCTCCTGCATATCCTTCCAGTCCTGAAAGTTTACAAAAATGTCTCTTTACTTTTCCTGAAAAACTCTGTAAAATATGGTCATGTATTAATCCGATCAGGAGGAATCATTATGAGCGTAAAGAGAATCGGTGTGCTGACTTCCGGCGGCGACGCGCCTGGCATGAACCCTTGTGTCCGTGCGGTCGTCCGTACTGCGCTGTATCACGGATTGGAATGCTACGGTATCCGCCGGGGCTGGAATGGCCTGATCACCGGCGATATCGTTCGCCTGGATGAAAAGAGCGTTTCCCATACGATCAACCGGGGCGGCACCATTTTGTATACTGCCCGCAGTCAGGAGTTTATGACCGAGGAAGGCCAGCGCCGGGCGGTGTCCACCTGCAAGTTCCTGGGACTGGACAGCATCATTGCCATCGGCGGCGACGGCACCTTCCGGGGCGCTCAGGCTCTGAGCAAGTACGGCATCAACGTCATCGGCATTCCTGGCACCATCGACAACGATATCTCCTGCACCAACTACTGCATCGGCTTCGATACCGCCGCCAACACCGCCATTGAGTGCATCGATAAGCTGCGGGACACCATGCAGTCCCACGAGCGCTGCTCCGTCGTGGAAGTCATGGGGCGGAACGCCGGGTATCTTGCCATGTACGTCGGTCTCGCGGTCGGCGCGACCGCTGTTCTGGTTCCCGAGGAACCCATCGATTTTGAGCGGGACGTGATCGAGAAGATCCGTCAGGCGCGGTTCAACGGCTTTACCCATTACATGATCGTCGTTGCCGAGGGCGCCGGTTCTGCCGCCGATATCGCGGCCAAGATCAAGGACGCCATTGACCTTGACCCCCGTGTGACCGTTCTGGGTCACATTCAGCGCGGCGGCTCCCCCACCGGACGCGACCGCGTCAACGCCACCAAGATGGGCTATCTCGCCGTAGAGCTGCTGCTCCAGGGCAAGACCAACCGCATCGTCTGCACCCACATGGGCGATTTTACCGATGTGGATATCAGCGAGGGCTTGGCTATGAAGAAGAGCATCCAGAAGATGGAAGTGGATGTTCTGGCGGCCATGACCGGAATTTAAGCTCTGACACAATACATAAATCCGCACCCCGTTTTTGATGGGGTGCGGATTTTTCGTGGCGATTATTTGAATCCGAGCAGGCCGCCGATGCTGCCCAGCAGAACCAGCAGGTCGTCCAGCGACCATTCGTCCAGATTTTTATAGTTCGGCGGGGTGATGGCAGTCCCCTTGCGGACGGTCATGGTGCTGTCGAACTCCTTCCGGCTGTTAATACCGATCAGGGCTGCAAAATCCTTAGTCTGAATTTGGAAACCGTTCTGCGCCTGGGAGAGATTCAGGGAAATGGGGGATTTTTCCGGAAGCGTCAGCACCATGTCCCCGGTCTGCGGCTGCCAGTCGTAGGAAATGGACTGGGTGCCGAATGCGATGCTTTCCGTGTGGGCGCCGTCGGCTTCCCGTGCGCCGATTTTGTAGGAAAATGCGGATTTTTCCCCGTTTTCCAGCTTTTCCACTGCAATGGACACGTCGCCCTGGGCTGCGTCCTGCCCCAGATCCAGCCTGAGCGCCGCCCGGTTCTCCCCTGCCCTGCCGTCGCAGCGAACGGCAACCAGCGTCTTGTCGCAGAGGTAAAACGAAGCGGTGATGTCCCCCTGAGAAAGTCCGCCGGTGTCCATCAGATACCCCAGGAGGGTTCCCGCCTGTTCCCCGGTGGCGCTGTAATCAAAGCGAAGGCATTCCAGGCTCTGGCCGTCCACCGTCAGCGCCTCCTTGTGGACGTCGCTTTTCAGCACCAGCAAGCCCAGTATCAGCTTGTCCTCTTCCTGCACCTCCGGAAGCTGGGGAATCTGCCGGGTGCGGTTCATATATACTTGCAGCTTTTCCACGGAGGAATCCAGCTTGCTGAGGGTCGCGCTGGGAATCAGCCGGGAAAGCAGCGGGAACGAGCGGACGTCAGAAGAAAACGTGTCATAGGTGATGCCGTAATAGCCGCCCCTGAACAAATCTTCGGAGGTAATGGCGGCGAACTCCTTGTCCAGGTAGGCCGACAGATTCAGCGTCTTTCCGTCTATCCGGATCGTACCGTCGGCAAGAATCTGATTGGCGGTCAGATCGGTCTGAACCTGCATGTCGTACTGAACGCCATCGGAAACGGCCAGCTCCAGCGAGGTGCTATTCCTCCCGCTTTCGTCGTACCCCTTGGCAAGAATCGGGACAGGGCTTTCCTTCAGCCGCTGCTCCAGCTTGGACAGCGCGTCATCGGCGGCATTGGACAGCGCCATTCTGGGGGACAAATACAAAAACCAAACCAGCGCCGCCGCCAGAATGACGCAGCTCCACCGGTTCCTGCTCCACCAGGCCCCGGCTGTCAGCCGGTCCGCATTCCCCTTCTTCCGCTTCATGGGCGTTTCCTCCGTCAATGATATTTGGTTACAGCATAGCAACTTCCGCCCCTGATGTCAATAGTGTTCACTAGTCAGCTACATCTGTCAATAGACTTTGCAGATATTATACAAACTTATTGCACGTTTCTGACAAAATCATTGAAAAAGGGGTAGCCATTTGGGTAGCTTTATGATAGACTGTTACCATCGGTCAAAGGCGGTATGTACGGCCAAAAGCGGCGTACACGGTTTTGACCGGCAGCACGATACACGAAAGGTTTGTCTTTGCTCAACGGTATCCCCCACAGTCTGCCTGTTTCAGCTGATCGGAGCCCTTGACGCTGCCTCCGTGCCAAAAACAGGATAGCTTGTGGAAGGTCGTCTGCCCGCCGGATGCGGGTCAGGCGGCTTTGTACTACCTCCGGGGGGACGGAAGGACAGAAGCAGGCCGCCGTGTAAACGTGTAATATTGAACAGGAGGGATCTCATTGAAGAAGAGAGGACTCAGCAGTCGGATCATGTCTGTGCTGCTGTCGCTGATGATGCTGCTCTCGCTGCTGCCCACAGCAGTTCTGGCAGACGAATCAGCGACAAAGACCTACACCAAGGTCACGTCCGCCGATGAACTGGTCACCGGCGAGTATGTGATGGTAGCCAACAACGGTTACGCCCCCGGTGTGCTGGACGACTCATGGGTCACGGCGGTGGCCGTGACAGCTGCCAACGATCAGGTCATTGATCCCACGGGCGGCGTCTGGACGCTGACCGTGGGCAAGAATGGTACCATTCTCAGTGACGCCAACGGCAAGGCCATTGCTCCCAAAGGCGGCAACAACAATGGCATTAAAAGCGACAGCTACCGGTGGGCCGTGGATTTCGATGCCACCGACGGAACCTTTACCTTCGCCGGACAGGGCGATGACACGGTCAAGCTGGCCAGCAACGCCAGCTCCAAGAACAAGTTCCGTGCTTACAAAAATGAAACCATTACGAAGTCTCCCGGCGGCTACCCCTGCCACTTCACCCTCTATAAGCTGGGCGGCGGGCTGGAGCAGGTAGCTGCCCCCACCGGCACCGCCTCCGGCGATGTGAAGGTGGGCGACACCGTGGCCTTTGCCTGCAAGACGGCGGATGCCACCCTGCGGTACAAGGTGGATGACGGCGCCTATCAGGACTACACCGGCCCCGTGACCATCACCTCCTCCTGCACCATCACCGTCAAGGCTGTGAAAGACGGCATGACCGACAGTCAGGAGGTCGTGTTCATCTACAAGGCCTATCGTCTGGTGGACAAGTACGTCAAGACCGCTGCCCTCACCGGCGGCGACAAGGTGGTCATTTTCAACGCCGGCAACGGCTTTGCCGTCAGCTCCACCGTGATGAGCAATTACTACCTGACCCCCGTGGCCGCCACGGTGGAAAATGATGCGCTGACTGCCAACGCCATGGATGCGCTGGTCTGGGATGTCACCGCCAACGACGACGGCACCTATACCTTCACCCAGAACGACAAGACCCTGACGCTGGGTGAAAATAATGGCAAGTTCCATCTCAACGTGGCCGCCAAGGGCGCCACTCGCTGGGATGTGGAGACCTGCAATGCCGAGAACGCCATTGGTGGCGGTAAAAATGCTGTTGGTAGACAAGACGGGATGGAGCGGGCTGCTGACCGACGCGCTGTTGGTTGACGCCGTGTCTGTCGGAGCGACTTCGGTGACGGTTTACAAGCTGTTCGCCGCTTCCGACAAGGAAAGCCTCAAAAACCTGATGAAGGACAATGTTTTCAGCCTTGTCTATTCGCAGATTTTTTTGTTTTCCGACGCGAGAGAGCGTCTGATTGACAAGAGCGTAAAGGCGGTTGATTTTGTGGCGGGAATAAAAGAGCTGGCAACCGAGCTTGCAGGCGTATACGGGGAGGACGCCGACAAGGACGGAACCGCTCTTAAACTCGGCGAGCGTATGGCGGAACTGTTTTCCGAAATCCAAGCCGGATAATAATAGTCTTGTGTATGATAAGCGGACAGATAGTCTACCCAGCCGTTTCTACCGTCGGAACTGATCCATTGGACATCCATTTTTTTGCCTTCCGGACGGTAATAGGTCACTTCAAAATTCTGTATTGTTTCTTCCTTGCCTGCTTCAGATCCTTTCAGTTCGTACCACTCGTCATCCGGCAATCCGTTTCCGTTTATATCTTGCATGACCCATACGATACCCGGTTCGGAACTGCCGTCAAAGGCGTTCCCCTGAACACAGAAATCATATTGGTTACCCGAATTGGGAATACTGTGGTCGAAGCCGACGATGATATAACCCCCGAAAGAACCTAAAGAGACGTGCAGTTTGTCTTTCAAACGCTGTGTTGCCCATGCGACAGCCGCTTCAGGGGATGTTTCGTTGCCGGTCATACCGCCTATCGTGCTCGTCTCGTTGATAAATTGGCCGGGAGCTGGGGTATATTCATAGACTTTATTCCAGAGCTTGGAACTTCCCGAAGCCCGGAAGCCGTCTTGTTCCTTTTTGTCCACACAAACGACTTTTACGGTGGCAGTGACAGCCGTTTTCCCTTTGTCGATATTCCTGCTTATTTTTTCCGTCGGTGTGTCTTCCGACACAGTACAGGAGACGGTGTATTCTCCGGGTGCGGACGGCGTGAACTTGAACATGCGTTCCACTTCTCCTTCCATGACCTGACCGTCCACACTCCACTCAAAACGGGGATTGTCGAAATACTCCAACAACGGACGCAGGAAAACAGGACGGTCGGCAAAAGTGTACCTGTCCGTGGATGTTTGCAGGTAAGACGGGGTCGGGAATTTGACAACGTAGGGCATCGTTTCCACGACCTCTACGCTTACGTCTTTCGTTGTTGTCCCATCTATATTGGAAGCGTTGATTGTCACCGTATAAACACCGAGTTCTTTTTCATTGAAAGTATAAGTATTCTCGGTGGAAACGATTTTTCCTTCCCGTACCCATTCGATTTTGAACCCTTCGACATCCGAATGCTGAATATCGGGAGTAAATGTGTAATCGGTATTCCGGACGACTTTTAGCCCCTGCGAAGGTAGTGCCAGTGAGATGACCGGAGGGGTGAGTTCTTTCACTTCTACTTTCAGTTCCTCTTCGGCATAGCCTTCCGCATTGTCTACTCTTAGTTTGACATAAAAATCCCCGCATTCATTCCATGTACGTTGAAGAGACGGACCCGAAGAAACCAGCGTACCGTCTATCGTCCAAGCAAAAAGAGCATCTTCAACATTCTGGTATGTCGGGGCGATAGTCAATTCGTGATCGACCTTGACCGTGTAAATACCGGTCTCGCTGTCAAGTTCTATTATAGGTTGTCCTCCTACTTCTTCGGTAATGACTTCATCCTTGTTGCAGGAGGTGAACAGCATACAGGCAGAAATAATAAAATAGTGAAAACGATGCATGATGTGTGGATTTTAGAAAAATAACAGGGATACCCCCGACAGAAGGGATATCCTTGTATTCTTTTTATTGTATGGTGATATCATCAATACAGATATAAGCCGGAGTATTCAAACCGTATGCTCCCGAATCCGAACCCTCGAAGTTGAATTTCACACTTTGCACCCCTTCGGCATTGATTTCCCAATAATCCCATGTCGTGATAGGATCAACCTGTTGTTGGCCGTTACGATAATCGGCTAAAAGACGTTTGTAAGTGCGGATCAGACCGCCATTCGCATCATAACATTCCAGATTCACTTGGAAATACCCTTTCATCTCTTTCAGAGGAGTCGCTACCCCCGTAGAACCGAACTGATTACCATAAGTAATGACACCATAAGTGTATGAGGTGTTGCAGATCCACAGGCCGACCAATTTCCGGGGAACATTGAAATAAAATTCTGGTTTAGCCATCCATGCCTGATTGTAAGCATCCACATATCCGTAAACGACACCGAAATTGGAACCGCTGTGCCCGGCTTCCTTATTCTGTCCTTCCGCTTCCACCGCAGTGTTATAGACAGAACATTGGTTTAGATAAGAATACCACCAGTCTCCGGTATTTCCCGACTGATTGGAGCGGATGTTCCAGTTGGAAAGTGCGATGCCGCCGCTGGAATACTCTGTGCTTCCACCTACAGTATTAAACATTGAAAGGAAGAGATATTCTTCCGGAGTATTGTCGTAAATGGTGGTTACTTGAGGATACCCTTGGTACGAATAAAGATTTTCTCCGGCCGAGGTAGGTCCTGCTAACATGCCGGGATCGAAATCATCGAAAGTGATAGTTAAAGTACCGTCCGGATTTGTCACAGCACGGGTTTGCGAAGTTCCGGAATCAACCGGGTCCATCAAAAAGTCATCGTCCGAACTACAGCCAGAGAACAAGGCGGTTGCGGTAAATAGACAGGCACCTGCCAGAAAGCGTAATTTTCTTTTCATAGGTCACTCATTTTAATGTAAAACATATTATTAACAAACACAAAAAATTCCCGTTCGTGCGGACTTACACGAACGGGAATATGTCTGTCTTCAAATATTGAATGGCCGATGAGCTATTCCTTATTTGATTACGACCCGTATATCCCGCAGGTGTAAATCTCATTCCGGTCATGGCAGGTCTTCTGACTCGTCCCGGTCATCGTGCCTTCCCGGTATTACACCAGTGGCAAAAGTTCGATGTCCGTTTTTGTGGACTCACAGCAGCGGGTACTGTCCCGGATTTTCACCGGGTTCCCTTTTCATTCGGAAGGCGTAAACCTCCCGAAACCATTTCCCGACTGCAAAATTATCTATATTACATATCAATTCCAAATAATTCATAATATTTATAATAAAACACACAAAGCATGACAACCGTACTGTTTTAATTAGAGCATTCAAGTTTACGACAAACGAAGACGGTAATTATCATACACAATATCCATAAACCAACAAAACAGCTTGCCATTTTCCATAACAATGCGTTCTGGAATAGATAACTGTTAGCTGCAATTATGCAAGCAAAAAAAGCAGACAGAATAATGACTATTAATATCATGCACCAGAAATTAATCCTATAAATTTATGGAAAACAAGTAAGGGAATGGAAGTTCCGTTGCCGCATGGATGCAGGTGAAGGACCTTCTCTTTTAACGTTGGATACGCCAATGCACGCCAACGGAAGACTCTGATATTATCTGTTTGGAAAGGATATAGGATGTGCGTTACTTTGTCGCATATTCAGAATCTTAAAAAGAATTTTAGTATGGAACTGACAATTATTGAAACAAGCGCGTATTAGGAGTTGAGAAAGCTGGTCAGCACGCTGGTCGTACAGATGGGCGACTTCCAGAAAAAGATTGCCCCGCCTGCGCCGGACAAGTGAATGGATGCGCAGGACGTATGTGATGGACTTATGCCCAAACACTTTCTGAAGAGTTTCCAGCAGCATCCCCTTGAGTATGGCCAGAACGGCAAATGCGTGGCGTCCGATGTGCGGGGTGACCTCGCCCCGGAGTTGCATTTCCTGCCTATGATTCCAAGACTGAGCCGCATGGCATTGTATTCACCTACCGGAAAGACACATTCGGGGAGTCTTTCTTTTCATCCGTACCCCTATATTTTTCAATCAGTTCGATAGCAATGGGCAATAATTTTACGACATACGCCACTCCCGTTTTTATACGGTTGCCCATCAGCCATGTACCGCCGTCGGAGTCGGTATGGATATTATCGTATGTTATGGCTTTCAAGTCCACATAGGAAAGACCGGTGAAGCACATGAACAGGAACATGTCGCGCATGGCACGCTGGCGTTTGTATCTCGGTTCTATATGGATTATCCTTTGCAGTTCCTCTTCGGAAAGGAAAGAACGCCTCTTGTATTCGGGCATACACTCGAATGATGCGAACGGATGAACCCGTATCCAGCCTTTTTCCTGCGCGATATACATCAGCCACTTCAAGGTATTGACACGCCCGAAGACAGTGGAGTTTGCCAAAGCGCATGTACCGAGCATCCAGTTGTAGTAATCCTCGATGAATGATTTCTCAAGTTCTTCGATGAC
>OGXR01002560.1_pt1 | contig 11390 bp, 9 predicted proteins | sample 1576331 | NCBI WGS metagenome assembly OGXR01 (sample SAMEA3541473, study PRJEB24748) | human gut metagenome | biome: human gut; feature: human-associated habitat; material: faeces | place: China | collected 2012 | reverse complement strand
GTTGATTTTATCAATATTCGTTTGCTTTGCAGCTATTTTGATTTCGCTGATTTTGCCGCTACCGCAATAAAGTTCAATTCCCGGTGGGCTGTGATAAGAATGGCAAGCCCTGCATCGGTTTCTACGCCGGGCGCACCCACCGCATTGTTCCCTGCCCCGACTGCAAGCTGCAGCCGGATGTGCTGAACGAGATTGGCAATACCCTCTGCGATTTCTTTGCCGCCCACAACATCCAGCCCTACGATGAGCAGACGGGCAAAGGGCTGGTGCGTCATGTGTTTCTGCGCCGGGGTGTCCACAGCGGCCAGATCATGGTCTGTCTGGTCTGCACCCGGGCAAAGCTGCCCCACGCAGAGGAGCTTTGCCGCGCACTGACTGCGCAGTTTTCCGATATCGCCACCATCCTGATCAATGTCAACGCCAGAAACACCAATGTGATCCTGGGCAGCGAGACCCACACCCTGTACGGCCCCGGGTTCATCGAGGACACCCTCTGCGGCGTTCCGGTGCAGCTGGGCCCGTTGTCGTTCTATCAGGTTAACACTCTGGCCGCTGAGCAGCTCTATGGCATTGCCGCAGAATATGCTCAGTTGACCCCGGATGACCTGCTGCTGGATCTCTACTGCGGCATGGGCACCATTGGCCTGTCCATGGCAGACCATTGCCGGGAGCTCATCGGCGTGGAGATCGTGCCTGAGGCCATCGAAAGCGCCAAGGCCAATGCTGCCCGCATGGGTGATGCCATAGCCGCAAAGAGCCGCTTCTTCTGCGCCGATGCTGGTAAGGCGGCCTCTCAGCTTGCCGCCGAGGGCCTGCACCCGGATGTTGTGATGCTCGACCCGCCCCGCAAAGGCTGTGACGAAGCAACCCTTTCCGCTGTCGTCACCATGTCCCCCCGCCGGGTGGTCTATGTCAGCTGCAACCCCTCCACCGCCGCCCGGGATGCCAAATGGCTGGAAGAGCATGGGTATCGGGCAGAAAAGGTGCAGCCCGTGGACCTTTTCCCGAGGACGAAGCATTGCGAGGTTGTGAGTTGTTATACCAAAACGATATAACAAACGCAACCCTCAAGCCATTGCGAAGCGGTTCTCCTTTTGACCAAACTCAATGTCGAGCGGCACATCGAAGTGGACGTCAGCATGGATGAACTGGATGTGACTGCTGCGGAAAGCAAGGCGACTTACAACGAGATTCGGGAGTATGTATGGGAACACCACCAGTTGAAGGTTTCTAATCTCTATATCGCACAGGTAAAGCAGAAACACGGCATTATTGAGCGAGAGAATTACCATAAAGCGAAAAACGAGAATGCAAAGCAGCCTAAGTGTCCGAAGGAAAAAGAGGATGCGATTGTGGAGGCATTGAAGCATTTTAAGATGATTTGATACGCAATCACCCCAGAGAGAATAGCCTCTTGTGCGTTCTCTCTGGGGTGATTTTTGCGTTATGCTACTTCCGGGTAGCGCATATATATATATTCGTAGATTTTCTTCTGGTAGGTCTGGATATCGCTTACATCATAGCTATTGGGAAGTTCTTGCCAAAGGGTATTACGAATCAGGTTATCCACAATTGCCTTAGTTTCCTGCTTGTCCGTCCAATGGTCGAGTTTGGCAATCTGCTGTTTGATTTTTGTCAACAAGTCCACAGACACCTTCTTGATCGTTTCAATTTCCTGCTTCGTGAGGTTCTCCGAAAACAGCAAATCGTACACCGAAAGCTCCTCATCGCTGGAAAAGCCCTCACGCACATAGCGCTGCTGCTCCGTGTCCAGTGAATTTGCAAGTTCCATCAGATCCATGAAGGTTTTCTCAATGGTTGCCCGGTTCTGCTCTGCATTATAGGCATCTATGATCTCCTGATAGCGGTCATAATAATCCATGCGGTGCGGGTTTGCAAACAGCATTTTCGCCAATTGCTGATTCACCAGTTCATCCAGATCGCGCAACAAAAGGTTCTTCCGCCGGGTGTGGGCAAACTCCCGGCTCAGCAGGTCAAAATCAATTTTGCTGATGTCAAACTGCAGGGATGGTGCAGCCTCCCGGTCAGGTTTTTCCACATGAATGTACTCGTTGACGATGCCGTTGATCTGCACCATCAGGTCGGTATTGTCCGCGTGTTTCCGCTTCTGCTGCAAGCCCTCGTAGATGGCGAGAATTGCGTTTTTCCGGGCGCGCACGGTATCGTCCACATCGTCACGGTCTGCGTAGCGGAACAGCCGCGCCAGTTCAGACGCATAGGTCTGGAAGGTTTTCTTGGTTTCCAACGTCTCGCACATCGCGTTGACTGCATCCTGTACAAGGTTCATCTTTTCAAAGTCCTGTGCGTCCACCAGTTCCTGCAGCCGGAACCCGTGTTCTGCCAGAAAGTCGTCCGTTTTTCCGATGACTGTGCGGATGCGCTGAATCAGCTCCGTTTTGTCCACCGTTGGGTCAATGCCCGCCGGGCTGTTCTTGCTGACCGTATAATCTGCCAGAGCCTTGCGCAGCGCCTTTACGATACCAATATAGTCCACGATCAGGCCGTTGCTCTTGCCCTCCGAAACACGGTTTGCACGAGCAATAGTCTGCATCAGGGTATGGGCTTTCAACGGCTTGTCCAGATACAGACAGGACAGACACTTTACATCAAAGCCCGTCAGCCACATGGCACAGACGAACACCACCCGGAACGGATTCCTGCTGTCCTTGAATTCTTTATCCAGCTCCCGCTTTTCCATTTTGGCACGGTGCGGCAGAATATCCAGTCCCCACTTTCTGAAGGTCTGCACCTCGTTCTGCTCCTGACTGATCACCACTGCCATTTCGGTTTCTTTCATCCATGCCAGTTTGCGGGCAAGTTCCTGTGCTTCCTGCTGGGTCGCTGTGCCCTGCCGGGCTTCCAGCTCCCTGATCTTTGCCCGCCAGTATTCCTGCACATAGTTGTACATCCGCACACAGGTGACCTTATTCAGGCAGACGAACATCGCCTTGCCGCTGGTCCAAAGGTCAGAGTAATGCTCCACAAAGTCCTTTGCAATGGAACGCAGCCGTTCATCTGCGGTGAGAATATGGATCTCCTTGGCAAATTCTCGTTCCAGCTTTTCCTCCTGCGAAGGATCAAGGTCGGCAGCTTCAATGGCATCCAGGATCCGCCCGGTGATCTCCGGCTTGTCCAACTGGGCGATCTTATCCGCACGGTTCTCATAATACAGCGGCACCGTTGCGCCGTCCTCCACCGCCCGCTTGAAATCATACACCGACAGATACCCGCCAAAGGTGCGCTCGGTGATATGGTCATCCGCCAGCAGCGGCGTACCGGTAAAGCCGATGCGGGATGCCGTGGGCAGCAGGTGCATCATGTTGTCTGCAAAAATGCCGTACTGGCTGCGGTGGGCTTCATCCGACAAAATCAGAATGTCGTGATCCGGGTAGATGGGCGGCTCCTTGGGCAGATTGAACTTTTGGATCAGGGTAAACACAAAGCTGGGGTTGCCCTGCAGCTTTTTTACAAGGTCTGTACCGCTGGATGCAATGAACTGCGAAGCCTTGGTTTTGCCTAGCAGACCGCAGTTTTCAAAGGTATCGCTGATCTGTCGGTTCAGCTCGTCACGGTCGGTCAGAACCACAATGGTGGGCGAGCCTGCAAACTTGCGCCGGATCTTCTGCGCCAGAAAGACCATAGAGTAGCTTTTGCCTGACCCCTGCGTGTGCCAGAACACGCCCAGCCTGCCGTCTTTCAGCTTGCGGTTCTCGTAAGCACTGACGGCCTCGTTGACGCCGAGATACTGGTGGTTGCGGGCCAGAATCTTGGTGGTGCGCCCACCGGAATGGTCGTAAAGGATGAAGTTTTCCAGCAGATCGAGGAAGGTCTTTTTCTCGCAGATGCCCCGCAGCATGGTTTCCAGCTCCACTCTGCCTGCATCGCTCTCCTTCAGACGCTTCCACTCGTGGAAGAACTCGTACTTGCTGCCAAGCGTGCCCACCTTGGCTTCCAATCCATTGGACAGCATAAGGAAGGCATTGTAATAGAACAGCTGCGGAATGGTATCGAGATAATTTCGGTAATTGTCTATGTAGGCGTTCTGCACATCCACGGTAGGCTTTTTCAGCTCGATGAACAGCAGCGGAATGCCATTGACAAAGCCCACAATGTCTGTCCGGCAGCGGTACAGCTGCGAGTGGATCTTCATTTCTTTTACGGCAAGGAAATGATTGTTTTCCGGGTTTTTGAAGTCGATCACCGCCGCGCTTCGCGTTTCGGTGCGGCCATCCGGCCGCTTGACCGTCACCGGGATGCCATCCCGCAGCAGAAAATACTTTTCCTCATTGATCTGCATCAGGGATGCGGTGGAAACGTGTGCCGTGAATTTCTTCTGCACCTCATCCAGCTGGTTCGGAGTGAGCCACGGGTTCAAGTGCAAAAGCGCCTGCCGAAAATACCGGGTCAGCAGCACTTCCCCATAGCTGGTGCGGCCCAACGTCCCGTCCGGCCCCAGCTTTTCGGAGTTGTAAGCCAGCACGACCTCCCAGCCCAGAACATTTTGCAGCAAGTTGCCTGCACTGTTCTGGACAAGGACATTTTCGGAGTATTCGCGGCTCATTTCCTATTCCTCCCAAACTCAGTCTTATTTCTCTTGCATTTTCTTCATTTCTTCATCGAACGCTTTTTCGCCAATTTTATCGATGCAATGCAGCCTTAGTCCTTGTTCATACTGTCCAAGAAGTCTGTACAGCGTGCTGTCTGATGCCGCCGAAAAAGGTGCCCAATTTGTCGCACCCTGCGCCATTTCCAAGGCCGAAATCTCTATCAGCGCACTTATTTTTGCATCTCGCAACGCTTCGATCATTCCATCTCTGGTCGGATTCTTCATTTGAGCACGAAGTTTTTGAATTTTATTCATCGCGTCTTTTACGTCCTTAAGATCATTTGCTTCGGAACAATATTTATTAAGCGGATTTGACATATTATGAACACCCCTTTCATTAAAGCTCAATAAATCAATTTTATTACTGTCCTATTTTTAACAGTAACGGCAATAGCGCAATGCCTACATCACAACTCTTATCTGCCAACCACGTCAAAACAGGTTTTACTTTTTCCCACTTTGACTTTTTGCTGTCTTTAGATTTTACTACCTCTTCAATCTCAGAAATTTTTTCCAGAATCTCTTCTGTATCCTTGTTCGTGAGTGAAGTCATTTCTTCTACTTCTTTGCGCACCTGCTCAAATGTAACGTTCACATTCACGCTGTTGGTCACATTGACGACCTGCGAATTAGAAACTTCCGGCTTGGGCAACTGTACCGCATTCATCTGGTATTTGTACGTTTCCAGCTTTGCCTTCATCATTTCCAGATTTTCTTGTACACTGTCTGGTGACATTCCAAGTGACTGATACCAGATAATTGTCGCTTCTTTGTCTGTACCCCATAATCCCTCATACCATTTTTTTATACACGCCTGATATTTTCCGTCTATTTCTCTATGTAACTTCAATCGTTCCTCGTTGCTTGTAGTTTTTGCCTTTTCAATCCTAGCAATGTCATTACATACCATATTATAAAATTCTTTTGGCATATCCATAGTGTCACACCTTCATTTCCCCACTCATCAATTTTGGAAGCAACAAATCTCTTACCTCTCGGAGCCTCGCAATCTGCATCGAGCATTCTTTCATTTTGTTATGAATAGCTACGAAGTTTTTCTCCACTTGTTCTGCAATTTTCCGTTCTGGTATTAGAATCTCGCAGCTTCCAATCGTTTCTCTGCTCAATTCGAGCTGATTTGTTGAGCCTTTTCCTGCACTCATCAAATAGTCCTGCTTCATCTTGAGCGACCAAAACAAAGATTGCTGCCCAATTTTTTCATTTGCTCGAATTAGCGTCACATGAGAGTCCAAGGTTGCATTTCCTTTCGCTTCAAAAATTTGTCCAACACGACCTAATGTTCCTGCACCTGTTGAGCAAATTACAATATCCGATTCCATCATTTCAAGCTCAGCTGGATATTTCTTTTCTTGCGTTCTCGCCTCATCGTAAGAAACAATCGTTTGACGAATGCACTTTTGATTGATTACAATGCCTCTTGCCTTCTCATTATATTTCGGCGAAATTCCTCTTCTCAGGACAGCAGATACTTCGGATACCGTGCTTTTGCTCCACCCCTCCGGTACTCCGTCCACAATTTCCATGTTTTCATGCCCCGGAAAGCGCAGATCCACAAACCACTCTTTATAAAGCCGCTGGGCGGCTTCTTCCAGCAGTTTGATTTGTTTCTGGTTGTTTTCAATTAGGTCATCGTAAGCAGAGAGAATATCTGCGATGCGATGTTGAGTTTCCAACGGAGGCAATTCAACCGGGAAATCCGGGAATTTAATCAGCGGAATTCTATCAACTGTTGCCCCTAGAACAATGTTTTCATTAACTGTTGCTCTCCAAGCATCCGAGTAAAAATAGTAGTATAAAAATTTGTAATCCGCTTTTGTTTCGTCCACACGTAAAAGCGCCATTCTGCGCCCAAGACATCCACGAAATCCTTCTGGAATAATTGCATAAAGATTCAGTGTCGCTTCATACGAGAAAACAATATCATTTTTCTGAGGTATAACTCTTTTTGTCCACTTTGGCAAATCATCCTCTGAAATATATCGTATATCAGAGAAATCCAGTCGGCCATTATTAAAGTTTGATATTCCTAGAAAGATTGCACCTGTATCGCTTAATGGTGGTGTTGCATGAGGGCCGTCATAAATACCTGTACAAATATCTTTAATTGCGACTTTTTCCCACTTCATACCCCCATCTCCTCCAGATTCTTCGAGATGGTTTCCATCAGGCGGTTGGACTCTGCCTGTAACTCCAGCAGTTCTTTGTGAATCTCTTTCATCCGCTGGGCAAAATCCACGCCGTCATCCTCCACGGGTGCAACACCCACATAGGCACCGGGTGTCAGGGATGCGCCTTTCTCGTTGAGGATGGTGTCTCGGCTTGCCACCTTGCACAGACCGGGAATGTCCTGATAAACGCCCTCGCCAAACTTTTCGGTGAGCCAGACGGCCTCCTTGGCAACGGTCAGCTTCTCGCTGAGGACTTCCAGCGCCTTGTCGAACTTTTCCTGCGTAGCTTTGCGCTCTTTGCGGGGTGCTGCCTCCACAGCGGCTTTGGCTTCTTCCCGCTTGGCCTGCACGTTTTGTTCCAGTGCGGCCTGAATCTCTGCAAAGGGGCGGTCGTCTGCCAGCTCTGCGTGATACTCCGCCAGAAGCACCTTGTACTTGTCCTCTTCACCGCGATAGAGCCAGACAATGGCGTTGAGGTTCTTCAGCTGCCAGTCGCTCCACTCGTTCTGAGTGCGGTCCACCACGGTATAATAGTTGCGGGCGTCGATGAACAATACGGTGTCCAGCAGATGTTCCGGTTTGCCCTTATCCAGAAACCACAGCGAACAGGGCAGGCTCTTGGTGTAGAAGAAGTTGTTGCCCACGCTCATCATCACGTCCACATGGCCGGTCTGGATAAGCTTTTCACGGATGTCCTTGTCTTTGCCCTGACTGTCGGTAGCCGAGGACGCCATCACAAAACCCGCACGGCCATGCTCGTTCAGGTAGGAGTAGAAATAGGACACCCACAGATAATTTGCGTTGCCGATCTCCTTGGCCTTGTTCACGCCGGGCAGGCCAAAGGGCAACCGCCCGGCACTCTGCGCCGACTCCGACTTGACCTTATCCACGTTAAACGGCGGATTTGCCATCACATAGTCGCAGCAGCCGTTCAGGTTGTGGGCATCATGATAGAAGGTATTGGCTTCATCGCCGGACTTGATCACGCCGGTCAGGCCATGCACGGCCATGTTCATCAGGCAGAGCTTGGCATTGTACTCCACCTTTTCCTATCCGTAGAAGGTCATGGTGTTGTTGGCGATCATGCCCGCATGGTTTACAAAGTCGCCGGTCTGCACAAACATACCGCCGCTGCCGCAAGCCGGGTCCAACAGAACGCCGTGGGCAGGCTCCAGCACATTGACGATCATCTTCACCAGCGATTTCGGCGTAAAGAACACGCCGTCATCCTGTGCCACGTTCTTGGCAAACTTATTCAGAAAATATTCGTAGATACGGCCGATCACATCGCCGCCCACATCGTCCAACGCATCATTGTTGAAGATACGCAGCAGTTCCCCCAGCAGTTCATCCGAGAAGATGGTGTAGTCCTTCGGCAGAACGCCCTGCAGCTGCTCGCTCTGCTGCTCCACCAGTTCCATGGCGTTGTTCACCACTTCGCCCAGACTGTTCAGCGGGTTACCCTCAATGCCGGTCAGCCCCTGCTCCGGGATGTTGGCGGGCAAATTGACTAAGTAATTGTACTGCGCCTCCTTGGGCAGAAACAGTGCACTCTTTTCGGCAAAGTCGCTTTGCTCCACCGGCAGCACCCGACCGCCGCGCATGGGACGGTCTTTCAGGATCTCCTGCTCTACCAGTTTGAAGCGGCTGTACGCATACCGCAGAAAAATCAGTCCCAACACCGGCATACAGTATTGGTTCGAGGTGAGTTTAGAGCCTGCACGCAGCAGATCTGCCGACTCCCACAGGTCAGCTTCCAGTTTTTTGACGTTCACGTTGTTGGCCACGAGGGGATTCCTCCTGTTGTTTGGATTTTCATTTTCTATTGTATCACATTTTTCTGCAATGTTCATCTTTAATCATCGCTATTTTCTTTTTTGACTGGAAAAAGTTGTTTATCAATGGCTGACAATGTGTTAGAGCCATAAACTTTCTCATTTGGAGACGCTAATCCTGCATCCATCGGATGCAGTTCAAGGGTTTGGGTGCTCCCAACAAGTATTTTGCAGAGCAAAATTCGCGTTTGCGGAGCGCAGCGCAGCAATGAAAGCCCCAGTGGGGCTTTTAAGCGACAGAACGGTCTGCGACAGCAGATGGAGGGGCCTCGCCCCCAACAAGTTCGCAGATGTATATACGTCTGCATTGCTTGCGGGTGCTATGAAGCCTCTCAAGGTGCTTTCCAAATTTGAAAATTATTTTCTAATCAGGACCGTCAGCTTTCAAGTTCACCTTGAAGCTGGCGGTTATTTTTTGCTCAGGAGGTTTTTGCGTTTGCATCTGCAGCAAGCAGGTATTCAGCACAAGAATACGCTAGTTCCGCACCTTAACGGACGCTGAATAAGCAAATTTCTTGGAGAAAAATTCGTTTCGGAAAAATCAGCGTTGATTCATCCAATATCACATCAAACCGGACCTATTACTTCCGGTTTTGAAGGTAAAAAGCGGAAGTAATAGGTCCTAAAAAATCGAGTGCCTTTATGGTATGCTCTATCCAGAACATTTTCCAAGAAGCGGAAGCATTCCTTCCGGTTTTTCCTTGGGATCCTCCTAAAATCCACTGAAAACCGGAAGGAATGCTTCCTAAATATTTCTGCTTCATTGTGATATGCTTTCTACAAGCCTTCATCGAACCTTGAAAACCGCATGACCGTCTGCATGGGATACCCGGCGATGACCCCCAAGTGGGAGAGCCGGAAGACACCGCCGGAAGGGGGCAGGAAACCCATGCAGGGAGAACGGCAGAAATACCAATAGATTTTTGAAAGGAGATTTTGCCTATGAAGAAAAACAAGTTTGAATTTATCATTGATTCTGAATTTCAATCTCAGATTCCTGCATTGACCGATGAAGAATTTCAGCAACTGGAAGAAAACATCCTTTCAGAGGGCGAAGTCCTGTCTCCCCTGATCGTCTGGGGCAACATTCTTGTTGATGGTCATAATCGCTATAAGATTCTCCAGCAGCACCCAGAAATTCCTTATGCCACCCGTTCGATTTCCTGCACCTGCGAAACCCGTGAAGATGTTCTGGCATGGATCTGCAAACATCAGCTGGGTCGTCGGAATCTGACACCCGAGCAGAAAAAGTTTCTGATTGGAAAGCAGTATCACTCTGAAAAATCCACTCGTGGGGGAAACCATGGCAATCAGTACACGCAGGTGGCAAACTGTCAAATTGACAATTTGACATCGGTAGAAAACACGACCGAACGAATCGCCAAAGAAAATAATGTAAGTTCCTCTTTTGTAATTCGTGCCGAGCAGTTCATGAAAACCGTTGAGCTGATGGAAAAATACTGCCCCGGCATTCAGAAAGAAATCTTATCCGGCAAACTTAAGCTATCCCAGCGAGAGGCTACCATTATCCGTGGAACTCCCACAGAAGCATTGCCCACCGTGGTATCAACGTGGCGAGAGGAAAAGTTAAACGGTAAACCAGACGATAGTGCAGACACCTATGAAAATTTAGAATTGCTTTCCAAGGTCACCGAACGCAATTTCTCTAGTGCTGCCACATCGAAGATCCAAACGGCTGATCCACTCTCAGAGAATCGACCTTTTATTTCATCGGGAAAGCGCAGCACCGAACTCCAGACCATTCGTGAGCTAGGAGAAAAGATGGCAACGGTTGATCATGTCGCCGATGCCGAAGGAATGTTCAGTGAAATCAACAGTGCCTCTGATAGCTTTATTTTCCGTCTCGAACAATGCTTTGCTCTGTATCCCGACTTTCTGACAAATGTAGAGATTGAAGCAAAAGTTATTGCTGCTTTGCAAAAGGCAAAAAGCTATATTGTGCATCTGAAAGAACAGCATCGGCAGCATCTTCTGGAGACTGCCAACAGCCAGTAAAATGCTTTCCAAAAATTTGTTTGATGAAAAAACACTGGAGGTGAATTCTATTTCCGACTACCTGACTGTCACTACGCCCTTGCCACAATATCTACCCTATCCCCGCTTTCTGCTGGATACCAACCTGAGCCACACAGCAAAACTACTCTACACCCTGCTGCTGGACCGAGCAACGCTTTCTCAAAAGAACAACTGGATCGATGCACAGGATCGCATTTATGTAGTCTATCCGCTTTCTCATCTGTCAAAAGACTTGAGATGCAGCATTTCCAGTGTAACGCGCTCTTTCTCCGAACTGGAAAACGCACAGCTCGTGGAACGTATCCGCAGTGGATTTTCCAAACCCAGCCACATTCTGCTCAAAGTTCCGCATACTGTGCAGAATTGCGCAGTCACAGTATGCACCAGCGCACAAGCTGACTGTGCAGAAACGCACAGTATGATTGCGCAAAAATGCACACCTAACCAACGTAATAAGAACAACCTGAGTGATAACCACCTGATAAAATCAAACAATGCTTGTCTATCGTTGAGAGAATACCGGAATGTCTTTCTGACGGAAAAGGAGTATAAGCGGCTCAAGGCTGACTTTGCAGGGCTGGACAGTCTGATTGAGCAGTTGTCCGCTTATATCCAGTCCACCGGCAGAAAGTACGTCGACCATGCCGCCACCCTGCGCATCTGGGCAAAACGGCAAAAGTCAGAACAGAAGCAAGCACCGGG
>OGXR01002556.1_pt1 | contig 11413 bp, 17 predicted proteins | sample 1576331 | NCBI WGS metagenome assembly OGXR01 (sample SAMEA3541473, study PRJEB24748) | human gut metagenome | biome: human gut; feature: human-associated habitat; material: faeces | place: China | collected 2012 | reverse complement strand
CGGTAATGGCAGTCACAGAACGGGCCGCCGGATGCGAGGGTGTATTCCCGGGTAAATACCGTGTTTGTATGCTCTGCCATCTCATAATCGTAGGCGCAGAGCGCAGGCGTGATCTCCGGGATACCAAGCGTCCGGAACAGCTCGCAGATCCCGCACCGGTCGAATACCGCGTCAAAGCTGTCCAGCGTCGTCCCGGGGGTAAAGACATAGCGCCAGGAGTAGGGGTTCGTGGAGCGCCGGCTCTTTTCCGCGTCTTTTGCCAGCCGGTTCTGACGTCTCTGCGAGAAATTATGCGTATTTCGAAGCACCAGCTTCATCACAGCGTTATCGTTCATGGACCGGCGGTAGTATTCCTTCATCTGCTCCACCCGCACACGATGCGGCAGAGACAGATACACAGCGGCCACCATCGCCGCGCTCAGGATATTGACCAGCAAAACGTCATCCGCCCCGAACGGTGGAATCCTGCCAATGATCGTTTGGTACCGCTGTTTGGCCTTGTCCATGACACGCTTCCCGTCGGCCGCGCCGAGTACGTCGAGGTTTGCTTCAAAGCGCCCACGGAAGATGCTCCACACGGCAGCTGGGACGATTTGCATTTTCATTGTGTTTCGCCTCGTTCAACCGGGATCCATCTATTTCATTTTTTCGTGACACTCGCTGCATTCTTTGTCATGGATTGAAATAATTCCACCGCAGTTGGGGCAAGTATATCGTTTCTCCTGTGCCTTCATAAAGAGGTCCAAACCGTATTGACGAACAAATTCACTGTTTTCCATAAGGCTTGCTTGATACCTTATGCTGTAGCTCTTTTCAAGGCTTTTTATCAACCTGCACGGATAATCGGAACACTCAAAGCAATAGGACAATTCCTTGGTTTTGACACAATCTTTTATTTTGCACGTGCGGCAATGTTCCGGCTTTCCTCTGTCGCTGTTTAAGCAGCCTGCGCATGGTTTTTTGTGATAGCAATGCTTATAGCAGACCAGGCAATTCATCCCGCAAGGAGCAAACATCATCTTATCAATTAGTCCTTTTGACATTTTCATACTATTTACCACCGCTCAAATTCCAATTTTACAGCTCGTCCAACCGGGGGATCTATCCGAGAAAGGATGCTCCTTTTCGTATAAGGCGGCCATCTCCTGTACCCTGCGTTTCATTTCCGCGCGGATATGCGGCGGCTCCAGACATTCACATTTACTCCCAAAGCTCATCAGAATGTCGTAGTAATAATCCTTCTCGATGAAAGGGAAGGTCACAATGTAGTGTTCCTCACCATCTGGCAGAAAGTGTTCATATGAGCAAAAATCCAGCACCCGTTCCATGACGGATTGATGAATGCGGATTTTGATTTCCATCTGCATCGTTTTCAGAAGATCCGCAACGTCCAGCTGAGGCTTTTCGTAATCCCGCGGCGTGAAAACGTCCTCCCGCATCTGCAGGTTCGACATGCGGGATAGCTTGAATAAACGGAATGCATTCCTTTTGCGGCAATACCCTTGCAAATACCAGTGATTGCTTTTCAGCACAAGCTGATGCGGCTCGGCTGTCCGCTCGGTCTCAATTCCGTGGCGGTCCGTGTATGCAAAGGAAAGCAGCCTGCTTTCCTGCAACGCGGTTTTGATCATTTCTACATACGGCTGTATGTTCTGATTGCCCATCCACGGACTTAAATCAATGTGAAGCTGATTCGCTTTTAATGCGATATCGTTTGCCTGGGCGGCAGGAACAAAGCTCTTGACCTTCGCAAGCGCGTTTACCAGCTCATCCCCTCGCATCACGCTGGAAAGGTTGGAAAGCCCCCATTAGGATGGCGGAAAGATCAGCAGTCGAAAAAACACGTTTATCAAGCTTGTATTCCCGCATGATCTCAAAGCCGCCGCCCACTCCCGAAGTGGAACAAACCAGAATCCCAGCCATATTGATCGTGTCCATGTCACGGTAGATCGTGCGGGGCGAGACTTCGAACATCTCTGCCAGCTCCTGTGCGCCGACCCGTTCTTTTTCAAGGAGTATCATAATCAAACTGACAAGCCTGTCTACCCGCATCCGACGGCCGCCTCCCCAAACTCCCTTTTCATCGCGGATTATTGCCACACTATTGTCAACAATAAGATCATCAAAAACACAATGAGAACGGAGAAATTTTATGGTTACAGTCTATGTCTACATTCTGGATACGTTAGCTGATTGGGAACTGGGTTATGTTACCTCGGAGTTGCATTCCGGACGTTTCTTCAAGAAAGGCGCCCCTCAGTTATCCCTCAAAACAGTTGGTAATGCCAAAGATCCGATTCATACGATGGGCGGGCTGACGGTGGTGCCGGATTGCCTGATTGACGATGTTGCTGTGTGTGAAACCAGCGTGCTGCTGCTGCCGGGGGCGAATACATGGAACGACCCCAAACAGGGGGCGATCATCGAAAAAGCAAGCGAACTTCTCTCGGCAGGCGCTACGGTAGGTGCGATCTGCGGGGCTACCGCAGCCCTTGCCGGTTTCGGGCTGTTGGATGGGCGTCCGCATACCAGCAATGGGCCGGGATTTCTTGAAATGGTTGTTCCAGGTTACAAGGGACAAGGCTATTACATCGACCAGCCGTCTGTCTCGGATCACAACCTGATCACCGCAGGCTCCACCGGAAGCTTGCTGTGGGCGAAGCAAATTATTGCGCATTTGGGCGTTTTTGCATGGAATACGCTGGAATCCTGGTATGCATACTTCAGCACCGGTAAACCGGAATACTTCTACGCCCTCATGCAGACGTTGCCGTCCGGTGATGAGGCGTGATCTGCCGCTGCCTTGTTTGTGGCTGCCTGCAGTCAGCGCACTCCTTCTTTCACCAGCGCAAAAGCGTGAGCCTCCCGCAGCCAGCCCATCAACTCGCCGTCCAGCTGGTCCGGCTCGGACACGATGGTGTGGTGGGTCCAGCGGTTGGGGTACGGCTCCACGGCCGCGGCGATGCGGGGCGAGTCCAGCCGGTGGGAAAGGCCGAAGGTCACGATTAGGAACACCTCCGGGCAGCCCTTCATCCGCCGCAGGGACACAAAGGCATAGCCGTACTTCACCTTGAAGGTGATTTGGGATTTTTGCACCTGCAAAGTGGTATCCGGGCACTCGGTCAGCAGCTTGTTCCGCAGCACCTCATACAGCGGTAATGCGCCGGGCGTCGTATTGAAAAACATCCGTTCATCTGATGTCATAATGAATCCTCCCTCATTCCGCCCGTGCCGCGCGGCCCCATCAAAACAGGCTCAACTGCTCCTGCCGGTTGGCTTCAAACTCTCTGAGGTACTGGAAAACCGCGTCGTTATCATGTAGAATTCCGGCCTCCTTGCAGCGTCGGTGGAACAGCCGCATCAGCGCTCCGCCATTTGGGCTGTCCAGCAGATAGGCGCTGCCGTACCGGCGGATATACTGCTCCTTCAGGCCGGGGAACTGCCGGTCCAGCTGTTTGTAAAAGTATTCCCGGCTGCCCTCCCGCAGCGTCAGGCCCATGCCGAAGCAGATGACGCCCGTCACGCCCGCCTCAATGCAGTAATCCAGAATCCCGTTGACGTTCTCCGCCGTGTCGTTGAGAAACGGAAGGATCGGGCAGAGCCAGACCACCGTGGGAATGCCGGCCTCCCGCAGCGTTTTCAGCGCCGCGAACCGTTCCCGCGTGGTGCTGACATTGGGCTCGATTTTGCGGCAGAGGGCTTCGTCGTAGGTGGTCATGGTCATCTGGATCACGCACTTGGTCCGCTCGTTGATGCGTTTCAGCAGGTCAATATCCCGCAGGATCCGGGTGGATTTCGTGATAAGGGTCGCGCCGAAACCGTGTCGCAGGGCAAGCTCCAGCGCCTGTCGGGTGTGGCAGAGCCGTTCCTCCAGCGGAATGTACGGGTCGGTCATGGCGCCCATGCCGATCATGCAGGGCTTGCGCTTGCGGCGCAGAGCGTCCTCCAGCAGCGGAATGGCGTTTTCCTTGACCTCGACGTCCTCAAAATCGTGCTCCATGTGGTAGCAGGCGCTCCGGGAGTCGCAGTAGATGCAGCCGTGCTGACAGCCGCGATACAGGTTCATGCCGTTCTTGGCCGATAAGATTCCTTTTACCGTTGTGTAGTGCATCCCGCGCCCCCTTTCCCGGTGAGCCCATTATAGCAGAATCGCGTGCCGGCCGGTATCATATTTCTGTGGATATTTCCGTCTTTCTGTGGTATGTGCTTGTACTGCAAGGATTGAGAGGATACAGGATATAGTCATAACCACCGGCTGTGCCTAATCTCATTAAGATAGCCACCCCAACGAAACCGCTTCCGGGAGAGAATCTCGGAGGCGGTTTCGTAAACACATACATCAGAAAAGAGGACACGGCAAAAGCGCGGAGTTTCCTCCGCGAAAAACGAATGTGAAATAACCTCAAATCATCCGGTACTGAAAACTGGTCGGGCGCTTCACACGCATATTCCCCGGTTTTTGCCGGCTAGGCCGGATGGGAAGCAGGAACTTTGCAATCAGAGACTCCACTTTGGCCGCAGGAACAAAGCCAGGCAGGCACTCCCGTGCAATGTGAGCGGCGAAAGCGGCGTTAATGTGATAGACATGGGTGCCTTCCGGCTGGGTAAAATTTGAAGATCTCGAAAATGCCGAACATCAAAACTACGGTACAACGCTGTCAAAATATCTTGCGCCGAACATAATCGTTGCTCTTGCCATTTACTTCAGATTTCGAAATCTTTATTTAGATAAAGGTGACAAAACATGCATGGCAAGAACACTATGCGATCTGGCCAATAAATATGACTTCAACTACAAAGAAGCAAGCCGTGTTCTATCAACCTCAAGCAGCTTTCCGATTGCCTTGAAAAATCTGTTTGGCGTGGAAAAGCCCGCGGAATCAAATTATCAAATCCGTACTTCTTACCCCAGGCTTTTAAGCAATATGCTTTCCTGCGTAAAACAGGCACCATTTTCACCTGCACCACAAACTGCCGTCAGCTATCAGCGCAATGAAAATTTCTTGATGCGCTGTATTCCAAAAAAGCTTTGTGGCAATCATCAATATGAATTGTCTGATCTGGAAGAATTCTACCTTCTGGAACGACTCTTCCGTTTAGACTCCAAGCGTTACCTGTTCAAAAATTACTTTTCCATTCCCGATATTGCCTATCCTTTGTCGCCCCCTATAGTAGCGGATATTCTTTTCCATTCGCCCATCGTTTTTTACCCTGCGCAGGATTTCTTGAACAGCGGCCTCCTGTGTAGGGAGAGTAAGCAACAAAAAAGCACGTTTGTATTTCGTGCAAATTTCCTGCATTCTGTCTTTCAAATAGATAGCTTTGCGTTTCCGTTTTGTTTTTTACTTATGTGCGGTTTTCTCCTGAACCGTCCATCTGCACAAGTATTGGACGATCTTGCCAAATCAAAATGGCTGTCTCCAGGAATCCAGCCGTCATCGCTGGGTTTAAACCCTTCTCGATTGGAGACCTCACAGTATGCAGATATGCTCGCTTGCTTTTCTGAGCCAGGAAAATTTGATCTTGCAAGGCGCTCTATCCGCTCTTTAGAGGAAGTCAAGCAGCTTACTTTTGAGCAATATGATACTCCTTCAGCCGATGTCATGCGCCTTATGCAGTCGTTTATCTTATCGGAGGGAGAGAAACAAGCCATCGGACTAAATGCGCTTTATGAAGATGGCGGAGAATACAAATTCAGCAAAATATGTGCACCCCGCAATTAGTTATAAACGAAGCCATAATCATTATTCGCTGAAATGTTTCCGTAAAGTAGACTTGAATTATGCCTCCTGCCATCTTCGATAGGCTGGGCAGTGCCAGTCAACCGAGTTGACTGGCACTGCCCAATTAGTCTAATTGCATGAATTGTTCCAGCGATTGGGCGCTGATGCGCCAACTACGCCCTACACGAAAACCTTTCAACTCACCCGTATTCAGAAGAGTATACATCGTGTTCTTCCCGATATTCAGAATATCCATTACCTCCATCGGTGTGAAGATCCCCGGTAATTCGTTCTCAGAGTCATTCCCTGTAAAATACACAATCAACGACCTCCCCATTGCAAATTATCTTATTGTTGCACTCGTTTGGTTTTTCTGTCCTCGAAAAATGTATATTATTCCCATGAAATCCCGTAGAACTGGCCGATGTCGAGCATTGGCCAGCCCTACGGGATTTTCTGTTTGCAGGGGACAGAGGCGCAAGCATTACTTAAAAAACAAGGCAAACCATCCCAAAATCGGCTTTGGGGGAGAAGGGGGTTATGCGATATGCTGTATACGCTGTTGGCCGTTATCCGGGCCGTTCTGGCGGAGTTTGTGGAATACCTGCTCCACAGGCTCTGTACTGCCTAGGGAAAAGAGAAGCAAACAAGGGCAATTTCAATCAGAACAGCGGCCAGCGGGACACGTTTATTGAGCTCCTGCTGGCCGCTGCCGCCGCTGTCCTCTGCATCTGTATTGATTTTGCAATGAAAGGACGAGACTAGATGAAACCTGAGACCTTTATTTGCTCTGTCTGCGGAGACGAGCACCCGTTGCGGGAGCGGATGGTCCTGGACGCTCAGGAGCTCTGTGACGACTGCATGGACAGGGAGACCCACATCTGCCATGTTTGCGGGGAACGGCTCTGGCAGGACGACAACGCAGGGGACGAGGATACCCCGCTCTGCCGGAGCTGCTATGACCGGCATTATACCAACTGCGTCCGCTGCGGCGCGCTGCTCCATGTGGACGAGGCATACTATTCAGAGGACGATCCGGGAGAGGAAGAGCCCCTCTGCTACAGCTGCCATACCCGCTCGTCCCACGGAAAGGGAATCCAGGACTACTACTATAAGCCGGAGCCGGTTTTCCATGGAGCCGGAACCCGTTACTTTGGGGTGGAGCTGGAGATCGACCACGGTGGGGAATGCCACAGCCATGCAGGGCAGCTGCTGGAGCTTGCCAACCGGAGCGGGCCCCTGGCCTACTGCAAGCATGACGGCTCCCTGGACGACGGCTTTGAGATCGTCACCCATCCCATGACCCTGGACTACCACATGGAGCACATGCCCTGGGCCTCCGTCCTGGCGCGGGCCCTGGAGCTGGGGTTCGAGTCCCACATGGCCCGTACCTGTGGGCTCCACGTACACGTGAACCGGACGGCATTCGGAGATACGGAAGAGGAGCAGGACAGCTGCATTGCCCGTATCCTGTATTTCTTCGAGCGCCACTGGGAGGAGCTTCTGAAGTTCAGCCGCCGGACGGAAAGCCAGCTCAAGCGCTGGGCCGCCCGGTACGGCTATAAGGAGCAGCCGATGGAGATCCTGAACCACGCCAAACGCGGCTATGATGGCGGGCGCTATTCCTCAGTCAACCTTCAGAACCGGGACACCATCGAGTTCCGTATCTTCCGCGGATCCTTAAAGCTCAATACCCTCATCGCCATGCTGCAGCTCGTCAACCGGGTCTGCGACGTGGCGATTACTTTCACCGACGATATGCTGAAGGCCATGCCCTGGACAACCTTCGTCTCCGGGGTAACGGAGCCGGAGCTCATCCAATATCTGAAGGAGCGCCGCCTCTATGTCAACGAGCCCGTGGAAGGGGAGGTGGAGTACTGATGTGCTGCCTGTTCGGCATGCTGGATTCGGAGAACCGCTTTTCCGGGAAAGAGAAGTCCGGAATGATTTCCATCCTGGCCGCCGCGTGTGAGGCCAGGGGCACCGACGCCGCCGGGATCGCCTACCCCTATGACGGGAGGCTGTGCATCTATAAACGACCCCTCCCGGCCCACAAGCTGCACCCCAGGATCCCCAATGGCACAAGGATGGTCATGGGCCACACCCGGCTTACCACCCAGGGAAGCGAAAAGCACAACTACAACAACCATCCCTTTCCGGGCCGTGCCGGGGATACCTCTTTCGCCCTGGCCCACAACGGCGTGCTCTATAACGACCGCGCCCTGCGCCGCACTCACCGCCTGCCCGGCACCAGGATTGAGACGGACAGCTATATTGCCGTCCAGCTCTTGGAGCAAAAGCGAGCCCTCGACTTTTCCAGCCTGAAATACATGGCGGAACAGGTCGAGGGCTCGTTTGCCTTTACGGTGCTGGACGACAGGGAGAACCTCTACTTTGTGAAGGGGGACAACCCCCTCTGCCTTTACCATTTCCCCAGGACAGGCGTTTACCTCTATGCCTCCACGGAGGAGATCCTGAAGTGTGCGCTTGCCCGGCTGCGGCTGCGCCTGGGGCCTCACGAGCGGATACGGTTGGAGGCCGGGGATATCCTTCGGATCAATGCCGGAGGGGTTCCCATGCGCTCCGACTTCCGCTTTGTGTGTGATTACACCCCCTGGTGTTTCAAGGGGCTCTATTCACCGCAGAAGTCCTCCAGAAGCGGGCTTTGTACACCGGAGCAGGAATACCTGGGCGAGCTGAAAGCGGTGGCCTCGTCCTTCGGCTACGCGCCGGAAGACATCGACGCTCTGCTGCTGCGGGGGTTCAGCACGGATGAACTGGAGGAGTTTCTTTACTGTGGAGAGATTTGAGGTTCAGCGTGTGGGCACGGAGCAGATACGGAAGGTCATCGCCGGGTATAGACCCAGGGGGCTCTTTCTGGCGAGGGAAAACGGGAAATGGGTGGCTGTGGACAAAACGACGGGCGGCGCCTGGACGGAGGAATTCCACCGGAAAAGAATGGCCATCCGCTGGCTGAGGGGAAAGGAGAACGTATGAGGGTATTGATTGTGGAAGCGGGGAAAGCGCCCCGAGCAGCAGAAATGGAGGACGCTCTGTCCGCGCTTCAGGAGGTGGTGGGCGGTACAGTCCAGGCCGTCTACCCCTTTGAAGAGCGCGTGGCGCTGATCTGCAACGACGAGGGAAAGCTGCTGGGCCTGCCGCTCAACCGCTGCCTGAGAGATGCGGACGGAGAGGTTTACGACGTGATCTGCGGAACCTTTCTCCTGTGCGCGGCCCCGCCGGAGAGCGAACACTTTGAGAGCCTGACACAGGCGCAGGCGGAGTATTACACGGAACGCTTCCGCCGCCCGGAGGTATTTCTGAAGGGAAACGGGCAATTGCAGGTCATAGCGCTGGACTAGGCCGGCGTGTGTGCCAATAGGGCGTACCCCAGCGGCACAGCAAAAAAGTGTCCCAATAGAGCCGGTTTCCCGGTTTTGGCATGTGCCATTTCCAGGGCCGGTCCTATTGGGACATACTCACTCTGATTGAGCGGCAATCACGGTAAGACAGTACTGCTGCAAAGCCGGGATGTCATCCGTAATAATTTCCCAAGTGGTTTCGGGATCAACTGTGCCGTAGCTGTGCGCCACGATATTCCGCATAGCCTTGATCTGGCGCCACGGAATAGAGGAGTGCCGGGCGCGGAATTCCTCCGTCAGCTTGCCCACCAGTTCTCCAATCTGCAAAATGCAGAGAGCGGCGGCATTTCGATAGATGGGATCGGTGCTGAAAGTTTGGTAGTCGTCCCCAAAGCGGTCAACCGTTTCCTGTATCTGCTGACAGTAAGAAACGATGTGCTCCAAGACGCTGATGTTTCGGTCAAGAGGCTTCATACAATAATACCTCTTCGTCCTGGATAGAGTTCAAAAAGTGCTGATCCAGACTGGTGGTGGGAACCAAATCCACGGGAACGCCCAATGAATCCTCCAGGTCAAGCAGGAGCCCGGCCAATTGAAAGCCGCGGATTTCCCCCTTGTCAATGCGCAGATCGATGTCGCTGGCCTCTGTCATCTCTCCGCGGGCATAGGAGCCGAAGAGGTAAACCCGCTTTGCGCCATACTGCCGTGCCAGACGGGATACAATATCACGGATCTCATCCAATGTATAGGCTTTCATAGAGAATCCCTCCAATCCCGAAACCTTTCTCCGATTATAGTATACCAATGAACGATTTGATTTACAAGCAGGAGATGATCCGGCATGAAAATTGGTTATGGGCGGGTAAGCACACAGGAACAGAGCACTCTGCGTCAGGAAGTAATGATGCAGGAGCTGGGCGTGGACGAAATCTATATGGACAGGGCCAGCGGCAAGAATACCGACCGCCCGGAGCTGAAAAGGATGATGGAGTATGTGCGCCAGGGGGATACCGTCATCGTGGAATCCATCAGCCGCTTTGCCCGGAATACGAGAGACCTGCTGGAGCTGGTGGAGCGCCTGGGGGAAAAGCATGTGGAGTTCGTCTCAAAAAAGGAGGCCATTGACACCACCACGCCAACCAGCAAGTTCATGCTGACCGTGTTCGGCGCGGGGGCCGAGCTGGAGCGGGACTATATCCTGCAGCGCCAGCGGGAGGGGATCGCTCTGGCGAGGGCGCGGGGGAAGTACCGGGGCCGCAAGCCGATTGAATGCCCTGAGCTGGAGCGCATCGCCTCACGGTGGAGGGCGGGGGAGATTTCCGCCCGTGAGGCGATGCGGAGGCTGAACATGAGCCCCAGCACCTTTTACAGGCGCGTCAAGGAGATATAGAAGGCGTCCTGAGAGGGCGGGGCCATGCGTTTCCGGTATGCATGGCCCCGCCTTTCTCCTCTGTTTATTTTTTTAGCGCCCATCAACATCCTTTTAATAATCCAATTATTAAAAGGAGCGTATTTTTATGGACAGTCAAAAGCTGCATGAGGAATTGAAAAAGAGGCGGTTCGGCTATCAGAAGCTGGATCGGTATCGAGAGACGTGGACGGAAGAAAACGATCTTGAATTGGCCGGATTGTTCAATGAGGGATATGGCATCTCCGAGATCGCGGTCACAATGGGCCGCAGCGAGCGGGCCGTATTCCAAAGGCTCAGTACACAAAAGCGGTTCAAGCAGATGAACCGGCAAAAAAGGGAGCGTCAGGAATGCAATTGCCTATGCGAAAAATGCCCGTCAAAGAATACCTGTGAGAAGAGTAAACCCTCCAAGTGAAAGGGAAGCACAGCGTAGAGCAATCTATGCTGTCCTTCCTCTTATTTTTTTCGGGAAATCTTTGCAGATACATTGCCGCATAGACAGCCGTTGTCCACCCAACATGCTATACTTTACCTATCAAGGGTTATCTGATTCAAAGAGAAAGAATTTGTAGACCGGAACGCTCAGCGCGTTGGAGATGTCAAACAGCGTATCCAGCGAGATCGCTTTGGGGATATTAGGGGCTTCCACATGCCCGATAAACGTGGGGGTCCGGTCCACCTGTTCGGCAAGCTGTTCCTGCGTAAGTCCGCGCAGCTTGCGGTAATAGGCTATTTTAAGCCCTAATTCCCGATACCGTTCCTGATGCTCTGCTTTCATACGCGATCACCTCACCATAATATGGTACCCAATCGAGACGCTAATTGACATGTATAGAAAATTATAATATTATATTTAATAGATAGTAAATATGCTTTTTGTGGTCATAAACAGGGAGGATGGAAAGCTATGTGCTATT
>OGXR01002552.1_pt1 | contig 11433 bp, 10 predicted proteins | sample 1576331 | NCBI WGS metagenome assembly OGXR01 (sample SAMEA3541473, study PRJEB24748) | human gut metagenome | biome: human gut; feature: human-associated habitat; material: faeces | place: China | collected 2012 | reverse complement strand
GACGGCGGCGGCACCATCGTCTGCACCGGTACGCCGGAGGAAGTGGCTCAGTGCGCCCAGTCCTACACCGGCAAGTATCTGAAATCTGTCCTGTAAGCAGGCCGGAGGAAAGGAATCAAATTTATGCTCACAACCCTGCACACCTTCTGGGTCTGGGTCACCAGCACCTTGGTCGGCAAGATCGTGGCTTCCGGCTTTATCTCTATGCTCCCTCTGGTGGAGCTGCGCGCCGGCATCCCCATTGCGGTGGGACTGGGTCTGGAACCGCGCATCGCCATTCTGACCTGTATCGTTGCCAACATCCTCCCCATCCCTTTTATCATCCTGTTCATCCGAAAGATTTTCGCCGTGGTGCGCAAGTGGAGCGCCACCTTTGAGAAGCTCATCTCCAAGGTGGAGGCCAAAGCCTACAAACATCAGGACATGATCGACAAGTACGCCGCTATGGGGCTGTTCATCCTCACTGCTATCCCCCTGCCGGGGACAGGCGCATGGACAGCCTCTCTGCTGGCGACCCTGATGGATATGCGTCTCTCCCGCGCCTTCTTCCCCATTGCGTTGGGGGTGGTGGGCGCTGGCACCATCATGGCGATTTTGTCCTATGGCATAGCTGCGCTGGTAGTCTGAGGCACCTTTTGTCCTGGTCTTGCGTAAGCTGGGATGAGGTGAAGGATATGACAGCCATTTTACTTGCAGCACTGGCGGCGGTCGGCCTATTCACCCTTCTCTGGCTGGGGCTGGGACGACTGCTGATTCCCACGCACAGCGTACACCTGCTGCTCCCGGTGAAGGGAGACGGCGGGGATCTGGAACATAACCTAAAGGGGCTGCACTGGCTCCACACAGCTGGTCTGCTGGATGCTCAGATCGACCTGCTGGATGCAGGTCTGTCCGATGCCGGACGGGAGCGAGTAGAGCGGCTGCTGCGCAGTGAGAGCAGTCTGCACCTGTATGAGCACAGGCAATGAAATACCCTGCGGTGAGACGGTCGTCTTGCCGCAGGGTTTCTTTTACTTGCTTTGTCTGTCAGTTGTCCTGTAGTTTTTCTGCACATTTTTCTGTAAACTGTTGAAAAACGCTTGGAGGACAATACTTTGACAGATCATATTTTTGGCTATGCACGCGTGAGCACAAAGGAACAGCGAGAGGATCGTCAGCTGGATGCGCTGACGGCGCTGCACATCGACCCCAGGCACATCTATGTGGACAAGCAATCTGGGAAGGATTTTGACCGCCCCATGTATAAGCGGCTGCTCCGGCGTTTGAAGCCGGATGATGTCCTCTACATCAAAAGCATTGACCGTCTGGGACATCATCGTACGAAAGCTGCGCGAGCACGAGCGCATCGGCCTCACGGAAGGGGTGAATGCCGAAACCGCGCGTTTCCGTGCGCGCATAGTCGATGATGCTACCCATCGCACACCTCTTTCACAGCCGGTGCCATTCCCGCATTCCATTATGCGCCCATTTTCCGCTATCCTACGCCAGCAAACGGGATAATCCTCAAACCAACGACTCCGAAACGCGTCCATCCGCCTTTTCCACGTGCCACGATTTCACATTTTCTACGAACATTTGCGAATCGCGACGCTTCGGAAGGCCTTCGGGCTGGTCAGCCTTCACGCACCGCCCTCGCCGCGCTCGCCGGAATCGCCTTGACCACGGCTTTGATAAGCTCCCGCGTCTCCCGGTCGGTACCGCGCGCGGCCGCCACGATCTTCGGCAGCGAATCCGTCCAATTCGCCATCAGATCAGCGATATTGCCATAGCCCGCAGCCGCGAAGATCTCGTAGATCTGGTCAATGGCCCGCTCACGCTGCTTCTGCCCCACAGTGTCGAGCCAATCGTCGAGCGTCCTCTTGATGAGCTGCGCAGTCATCGTCAACTCGTTCTCGCGCTCGAAATCGCCGTTTTCCGCCACTTGCCAGCTATTGCCCATATGTTGCATAATGCCGACGGCGTCCACCTTGACAACGATTACTTTCGCATTCGATTGCAGCAGCATGCCCACGACAGACGATTCGGGCACGGTTTTGCGGATACGCGATTCCACCGTCCGATACGCCTGACCGCGCACCATCGATTCCGGCAGGCCCGGCCCATCATGGGAGAAGATACGGGCGATCCGCACGTTGCGTCCCGGCACCGGCCCGCCCAAGGCTGGCAGCAGCCCAAGCCGCCGCGCACGTTCGCCGGCGGCCTCAATATCGTCATGAGCCACCTGCATGGCCGCATATACGGCCATGTTGCCACCTTTCGAATGGCCGCCAAGCATAATCGCAGGCGATCCTTCCGATGACAGGAAACCTTCCGACCTGTCCAGAATCGAATCCACATACCGATACGCGGATTCCTGTGACGGTACCGGACAGCGCACTGCCATATTGAAATCCTCCTTCCATCCGACAAGCGTGCCGTCGGTGCCTCGGAAGGCGATATACAGCAAGTCGGGTGAACCGCAGCCCACGTCGAACGTCATCGCGGCGAATTGCTGCTGGTCGCGCTCGCTCAATCGTTCCGCGTATTCGCCAACGCGTAACGCGCGGAATCGCGGCGATTCGCAGACGGCGTGCAGCAACGCGAGCCGGTAATCGTTCATATCGGAGGAATTCGAAACGAACATCTCGTCATAGCTTTCGGCGCGCAGCAATTCACGAATCGGCACCGTCGCCACCGACTTCGCCTCATCGAACGTGGGCACCAGATCCGTCAATCGCATGTAGGACAATTCGGACAGCACCAGAGAATCGACGTCGCCGAACGGCAACTCGGCGAACCCACGGAATTCACGGCGCACATAATCCAACACATTGCCCATCGCGCAACCCTTTGATCAACCATAGCGATTTCGGATTCCATTATGCGGCACAATCCACGGACGCGGCAATCAGACAATCACAAGTTTCGGGCAATATCCCATGTGTAGACTAGGCAGCCATGGATCCAGTTGAATTTTTCACACAATGGCTTGCCCGAAACTACGGCAAGCTCATTCTGCTCGCCGTAGTGCTTGTCGTCGCAGCGCTCATCGACAAAGCACTCACCAAAGTAGTGCGCCGCATCCTTGACAAATCGCAGGTGCCGAATGCCTCCATCTTCGTCAACATCCTGCGTGTGGTGGTATGGGCATTCGCCATCGGCACGCTGCTGCAACCGGTGTTTGGAGTCAACCCGACCACCCTGTTCACCGCACTCGGCATCGGAGGTCTTGCGGTGTCGCTTGGTCTGAAAGACACAATCGCCAATGTGATCGGAGGCTTCGGCCTTATGCTCGGCCGCGTCATTCAACCGGGCGACTACGTCAAAGTCGCAGGTATCACCGGCACCGTCAAAGACATCAACTGGCGTCAGACCATCGTCCGCGAACGTAACGGCAACGAAATGGTCATCCCGAACTCCATCCTCAACACTGCATCACTGGAAAAGCTCGATCCATCGAACGAATGCTTGGTGTCAGTACCGTTCACCGCCAAAGCCGGCGTCGACGTGGAACATATGAAGGCCGACATCATCGAAACCGTGCAACAGGCCACAGAAAGCCTTGCCAATCCGCTGTACAAGCCGGTGGTGAAGCTCAACGGATTTACCCCGTACGGCATTGATGGCACGATTTACGCGTTCGCGAAAAACGACCTGATTCTATCCACCATGGCGGATGCGGTGGCGCAGGCGATCGCGCATGCCGACTATCTTGAACATCGCGCGGTCAGCGGCAGCGCGGAATAAGACAGCATAGAAAACGGCATTAAACGATTGAAGGCCGGTCAGAGGAACGTATCCTTGACCGGCCTTCATCATCTCCATGCAGATGTCCGCATCGTTCACGTCGCCTGCGTCGCCGTCGTTGTCCGGCAAGCAGTCGTCTACATAAGCAGATTGACCGCCGTCAGCATGCAAGTGACCATGATGAACATAATCATGCCAACGTTGCCGCACACGGTTTTGGCACGGGTGCCGCGAGGCAGCTCCTCCGGCGCGGTATAGAATTCAAATTTTTTGAAATTGCGGATAAGTAGCACAAATCCAGCAAGGATCACAGCGCCGTACAACACGAAATAGACAAGCATGATCGCCAATCCTTCGACATTCTGCGATGCCCACTGTTCCATCGCCGCCGCATTGCCGTTTTCCGCGGCCTCGGACACCTTCTCCAGCTGGTCCAGATCGACGCGTGTCAACACCCATGGCGCGAGCACGCCGCCGTTGAAGTTGATGATCATGTGCATCGCCGTCGAATAGCGCAGCTTGCTGGTGCGCGTGTAGACGTAGCCGAACATGAGCCCCAGTAGGAACGCGTAGAAGAACTGGAACAGGTTCATATGGAACAGACCAAACGCCAGTCCGGACAGCAGAATCGCCGTTTTCTCGCCGTATTTGCGGGTGTGGTCGATCAGCTGCTTACGGAACAGCCATTCCTCGAAAATCGGTCCTACGATTACCAGAAAAACAACGTTCCAGATGTTCGTCTGCATGGCGAGGTCGGCCACGCGGTCCGTCGCCTCGCCGTTGGAAAGCACCATCGACAGCATGCTGCCGAACACACTGCCGGCCCACATCATCGGCAGGCACATAAGCAGTAGTTTGAAGAACAATCCCGGTTTCATGTCGAATTTACGGGTTTCAATGACAGTCGATTTGCCCATGAGCATCACCGCAATCGGCATGGCGATCAGGTACAGCGGCACCCCCGAACCCACATACGTAACCCAATTCGGCGTTTCGCCCTTGCCGCCCACGGCCGCGTACAGCGCGCCTTCCAGCACCGTGGCGAGCGCGTACCAGATGACCACCATCAGACACAGGCTCGCGCCGATACGCGAGAAGTCGCGTCGCGTCTGCTTCAACCATTCGAAGAATGGATTGCGATTGGCGATCGGCGGCTGCGGATATTGAGGCATGGGCTGCATCGGATACTGCGATTGCGGACCATTCGGCTGATATTGCGGAGCCGGCCCCTGTGGTTGCCCTTGCGGTTGCTGCGGATATTGAGGCTGCTGCGGAAACGTCATAGTCACCTTACGAAACTCCGGAAAACAAAAAAGCTGATATTCAGCACTGTACTACCAGTTCGCTGAATATCAGCTTGAGATCTCACCGTAGGTGGGCGTCGATCAGCGCAGCACGCCTTCGATGAGCATGGTGATCAGGTCGGTGTAGCGCACGCCGGTGGCCTCCCATGCCTTGGGGTACATGGAGATGGACGTGAAGCCCGGCATGGTGTTGATTTCGTTGACCATCACCTTGCCGTCCTTGGTCACGAAGGTGTCCACGCGGCTCAGACCGGCACCGTCCACGGCGACGAACGCCTTCTTGGCGGTTTCGCGCACGAGGTTCAGCGTCTCTTCCGGCAGGTTGGCGGGCACTTCCACGTGGCTTGCGGCGGCGTCCATGTACTTGCTATCGAAGTCGTAGAACTGGTCGTCGCCTTCGGCGCGCTTGTCGAGCACGATTTCGCCCGGCCAGCTGGCCTGCGGCGCTTCGCCGGCCTTCGGGCACAATACCGCGCATTCGATTTCGCGCGCGTCGATGCCCTGTTCCACGAGGATGCGCCAATCGTGGCGGGACGCCTCGTACACGGCGGCCGCGAGTTCGGCCGCATCGCCCTCATGCTCCACCTTGGTCACGCCGAAGCTGGAGCCGGCGCGGGACGGCTTGACGAACAGCGGATACTGCAAGCCGGCTTCGCTAACCTGCGCCATGATCGCATTGGCGTCGGTCTTGAATTCGGAAGCCTTGTCGAAGGAACGCGCGTCGAGCGTGATGCCGGGCGCGACGGGAATGCCGGCGGCCGCAAGCAGCACCTTCGTGTAATGCTTGTCCATGCAGGCCGCGGAGGCGAGCACGCCGCACCCCACGTACGGCACGCCCATCATTTCGAACAGACCCTGGATGGTGCCGTCCTCGCCGTACGGCCCGTGCAGCACGGGGAACACCGCGTCCACATGGCCGAACGGGGTCAGCGTACCGTCATCCTCGCGGGCGAAGAAGCCGTCCTGTCCGAGAGCCACTTCAAGCACCACGTCCTTGGCGCCTGGGGTTTTCTCCACGGTCGGCAGGCCTTCGTCCAGGCTCCATCCGAGCGGATTCTCACCGTTGACGATCCACTTGCCGTCCTTGGTGATGCCCACCGGAATGGCTTCGAACTTGTCCGTGTCCAGCGCGCGCAGCGCACTCGCAGCGGAGATGCAGGAGATCGAATGCTCGTCGGCCTTGCCGCCGTACATCACCACAATGCGCTTTTTTGCCATATCTATAGCCTTTATTCCTTAACTTTTATGACTTTTCAGGATTTTTGCCAAGCATCCAGCATACAAGCCGGCTGCTACTCCTCGGTGATGCCTTCGCCGAACAGTTCGGACAGCATCTGCGCGCAGGAGATGCCGTCGTCCAGCACGTGGCTCATGGCCGTGGCGAGCGGGGTCGGCACACCGTACTGCTTGCCCAACGCCACCACCGCGTCGGTGGTCGGCACGCCTTCGGCCACGCCGTTGCTCACCTTGGTGGCCTCTTCGACGCTCAGACCCTTGCCGAGGTTGGAGCCGAACGTGTAGTTGCGGCTCAGCGGGGAACCGCAGGTGGCGATGAGGTCGCCCACGCCGGCAAGTCCGGCGAAGGTCTTCGGATCGGCTCCGGCCGCCTCGCCCAGCGCGGTCAGTTCGGCAAGGCCACGGGTTTCGATCATGGCCGCGGTGTTCTCGCCGTAGCCTGCGCCACGGGCCATGCCCACGGCGAGCGCCACCACATTCTTCAGCGATCCGCACATTTCCAAGCCGATCACGTCGCGCGTCACGAACGCACGGAAGTAGTCGGTGGTGCAGGCGGTGGCGATGGTACGCGCGTTGTCGATGTCCGCGCAGGCGACCACGGTCGCGGCCGGCTCGCGGTCGGCGATCTGCTTGCTCAGGTTCGGTCCGGAAATGGCGGCGAAGCGTTCCGCCGGAAGGTCGAGCGTTTCCATGACGACTTCGTCCATGCGTTTGCCGGTGGTGCGTTCGATGCCTTTCATCAGGGATGCCACGAGCGCGGTCTCGGGGATGAGTCCCTTGAATTCGGTCAGTGCCACGCGTGCGAACTGCGCGGCGATGGCCACGATGACGATGTCGGCGTTGGCCACGGCTTCGGCGCGGTCTCCGGTGGCGGTCATGTTGCTGGGCAGCGTTTCCACGCTGGGCAGGCGCACACCGTTGTGGTGATGGTCACGAATACCTTCCACGATTTCCGGTTCGATGGCCCACATGGTCACGTTGTTGCCCGCGTCGGCAAGCACTTGACCGAAGGCCGTTCCCCAAGCGCCAGCGCCCAGTACCGTCACATTCGCCATGAATTTTGCTCCTTGGATTATTTGGGTTGCTTTTTGCGGCCGAGCGTATGCCACATCGGCCGCCGCTTTCAATCGACGTTGTCTTATGCTACCGCCGGCTACGCACACCGGCCGCGTGTTCCGGTCGCACGCGTATTTTGTTCGCCGCCGGAACGGGTGTGTGGGGGAAAATCAGTCTTTCACGCGACTCATGGTGCGGTAGTCCCAGTAGCCGTCGGGTGCCTGTTCGCCGCGGATTTCGGCCATGATTTCGGTCATGCGCACGCGGATGCGGCGGGTCAGTTCGTCGGCGCGGTCCGTCGGCACTTCGTCTCCCCAGGAATCGCAGCCGTCAAGCAGGTCCGCGTAGTCGAGCGCTTCGTCGTAGCACATCACCACGTTCTTGCGCGGCCACGGCCACCAGTGGTTGATGCTGGCCGCGCCCCAGGTCACGGCACAGTACAGCGGCACCTGGTAGCCGAGTCGGCGTGAGGATTCGAGGGCGATCACGCCCACGCCGTTTTTCATGCTCATCGGCCATTTCTGCGGATCGCGCGTCACGGTGCCTTCCGGCCATACGGTCAGCGGACGGCCGGAAGTGAGGATTTCCACGGACGTTTCCTCGATGGCTTTGGCCTTGCCCGCGCGGCGCTGCACCGGCTGCATGCCGACCAGTTGGAACCATTTGCCGATCAGCGGCCATTTGGCCATTTCCGCCTTGGCCATGTAGCGAGGGCGGCGGCCCTGATGGAACAGCGAGACCATCGGCACAAACACGTCATACATGGTCACATGCGTCGCAGCGGTGATGAACGGGCCGGTTTCCGGCACGTGTTCCAAGCCCCAAGCCTTCACTTTGCTGTGATTGCGCAGCACCACGTCGCAGCCGGCCAGCAGGCGATGCGTGGCTTTGGGGTTCTGCGCTTCGATTTCCGCGGTGTTGGCCTTGCGTGGACCGGTCGGGAAATCGTGGGTCGGGTCTACAAGATGATGCTTCCGCGCGAGTTTTGCGACTTGCTCGTCGCTCAGCGGCTTCACCGCGGAACGCGGCGACGGTTTTCCTTTGGATGCCATGGCTCCCATTGTGCCACCGCCCGCCGATACGTTCGACGGCGCCGCTTTCCACGACATTTTGCTTTTACTACCTCATACCATCGTTTTCTGCATCATTTGGCCGTCAAATGATGCAGAAAAGACGGGCGATGAGGCAGTAAAAGGAATATGCGGAAGATGTGGAAGGTATGGAAAGCAGGTTTGCGATTGCGGCAGCGGCAATCGCGGATAAAACAAAACCGGCACCCGCGTAAGGCGAGTGTCGGTGAAAGGTGGTATGCGTTCAGCGCGACTGGTCAATCGCGACTAGCCAGTCGCAACTGGTCAATCGCAATAAATCAGCCGCAGCCGATTCATCGAACCAATCGCAGCGAATCAGTCGAAGTCGGCTCCGAGGGCTTCCAACTTGCCGCGGAAGTCGGCGTAGCCACGGTCGATCAGGGAGATGCCCTGCACGTTGGACGGGCCCTTGGCTGCGAGCGCCGCAATCAGGTGGCTGAAGCCGCCGCGCAGATCCGGCACGTCGATGTCACGACCGGTCAGCGGGGTCGGTCCGAAGATGACCGCGGAATGCTTGTAGTTGCGCTGCTGGAAGCGGCATGGCAGGGAGCCGAGGCATTCGCGGTACAGCTGAATGGTGGCGCCCATCTGCACCAGCGGCTTGGTGAAACCGAAACGGTTCTCATACACCGTCTCATGCACGATGGAAAGGCCGTTGGCCTGGGTCAGCGCCACGACGAGCGGCTGCTGCCAGTCGGTCATGAAGCCCGGGTGCACGTCGGTCTCGATGGCTACCGGCTTCAGGTCTCCGCCCGGATGCCAGAAACGGATACCCTTGTCGGTGATGTCGAATTCGCCGCCGATTTTGCGGAACACGTTCAGGAAAGTCATCATTTCCGGCTGGGTGGCACCTTTGACGAAGATGTCGCCATGTGTGGCGAGCGCGGCGGACGCCCAGGAGGCGGCCTCGATGCGGTCGGTCAACGACGTGTGCGTGTAGCCCTTGAGCTCCTTGACGCCTTCGATACGGAAAGTACGATCCACGTCCACGGAGATGATGGCACCCATCTTCTGCAGCACGCTCACCAAATCCATGATCTCAGGTTCGATGGCGGCGCCGGAAAGCTCGGTCTTGCCTTCGGCGAGCACGGCGGCGAGCAGCGTCTGCTCGGTGGCGCCCACGGACGGGTACGGCAGGTGGATCTTCGCGCCATGCAGACCGTTCGGAGCGGTGATGTGAATGCCGTCCTTGTGTTCCTTGTCCACGTTCGCGCCGAGCTTGCGCAGGGTTTCCAGATGGAAGTCAATCGGACGACCGCCGATGTTGCAGCCGCCGAGCGCCGGAATGAACGCCTCGCCCAGACGGTGCAGCAGCGGGCCGGAGAACAGAATCGGAATGCGGGACGAGCCGGACAGCGTGTCCACGTCGGCCACGTCGGCGAGTTGCACGTTGGTGGCGTCGATCGTCACCACGCCGTTCGCGCCGTCCACGGTCACGTCCACGCCGTGCAGGCGCAGCAGGTCGGACACCACGTGCACGTCGCGGATTTCCGGAACGTTCTTCAGCACGGATGTGCCCGGGGCCAGCAATGCGGCGACCATGGCCTTGCTTACGAAGTTCTTCGCGCCGCGCACCTTGATGGTGCCGTTCAGCGGCTTGCCGCCTTCGACGTGCAGAATGTCGTTCTTATTGTCAGACACGCTCAACCTCTTTCGATTCCCTTTTGGATCAAGCTCAAAAAACACTGCTGCTTAGTTTGCCATAAGGCATGTAGCATGTTCGCGAAAAACGGAATTCAGCGCAGTGTCTCCTTAATTTCGCGCGCGAGATTCGCATCCCACATGGCTCCGGTGGCGCTCATCACGGCGTTCGCGCCAGCCTCACGGTACGCCTTGTAGTCGTCAGGACGGATCACGCCGCCCACGCCCACGATGGCGAAGTCGAAGCCGAGTTTTTCACGGATGGCGGCGAGCCTGCCGACCATGTCGAGACCGGCGCCACGAATGGCGTTGCCGCACACGCCGGAACGGTCACGTCCGACTCCCGGCAGCGCCTGGTTGCCGTTCGCGTCCACCAGGCGCGCGGAAATCGTGTTGATGGTGGAGAAGCCTTGCACGGTGCCGTGGCCGACGGTTTCCCTGACCATGGTTTCCAGGTCGGTGTCGTTGGGAATGTAGGCGAGTTTCACGATGAGCGGGCGATCGCCGATTTCGTTTTTCACGGCTTCCGTGATTTCCCCCACCAGATGCGGGTCGTGGCACAGCAGGCGATTGTGACCTTCGTTGGGGCAGCTGGTGTTCATTTCCATCAGTCCGGCTCCGGTTTCCGTAACCAGATGCGCGGTGGTGACATGGTCGGCGATGTACGCCTTGCGGTCCATGCCGTCCACGCGGGAACCTTGGAAGCTGGGCACGAGCAGCTGCCCGTCGCCGGCGGCGGCGATCGCCTTCTTCATGTCCGGCTGCCATTCGTCGGGGTCACGCGACGGCACGCCGAAACTGTTGGAGATCGAAATCGGAAGCTCATATCGGGTGTCGGCAAGCACGCCTTCATCCAGTTCGGCGCTGCCGGGAACCAGCGACCCGTCTGCGTTCTTCGGATGCACGGCGAGCACGTTCGGGAAGGCGTTGCAACCCCACGCGCGGGAGCGGACCGTCTTGTACACCGCCAAATCGAAACCCATGCGGAAGGCGGCGGTGGTGAACCGCTCGTTCAGCAGCGGACCAGCGGGAATGCCAAACGGCAGGTTCACGCGGAAGCCGAGGAATTCCTCGGCCTGGTCGGACGACTGCGACTGGGTGGTCTGTGCAGACTGCGCGGAGGCGCCGGCAGCGGAATCGTCCTTCATCACTTCGGCGAACGCACCGAACGGCCCCTGCAGATAGTTGTCTTCATACGTGCGATTGACGTCGTAAAACGGCGCGAAACCCTGGCTCATACTGCTCCCCGAAATTGTTCTCGTGTCATGTTTTGGATATGCGATGCGAACACACGAAATGTCATGTCCACTGTAACGCGACACACGCCCCGCCTGCACGCCCCGTCTCACCTTGGAAACCTCCTTGGCTAGGACTTCCCC
>OGXR01002551.1_pt1 | contig 11436 bp, 6 predicted proteins | sample 1576331 | NCBI WGS metagenome assembly OGXR01 (sample SAMEA3541473, study PRJEB24748) | human gut metagenome | biome: human gut; feature: human-associated habitat; material: faeces | place: China | collected 2012 | reverse complement strand
CCCGCCGCAGCGGGCGGACCCCCTAATGCTCAAAGAAGCGCAGGAAGGGGGTCCGGGGGAAACCCTCGCCGGGGGTTTCCCCCGGTAATTTCAGTGATGGAACAGCCTTATCCCCGTAAAGCACATGACCATGCCGTACTTATCCGCCGTCTCTATCACATTGTCGTCCCTGATGGAGCCCCCCGGCTGCGCGACGCAGACGACTCCGCTGCGCGCCGCGCGCTCGATGTTGTCCCCGAACGGGAAAAACGCGTCCGAGCCCAGCGCGAGGCCCGCAGAACGCGAGAGCCAGTCGCGCTTTTCCGCCTCGGAGAGCTCCTCGCGGATGAAGCGGTCTATCTCGTTGTCCCGCTCCGCTCGCTTCATGCCCTCCGGGAAACTCAGCTCCAGCACCTTCGGGTGCCTGCGCAGCCGCCAGGTGTCGGCCTTGTCGCCCGCCAGGCGCGTGCAGTGGATGCGGCTCTGCTGGCCCGCGCCGACGCCCACGGTCTGGCCGTCCTTCACGTAGCAGACAGAGTTCGACTGCGTGTACTTGAGCGTGATGAGCGCCAGCAGCAGGTCGTCCTCCTGCGCGGGCGTGAGGGTTTTATTGGCCGTGACGACGTTTTTGAGGCAGTCCCGCGTGAGGGGCAGGGCGTTGTAGCCTTGCTCGAAGCGGATGCCGAAGATGTCCCGCCGCTCCTGTGGCGCGGGCTCGTAGTCCGGGTCGATGCGCACGACGTTGTAGCCGCCCTTGCGCTTCTGGCGGAGCAGCTCCAGCGCGGCGGGCGTGTAGCCCGGGGCGATGACGCCGTCGGAGACCTCGGGCAGGAGCAGGCGCGCCGCCGTCTCGTCGCAGGTGTCCGAGAGCGCCGCCCAGTCGCCGTAGGAGCAGAGCCTGTCCGCGCCGCGCGCGCGGGCTTCCGCGCCGTATACCGCCGAAAACTCTTCAATGGGAAGTTCGGTTGCGGACGCAATGTCGTAATACGAGGGCGCTTCCTTTGAATAATCCTTGATTTGCACCGCGGGGGCGTTGACCGTAACGACGTGCGACAGTTTAATATCGCGGCTGCTTGCGCCGACAAGGATTTCAAACTCGCCCGATTCGACCGTCCAGTCGTGAACGAGAACGTTGTAAAACGCGAACGCGCGCTTGTCAAGGGTGACGGTAATCGTCTTTGTTTCGCCGGGTTCAAGATAAACTTTATCAAAGCCTTTCAGTTCCTTTTCGGGACGGAAAATCGTGGATTTCACGTCTTTTACGTAAACCTGCGAAACTTCCGCGCCGGCGACTTTGCCGGTGTTTTTCACGTCAAACGTAACGGTGAGAACGTCCGCGTCGGTTATCGTGTCCGAAGACACTTTCAGGTTGGAATATTCAAACGTCGTATAAGACAAGCCGAAACCGAAGGGGTAGCGCACGGGTTTGTTCGCGCTGTCGAAGTAACGATATCCTACGTATACGCTTTCGCGATACTGCACGTTTTTCGTGCCCATAGGGAAGTATGCGCTGTTGATATTGTCGTTGAGATGTTTCTGGAAAGTTTCGGCAAGTTTGCCCGACGGGTTTGCGTCGCCGAACAGCACGTCAACCGCGCCTTCGCCGCCCGCTTCGCCGCCGACGTAAATATTGAGAAGGGCTTGGACGCGTTTCGTCCAGGGAAGTGTAACGGGCGAGCCGCACACCAGAACGACCACAAGATTTTCGTTGACTTTTGCAAGTTCGTCCACAAGTTTGTTGTGTCCCATCGGCAAATCCATATGACGTCTGTCAAATCCTTCGCTTTCGTACTCGGGTGTGAGACCGATGACAACAATGACTTTATCGTGCGATTTTGCACACTCAACTGCCTCATTCAGCAATTTCTTGTTGTAGCCGTCGCCTTTTAAGGAGTACCCGCGGACGTAATCGTAAGAGATATTTTCCTTATTCATTGCGTCGAGAATCGACACGAGATTTTTGGGGTGAATCTGCGAAGAACCGCCGCCCTGATACCTTGGCGTTTCGGCAAGCGCGCCGATAATCGCGACTTTGTCGGTCTTCGAAAACGGCAGAACGCCGTTATCGTTTTTCAGAAGAACTGCGCCTGCCGCCGCCATTTTTCTTGCAAGAGCGTGGTGCGCCGCGTAGTCGCAAACGTAACCGTTGCGCTTCGACTTTTCGCCTTTTTGGACGTATTCCAGAACGTGCGTAACCGCCTTGTCAAGGTCTTCCATGGAAAGCGTGCCGTTGTTCACCGCGTCGATAACCGCCTGATCGTGCAAGCCGTTATTGCCGGGCATTTCAAGGTCGATACCGCCTTTCACGCCTTCGACGCGGCGGTTGATTGCGCCCCAGTCGGAGACGACCATACCCTTAAAGCCGAACTCGTCGCGCAAAACTTTGTTAATCATCTTGTCGCTTTCCGAGACGTATTCGCCGTTAAGGCGGTTGTAGCTGCACATAACCTGCCACGGATCCGAGCGTTTGACCGCGGTTTCAAAAGCGGGGAGATATATTTCGCGAAGAGCGCGCTCGTCAACGATTGCGTCAATCGACATACGGCTGTTTTCCTGATTGTTCGCGCAGTAGTGTTTCAGACTTGCACCGACGTTTTCGGATTGAAGCCCGTCGATGAACGCGGAAGCCATTTGTCCCGAAAGATAAGGATCTTCCGAAAAATATTCAAAATTCCTGCCGCAAAGGGGAGAACGTTTGATATTCGTGCCGGGTCCGAGCACCGTGCATACGCCTTGCGTCGCCGCTTCCTGTCCGATTGCTTTTGCACATTCGTAAGCGAGGTTTCTGTCCCACGAACTGCCGTAAACGACAAGAGAGGGGAAACAAGTCGAAGGAATGCTGTCTTTCATCACGTTGGTGATGCTGCCGCCCTCGATTTCTTCACGCGTGCCGTGCGGGCCGTCCGTCATTTTCACCGACGGGATACCGAGCCTTTCAACGGGATAAGTCGTCCAGAACGTCTTGCCGCTTAACAAACGTACCTTTTCTTCAAGAGTAAGTTTGCCGACGAGAGTTTTTACGTCTTCCATATACTCCTCCATATTAGCATAGTATAAAAATATTTTACCATATACGAAAAAACTTTGCAATCGTTGAAAAGCGGTTGGAAGTCATTTATTATTAAAGATATATAAAATTATTACTTTGTTTTCTGCATTGCTAAATTAAGTTTACACAAAAAACAATATGTGTTATAATATCACGTATGTTTTGATTATCTTATGGTGTCAAAACGAATATCTCTTCGGAGTGATTTTATGGAAGACAAACCCAATAAACTTGTTTTCAAAAAGGAAGATATCTGGCTTATCCCCAACGTCATCACGTATTTCAGAATGTTGTGCATTCCCGTATTCGTGACGTTGTGCCTTGTCGGCGGACTTAAAGGGAAGACGGATTTGATTTACTGGGCGCTCGGCGTGTTTTTCGTTGCGGCGTGCTCCGACCTTGTCGACGGCAAAATCGCAAGAAAATACAATATGGTGTCGGACATCGGCAAAGTGTTTGACCCCCTTGCGGACAAACTAATGCACGTTTCGTCGATACTGTGTCTGGTCATCATCAACTACATGCCCTGGTATTTCCTTGTGCTTATCGCGGTGAAAGAACTGTTGATGATTTGTTTCTCGCCCATGCTCCTGAAACGCAAAATCGTCATTCAGGCGGTGTTTGCGGGGAAAATCGCGTCGGCGGTCATTTCGGGCGGCGTAGTGCTTACTTTCTTCCACGCGCTTCTTGTCAAATGGTGGACGTTCGGCACGACGGTGCAGGGCATTGAGATGAGCCTTGACTGGATTGTAATGCTTATCGGGTGCGTGCTTGCCGTTTACGCGCTTGTCACTTATATCGTCATTATGCTGAAAGAACTTAAAAAATTCGACGCCGATTTCAAGGCGGGCAAAATAGATAAGTTCGGCAACAGGCTTGACGAAACGACGGAAGACGCAAAATCCGAACCTGTGGCACAAGACGCAGAAAACGAATCGGCAACAAAGTAAACGCACGGATACTTTGAACTCTTGCAAAGTGGCGGCAACGTCGCTTTGTATTTTATATTGAAAAATTTTTAGTGGTACGTATTATGGATATGGAAAAAACTTATCAACCGCAGAGTTTCGAACAGAAAATCTACGATTACTGGATGAAAAACAAATTCTTTGAGGCTCACGTCAACAAAAAGAAAGAGCCTTTCACGATTATGATGCCGCCCCCCAACGTCACGGGACAGCTGCACATGGGACACGCACTCGATAATACCATTCAGGATATTATCATCCGCTTTAAGCGTATGGACGGCTACGAAGCGTTGTGGCTTCCCGGCACCGACCACGCAAGTATCGCGACGGAACTCAAAATCGTCGACCAGATGAAGGCGGAAGGGCTCACGAAAAACGACGTCGGTCGCGACGGCTTCCTTGAAAGAGCCTGGGCATGGACGCATAAGTACGGCGGCAGAATCGTCGAACAGCAAAAACGCCTCGGCACGTCGTGCGACTGGTCGAAACAAGCGTTCACAATGGACGAAAATCTGTCGGCGGCAGTGCAGGAAGTTTTCATCCGCCTTTATGAAAAAGGTCTTATTTACCGCGGCGACAGGATTATCAACTGGTGCCCCGGTTGCCATACCGCGCTTTCCGACGCGGAAGTCGAATATACCGAAAAGGACAGTTTCCTTTGGCATATCCGTTACCCCGTGAAGGACAGCGACAAATATGTCGTCATCGCGACGACTCGTCCCGAAACGCTCCTTGGCGATACGGCGGTTGCGGTCAACCCGAAGGACGAAAGATACAAGGATATTCTGGGCAAAACGCTGATTTTGCCTATCGTCGGGCGTGAAATTCCCCTTATCGCCGACGACTATTGCGAGATAGGTTTCGGCACGGGCGCGGTGAAAATCACCCCCGCTCACGATCCCAACGACTTTGAAGTCGGGCTTCGTCATAACCTTGACGTCATCCGCGTGATGGACGACAGCGGCATTATGAACGAAAACGCCGGCAAATATCAGGGGCTTACCCGTGACGAGTGCCGTCAACAAATCGTGGAAGACCTGAAAGAACAGGGCTTTTTGGTGAAAATCGAACCGTACAAGCACAACGTCGGCGAATGCTATCGCTGCAAAAACGTCGTTGAACCGATGGTGTCGAAACAGTGGTTCGTGTCGATGAAACCCCTTGCGAAACCCGCAATCAAGGCGGTCAAGTCGAAACGTATCGAATTCATTCCCACCCGCTTTGAAAAAATCTACTTCAACTGGATGGAAAACGTCAAAGACTGGTGTATTTCCCGTCAGCTCTGGTGGGGACATCGTATCCCCGCGTATTACTGCGAAGAATGCGGCGAAATGGTTGTCGCAAAGGAAATGCCCGCGGTCTGCCCGAAGTGCGGCTGCACTCATTTCAAGCAGGACGAAGACGTTCTGGACACCTGGTTTTCCAGCGCGTTGTGGCCGTTCTCGACGCTCGGCTTCCCCAGAAATACCGAAGAACTGAAATATTTTTACCCCACGAATTTGCTTGTCACGGCATACGACATCATCTTCTTCTGGGTTGCGCGAATGATTTTCAGCGGCATCGAAAATATGCACGAAGTGCCGTTCACGGAAGTCCTTATTCACGGCATTGTGCGCGACAGCGAAGGCAGAAAAATGTCGAAATCCTTAAATAACGGCGTCGATCCCTTGCTTATCATCGACAAGTACGGCGCGGACGCATTAAGGTTTTCGCTTGCAACGGGAGTTGCTCCCGGTGGCGATACGAGATTTATCGAAGAAAAGGTCGAGTCTGCAAGGAACTTCATCAATAAAATCTGGAACGCGTCCCGTTTCGTCCTTATGAACAGTGAGGGCAAAGATTTCAAAAAATTGGAAGATATCCGCTTGACTTACGCCGATAAGTGGATTTTGTCAAGGCTCAACAACGTCGTGAAAGAAGTCACGATAAACCTTAACAAATACGAAATCGGGCTTGCCACCGGCAAACTTTACGACTTCGTTTGGAGCGACTTCTGCGACTGGTATATCGAAGCGACCAAACCCATGCTTTACGGCGATAACGAAAGGGCAAAACTTAACGCGCTGACCGTTCTCAATTTCGTTCTGGACGAAATTCTGAAACTAATGCACCCGTTTATCCCGTTCGTAACCGAAGAGATTTATCAGTATAAACAGACCGGGAAATGCCACGCGCTTATGATGCAGGAATGGCCGAAATACAACAAGAAGTTTAACTATTATAAGGAAGCGAAAGCCTTTGAAGGCGTGATGGATATCATTAAGGCAATCCGAAACGTCAGAAACGAAATGCAGGTTGCGCCGTCGAAGAAAATCAAAGTGTACGTCAAAGCGGGCGAACACGCGGCGGTCGTCGAAAAACTTTCAACCTACATCGAAAAGATGGCGGGCGTCGGCGAAGTCGTGATGACCGATGAAAAACCCGACGAAAAGAAATTGTCCGCACTCGTTACCCCTTATGCCGAAATCTTTATCCCGCTTGGCGAACTTATCGACACCGATAAGGAAATCGCAAGGCTTAATAAGGAACTTGACGGCGTGAACAAGGAAATCGCAAGGGGCGAAGGCATGCTCAACAACAAAGGCTTTATCGCAAAAGCGCCGAAACAACTTGTCGACGCGGAAACCGAAAAGTTGAAAAAGAACAGGGAACTGAAAGAAAAACTTGTCGCCCGTATCGAAGACTTGAAGTAAATTTTGTCCAAAAATAAAAAGGATTAAGGAACGTTGCCTTAATCCTTTTTTCATGCAAAAAATTGTTAAAAATCGGGAATGTACGCGGTGGTCGCGCTTTCGAGATCCTGCACGAAACCGTTTTCGATATTAAGTTCCGACAAAGCGTTGAGCGCGCGTTTGTATTCAAGCGGAGTGATACGGCGGTTAATGTCGGGGAAAGATTCGACGTTTATCGGCACGTATTGCGCCATGAGCGAAAGAAAGGCGGAGTCCTTAAAATTGTCCGCAAAAACTTTCAGTACAGCCAACGTGTTGTCGATATGAGAAGGCAGTATAAGGTGTCTGACGATAACGCCGGATTTGATAAGTCCGTTTTCGATTTTCACTTTTCCGGAAAGCCTGATCATTTCGGAAATTGCGTCAAAAGCGTACTTAAAGTAATCGGATTTACCGGATAAACGCCGTGATAGCGCGCTGTCAACGTATTTTAAGTCGGGAAGCCAAACGTTGACGTAAGGCGCGAGCGCGCGCACCGTTTCAATAGTTTCAAAGCCGCTCGTGTTCCATACGACGGGGTTTTTCGGGGTGTAATAAGAAAACGCTTTTATTATGCCGTCGGCATATTGCGTTGCGGAAACAAGGTTGATATTGTCCGAAACCGAATCATAGTATTCAAAAAGCGCGGCAAGTTCTTTCGGCGAATAAGCCTTTCCCGTAACTTTCCTGCTTATTTTTGTGTTCTGACAAAATACGCAGCGCATCGTGCAACCCGAAAAGAAAATCGCGCCCGATCCGCGTCCGCCGCTTATCACGGGTTCTTCCCATTCGTGTATGCCGTGATACGACACGTGAATGTCGCCATCGGCAAGGCACAAACCGTAACTTTTGTCGCGGTCAACGCCGCATAAATTCGGGCAAAGTCTGCACGTCATAGTCGCATTATCCTTTTAAGTTGACGTTTTTATTTGCAATATACGTCTTTATTGTATATAATTATAGAATAATCAAAACAATAAGGCAATCTAATGAAAGACGAATTGCGCCGCTAAGATAAAGTACATCAAGAGAATGGATATGAACAAGATGACGACCAGTTCATTCAGCATTTGTTGGTTCGAGAAGAAGCTTCCCGAGAAATCGATGTCCCAATTCGTCTTATCTTTGGATTCGCTGCGGACGAGCTCCCGAATATTTTCCATTAACTGTTCCGCATTCTCTACTTGATAGAAGCTAAAAGGAATATATTCCCCGTTCTTTCCAGCGGTGAGTATCTTCAAATCCTCTCCGGGAGTAATTTTTGTTACTGCACTAAGAGGGACATGATTCGTCTTTTGGTTTTCGTCCGGTTGCGTACGGATTAACGTATTATGTAGGATATGATCGACCGTTTGCTCGTTTCCGGCTAGCGTGATCGGTAAATACTGTTGATAAGAGCGTAAAGTAGCGACTTCATTTTCCTTGAAGGCCGTCTTAAGTACCCGGTAGACCTCTTCATAGGAGATATTATAAAGTAATAGTTTCTGATGGTCTATGGATATGTTTAATTGATTCTCGAAAGCTACGCCAACGGGAGCGAGACCGGTCTTACTCTCTAGTGTTTTCTCTAGTTTTTGCAAAGTAGGGGCATCCGGAGCTTGCTCTTTGTTACGGGCATAGAACTCGGCTACGATATCGGCCTCACCGGTTACGAACAGTTTCTCAAACACAGTCTCCGGCGGAGAGAACGATAATACGGCTGTCGGGTAATTTCGCTTTACCCAAGCGGAGATTTCTTGTTGTAAAGGAGCGATAGCATCGGTCTCTTCTGTCTTGAAATAAAGCTCTACTTCCGAGATGGATAATTCCCTGTCTCGGTTTAGCAGGAATTGTTGCTGTCCGATATAGGCCGTGTGTTGCGCACCTAACCGATCGGCCTCACCAAATAATTCGGTGACTCTCTTTCTATTCTCATCAATATGGATGTTCTCATTCCATTCAACATGTGCGATTAACTCATTCTGATCGATTTCCGGCATCCGGCTTTTGGGGATCATATAGAATAGGATTGCGCAAAGGGGGATGGTGACAGCTACAAATAGTAGGCTAGTGGTCTTATGCCTGAATATGAAATCAACCCCTCCGTCATAGAACCGGTCCAGCGTATGCTCCTTGATCAAATTGTTTATTTTCAGGTTGAAAAAGGAATGCTTGATCTCCGGTATGCTGTAAACTAATTTGTAAAGTACAGGCAGTAACATGATTCCGGTGAAATAAGAGACCATTAAACCAACCGTAACGGCAAACGCCTGATCGAAGAAAATCGCTCCCGCTATACCACTCATAAATACCAGCGGAACGAATACAGCGATCGTGGTAAATGTGGAACTAAGCATGGGGGTGATTACTTCTGTGGTCCCTTTTATACACGCTTCTTCCAGATTATCTCCTTTTGCCCGGTATTGCGCTATATTCTCCGTCACGATGATGGAGCTGTCTATCATCATACCCAATGCCAGAATTAATCCGGATAGGGAGATGATATTTAAGGACATATTGAAAAGGTAGAAGAACAAGAAACTAATGATGATACTGACTACCATACTTAGTCCGATTACCGCCGGGCTTTTTACGTCTCCGAGGAAAAGGATCGCCACGATGCAGATAAATAAGAAACCTAACGATAGGTTCTGCTTGAGGTTGGAGATCGTATAATCCAATAACTCGGTCTGGTTTCTTGTGATCGTAAATTCAATATCCGGGTAAATAGACTTGAAATAATCGGTAACCTCGGCAAGCGCCTCTTTCATATTGTCCATATTCTCATCCGCTTGCTTGATAACGGCTAACGTGACGGCCCTTTCCCCGTTGGCTAGCGATAAGCCGGTTTCTTTTTCTGGTACGACAGCTACTTTTGCCAGATCTTTTATCTGGAAGATCCGGTCATTCTTACGGATATAGATATTTTGTACGTCTTCCGGTGTACGTAATAAGGTAGAAAATTTGATATTGTACTCATAATAACCATCCCGTACGGTCATGCTTCCCGGCTCTATATTATTGGCAGACAAGGCTGATTCCAAATCATTTAACGTAATATCAGCCATATCCAAGAGCTTCATATCCGGTACGATCTGTAATTGCCGTCCTAATATGCCCGTGATATCCACCATCGCCACTTCCGGCAACTGTTCAATCCTTCGTTTGATCACTGTTTCCGCGAATTGGCAAAGATCGAGGAAAGCGGCATCATTTTCAATTGTCTTGAGTGTGAGGTTGAGGCAAAACACCGGAATGTCCGTAGCGCTCGCCTTGACTACCCGTGGACGTTCTACCTCACGGGGCAGGTAATTCATGGCGGCGTCTATTTTCTCATTGACCTCTATAAAGGCAAGATCCGTGTTCGTGCCAAAGTCGAAGCTAAGGCGGATAATACCCGCTCCATCACGAGTCTCGCTATGGATATCCCGTAATCCTGCCACTTGCATCAATTGCAAACGGACCGGCTTCACGACGGTGTTTTCCAATTCCCGTGCGGATGTATTTTGTCCGGATATCTGAACGGTAATCTCAGGTATGGCGATATCAGGCAATAAGGAGACCGGTATGGTGAAATAAGTCACCAACCCCACGATAAAGCAAGCCGTAAAAGCCATCAATACCGCGATAGGGCGTTGTAGTAGAAACTTTATCATGTATTAGAACTATGATTTATGATTTATAAATTATGATTTCTGAATTGTCAATTGTCCATTTTCAATTAATTGCGACGGGAATTGCCGCAAATTGCGCTCCACGAAGTAAGAGGCTTTATTATCTGGGTCCGTCACTTTCGGAGAGGCGTAATCCCAGTAAAAATCAGCTATTCCCCGTTTTTGCAATCCGGAAAGGAAACGTTCTTCAGCCACCGAGAGGGCATTCAGTCCGACAAATACAACCTTTGTATAGGGCAGGTCGCAACATTCGTCTTTCTCCATCTGTTCGACAACTTCCCGGAAAATCATACCTTCATATCCTTTGCCTTCGGTGGCAAGCGCTTCCCGCAAATCGGTATATAGGGCATATAAAATCTGCCAGACCGCCAGAAATTGTTCCTGGTTGGGCGTATCTCCTTTCGGGTAAAAAGAAGACCAAAAAGTCCGGATAGCCGCAATTTGTTCAGGGCTCAGAAAACTAAAATCATTCTCTATCTCACGCAGGTCCGTCACATTGGTGAAGAGCATACGGGCATCTGCCATATATTTATCGATATCGTCAAAATCATTCAGCAGCATTTCCCCCCAATACAAGAACTCGTCGAACGTTTCGGAAGAACCGCTATGTCTCAAATAAATATCATATAGTTTAAACAGCATGCTGATCCGATCGGCAGCCTGCTTTCCGCTCAACTGTACAAACAGATCGTTGATCGTCAGGATCGTCGGCGAGAAAAGAGGCTTCTCAGATACTTCCGACAAGTATTTCTGGAAGAACAGCCCGGTACGGCGATTCGGGAAAACAAAGGCCAGACGGCTCACTTCCGCCCCGTATTCAGAATAAAAAAGGGATGCAACCTGATATAAGAATGGTTTCATTAATTGTTTGGATTAATAAATGATGATTTATCAGTGTATATTACTGTAATATATTTTCTATCATTTGTATTTCTTCCGCTGAAAAGGCTGTATCACTGTGCCTTTTTAAGAATTCTATTAAAAGCGTTCTTTGCTCAGTATTATACGTGCTCATATCTCCTCCAAAATTGAGAATTATTCTCAAATTGCGGACTACCGTTCGCAGGCGGCCAAAA
>OGXR01002550.1_pt1 | contig 11439 bp, 10 predicted proteins | sample 1576331 | NCBI WGS metagenome assembly OGXR01 (sample SAMEA3541473, study PRJEB24748) | human gut metagenome | biome: human gut; feature: human-associated habitat; material: faeces | place: China | collected 2012 | reverse complement strand
GCTGAGGTCTCCCATCGCGTACATATAAAAGTCGGACAGAAACGCCAGATCCGGCTCCTCCAGGGTCAGGTCGGGACTGCAGGCGCGCAGCGCGCCCTGACTGACGGCCCGCGCCAGGCGGAAGAAGTGGTTGTCCAGATAATCCCGTCCGTTGGAGCGGAACACGTGGAAGATGATGAGGTGATGCTCCCGGGCGTATTGGAAGCAGCGCAGCAGCGCTTCCTGCCAGTTGGCGCTGCCCGCTACGGTGACTTGGGTCTCATGGTCCAGGAAGAACCGGAGCAGGTCATAGATGTCCTGAAAGTGATAGTAGAAGGTCTGACGGTTGACCTGGCAGTCTTCTACGATCTCCTTGACGGTAATGTCGTCCAAAAACTTTTTTGTCAGCAGGTTTTTCAGCGACATCGCCAGCGCCAGTTTGGTGCTTGGAGCCAAGGACCTCACCTCCCCGTCCGGATCTCATATCGGGCCGGTTTTATTTCAACGCCAATCATTATAGCACAAGGACGGGACAGATTGCAATCCCGGTCGAAATGCGGTATAATACCGTTTAAATGTGCAGACGGAAGGAGAATCGGGGCATGACCATCGAATACCGCCCACGGGGCGTATGCTCGCAAAAGATGACTCTGGAGGTGGAGCGCGGAGTGATCCGATCCTTACGGGTGGAGGGCGGCTGCAACGGGAACCTGCAGGGGCTTGCCCGCCTGGTGGAGGGGATGGAAGTGGAAGAAGTCATACGGCGCCTGGACGGTATCAAGTGCGGCTTTAAGTCCACCTCCTGTCCGGATCAGCTGGCCCAGGCGCTGAAAAAGACCAGAGAGGCATGAACCGCGGGACGCTTTCAGCGTCCCGCGGTTTCATTTTACACCAAGGGGGCGGTATAGGCTTCTACAGCGCGGCGCAGGAACGCGGCGCAGCCCGGTACCGCTTGATCGTAGTAATCGGTGAAGCGTTTGTCCTGTGTGTACAGCGCTGCCAGCGCCGCATGGGCCTGAGGGGTATAGGGCTGCTCCCAGGAGGCGGAAAGCCAGCGGCGGTGCTTTTCCGCCAGCATCCGGCCCGCCGGACCGTCCGGCGCGTCCCCGGCCAAAACGGCGGCGGTCAGGTCCCGGCGGATCTCGTCCTCCAGCGTGGTCATCGCATCATACTGCTCACGGGTAAGACCGGCGAGCCGGGCGTTGGCGCGGTCCACCAGCGCGTCGCCATATCGGGCCCGCAGTTCCGGCCCGTACTGCGCCTCGTTTTTTTGGATCATATCCTGTTTGAAACACTCAAATTTATCCGTATCCGGCATTCTGTTTCCTCCCTGTTCTGCGTCAAGCGTTTTTTGTACGGTCAGGATCAGGGCGTCCAACCGGCCCCGGCGGTCCTTCAGCTCCGTCAGGTGGCTCTGCAGCGCCGTCCGGCGGTCGAAGGCGGGATCATCCAGCAGGCGGCGGATATGCTCCAGCTCCAGTCCCAGCGCCCGATAGAACAGGATCTGCTGCAAACGGTCCACCTGGTCGTTTCTGATGTCGTGCGATTCCGTGTGTGTTCCACGAAAGGTGTGGGGCGCACACGGAATCTTTCCGGTTGGGAATATGGGTGTTGACGAGGAGCGGATCGGGTATGGTAGTTGAGATCAAAGCGGATGTTGACAATGCGCGTGCGATAGCGAATGACATGGATTCATATGGCGAGTCGGTTTCTGAATCTGCAGGGCGTTGCGGCCAGGAAGCGTATAGCCGCGATACTGCTTTTGGCAAGGAATTCATGAGGAGCGCTTCCGCGTATACCCAGCTGCTACAGGGAACTGGAGCGAATATAGGCGAAGCCATGAGTAGTTTCTCGCAGCGCGTTTGCAGCGCTGCGAAAATATTTGAACAGGCCGAAGAACAGCAGGTGGCTTCTATCGATAAGGCTGAGGTAACAGTTCAGGAGGCTGCACCTGTTGTTGGAAAAACAAAGGGTAAAGCATCCGACATACACGAGACTTCTAAGAAGAACGAGAGCGATGAGGCGTTTGAGCCGCTGCTGTCATTAGTGGATAGTGTGGTGAATGTGCTTTCGATTCCTCCGCTACCGCCGAAGACTCTTTGAATTTGCTGATTAAGTGACGTGTTGCGTTTGTTATTTCCATACGAGAAGGGGTTATTAATGACGCGAGATTTGTGTGCATCGCATGTGCGAAAGGTGCGCGGCGTGGTGTCGGCGTTGGCGGCGGTGTTGGCTTGTGTGGGGTTGTGTGTGCCGTCGGCGGTGGCTTCGGATGGTGTGGATTGGCGTGTCGATGGTATGGGCGTGCGCGACGCATGGGCGTCGGGTATCACCGGCAAGGGCGTGAAGGTCGCCGTGCTTGATAATCAGATTGTGTCCGACTATCCCGCGCTGGCGGGCGCGGACGTGTCGTACAAGCTGGTGACCGAGGGCGGCCAGCCCTGCTATCTGGAAACCGGTGATGGTTCCGTTTCCTCCGAGCCGGTTTCCACGGATGATCCAACGGTCCTTTCGTCCAGTGGATACATGATGACGCATGGCACTCACATGGTGTCGCTGATTGCGGGTAACGGTAGCGGCTGGGATGGTGGTTCCGGTATCCAAGGCATCGCTTCTAGGGCTTCCGTGATTGCCTATATGCTGGACGCGGACTCAAAGGGCAATCTGGGAGAGCTTAATATGCCTCTTGCCTGCAGAACTCAGAATAACGAATCCACTGTGCAGACAATAGGTCCGAGTGTTCGTGATGCGGTTGATTCCGGCGCGAGGATCATCAATATGTCGTTCGGGTATGGGGATGTCAGTGATGCTATTTTCCGAGACTATATGTTGTATGCGCTGCGCCATGGCGTGGTGATGGTCTCAGGTAGGTCCAATGGCTCTTGGGCTGGCCTATATGATCTGGTGGGCGCTCCGGGCACGACTGATTATTTCCCCGGTGTGGTGACGGTGAACGCGGTGGATTCGGCGGGGAATCTGCAGGAGTCGTCGGATGTGATGGACGGGAACGTTTCGGTGCTGAGTCCGGGCGTGGGCGTGCCGTCCTACCGGAGCACGGATTCGCGTGAGATGGATTTGACTGGCGGCGGCACGTCGACCGCGGCGGCGAATCTGAGCGCGTATCTCGCGCTCGTGATGCAGCGGTGGCCGGATGCGACGGGCAACCAGATCCTGCAGTCCCTGATTCGCAACACGAAGGGCAACGCGTCGGGCGGGCCGAAACTGGATCCGGAACACAAGCGTGGTTTCGGGATCGTGGATCCAGGCAAGTTGCTGTCGGTCGATCCGACCCGGTACCCGGATGTGAACCCGCTCCTGGAATGGGCCGTGAAGACCAGCGGGGAGCATGAGGAGACCAAGGGCATGTACGAGTATCCATCCCCATTGGGGAGGAATGGAGTAGCGGATACCGACGTGTTCTCTCCGAACGGGGAGAGGATTTCGGTTACGGTCGAGGCGTCCTTGGTGGGTCGTGAGCTGCAGCGTCAGCAGGCCGCGTGGGAGAAGGTGGAGTCGTGCCGTGCGGACGGCGGGAGTGATTGCATGAAGTATTCCTCGACGGCCACGGCCGATGAGGAGGATGGGAAGGTCGCCGGGGATATGGCGTCGGATGCTTCGGGTTCGTCCGTGGTGCCGTCGTGGGTGGTTCCCGTGGTGCTGGCGGGTGCCGGTGTGCTGGTGTTGGCTGGCGTGGTGCTGGCGGCGGTGCTGGTCCGCAGGATGCGGAGGGCGAGGGATGCGGGCCGTGCCGTGCCGGTTGGAACCGTCGGTGGGGCCGGTGTTCCGCCGGTCCCGTATGGTGTGGCGCCATCGTATGGCGGTCCCGCGGCGCGGTCCGCTCCCGTCGCTGGCTCGTATCCGAACGCCGGTGCGCCGGCCGGATACGCGTCCCCTCCAACGCAGGCTGGGAACGGGCAGGTCGGTCAGCACGTTCCTCAACCGCCATTGCCGCCTAGGCAATAAACGATAGCGGGTAAGAAGACACGAGAGGAAGATTTATGGAAACATATGAGGAAAAACTGTCAGATATCGCCAATACCGCCAAGTGGTCTATTGAGGAATTTGACGATTTCAAACGGTTTGAACGAGTCATAGATGATGCCGCCGCGAAACTCAAAACCATGAAAAAGGAACTTGAAGAAGGTTATGTTTTTGGGGGCGAAACCCAAAAGGTAGCTTTGGAATGCGCTCAAGGAATTTCCGAAGGTATTGAGGATGTGGACATACCAACAGCCTTGCGTAAACTATTTAAGACTGTTGACGCATACAATCAGGCGATCGACGATGCGAGGAATGTGGAGCTGCCCGGCACTAGGTTGACCAGTGATATTGAACAAGTTATTAAAGCGGCTGAAACGCCATTGAATATTGTCGTTCCCGGATTAGGAACATTAACCGGGATAATTGGAAATGCCGGCGTCAGCCTGATCTCAAACATGCTTGCCGATAAACGAGAGGAGACTGCAAAGAAGGAATACCAGCGAATTAAGTCAGAATGTAAGCAGAAGTGTCCTAGAAATGATTTACCGTCTGCTCCCGTTGTCGATATCAACGGCCTGTGGCCAGCACAGGATGGTGAAAACAATTCTTCGGAAAACGATGGTGTGTATCCCACCTCGTTTGGCGACACTGGAATCTCAGCTGCTGTAGCAGGTGGCGCTGGTCTCGCGGCCGCTGGCGGTGCGGCTGTCGCATCATCGAAATTCTCCAATACCCCCAAATCAGGTTCGGCCTCAATCTCCCGGCCCAACGTGAGCCCTACGCCGCCTCTTCCTCCACGTAACAACCCTACGGACGCTGCCGATACGGGCGGTGACAATAACAATAGCCATAATGGTCGGGTGTTTGACCCGAACACCGGTGAATGGATCGACACAAGCAAATACGTGTATGATCCGGCAAGCGGACGTTGGCTTGACCGTAACCTATACGTATACGATCCGGCGACAGGCCGCTACGTGTATCGGAACCACATGGCCGTGGATAGCGATATGAGCTATAACGGTTCCGGTTCCGCCCATGGCGGCATGTCCGGAGGCTCTGCGGGATCGGGTTCCGGAATCGGGCGTACTGCGGTGGCGGCTGGCGCTGGCGCTGGCATCGGTGCCGGTGGAGCGTTAGCCGTATCCAAGCTCGCAGGTGGAGCTGGTTCAAGTTCCGGAGCACTGTCTGAAGCTTCCATGGCAGCGGTTTCTGGCTCCGGCGTCGGTTCGTATTATGCGAACAATCCGGTCAAGGCGTCCATTGCATCCTCGTCGATCAAAGGTGCAACCGGTATGGCTGCGGGATTGCGCAAGGGAGAAATTGCGCGTGCCGAAGCTGCGGCGTCATCTCGTGCAAACACTCCGGGAATGATGGGTATGGGGCGTGGCGGTGCGTCTCAGAGCAAGGATAAGAGGCGCAACTCCTTGGGCTACATTGCTCCGACCATTGAAGAGGAAGAAGAATTCCAGCCCAAGCCGTTGGCGGCCATGGCAGGTCACCGCAGGCGTCCCGGCGAATGAGGCATGGGCGGAATGCGCTATGCGCATGACCGCACGTCGTTGAACAAAACGTTCTCTTGTTGAACAGGAAAGGAGCGAAGGCATTGTCTTCCTCATGCATATGCGTTGACCCGTCCGATCTGGAAACGTCGGCGAAAAACTATGAACAGGCCGCACAACAGTTCGCTATGGCAAAAGCGCAGTTTGTGTCTGCGGGAACCCCGAATTTCGGGCTGATTCTCAAATGCCTGGAACCGGCGTATGAAGCGGCGAAGCAGTCTACGCAAGAATACTTGGCCAACGTTGAAGTAATGCTGAAATTGATTGCTTCGGCCATACAGGGGACCGTAGAAGATTCCACCACCACTGAAGAGGAGATACTTGAAGCGCTGAAGAAGATTCTGCAACTGCTTCAGCAGGTGGATGACAAGTTGGATTCCTCGGATCCTCATAACGCACGGTCCGAGGGAAATGGCGGAATAGGCGGCAATTCCGGCTATGGCGGCAGCTTTGGCAATGGTGGTGGCTCAAGAGCTGATTCCTTGCAAAGCAAGCAATATCAGCCAGTGGATCAGTTTAATGGTCGATCCGACGGTGGTTCCGAAGCGGCAGGAAGTCCGGCATCATCTGCGACAGGTTCTGGTGCAATGGCGTCGGGATCGCAAGAATTCGGCCATGATCAGAAAAAAACAACATCTGATGGTGCGCGTGATGCGGCGGAATCGAACACTTATCCGATTTTCAATGAGGTTCCACTTCCAACAAGACCAACCACGATTGGATTGGATGTGGATGGAAACGCCAAAGACGACTACTCTCTGAATCTCACTGATGGCAATACGCATGCCGTGATTGGGGCGGATGGTTCCGTTACTCTGACAAAGCGTGACAATTCCACCATTCCGATGCCTTCTGATGTAAGCAAAACAGGATCCGCTTCGTTTGATCTGGATGTGGACAACGATGGCGTGGACGACGTGTCCATGAACTCCGATTCAGGCGCGAATGCCCGTTTCAGCGTATATGAGGATGAAGATTCGCGGTACGTTGCCCTCGACTACGACAATGACGGCGATTACGATGTCGCCGTCCGCGTCGGAGATTCCGAAGCGGCAAGGGAAGCCATGCGTAAGCAAGCCGAGGATGAAGCCTGGCAAAGCATCGCAGCTAAAGATCCTCTGGGAAGAACGGCGGATGAGCTTCGTGCCTTGTACGAAGACAGAGAAACCATTCAGCTACCTGAACGCACGACGATTCAATAAAACAGGATGCTGTGCAAAGCATATCCGGCCGTAACCGGGTAAATATCACATTCAAACTATACACAAGGGGAAGAGTATGGCTGCAAAAGAAGATGATGGCTCTGCCAACGACTTGCATTTCGGCCCGATTACCATCGATGTTCCAGACGATTTAAGCGACATTAAACGCGACTTGAAGTTTTATCAAAAAGTCGGCGAGGCCTATGACAGTAGGAAAGTGGGAAAGGCTGCCTCAGCCCTCCTTTCCGGGCAGAAATTTGGCTACACGTCAGCCGACAAAGTGGTTGGGAGAATCCTGGAAAAAACAGGACTTGATAAGAAAGACATCGGAAGGAAAAGCCAGAAGTTCGAGGATGCGTCAAAAAGGTTCACAGAATCTTTGGAAGGGGATTTGACTCGTCAAAGTGCGCATGATTTGGCGAAAACGCTGGATAGCAAGATTACTACGCTTCGCATTGCCATCTCAGGTGTTGACTTCATTTGCAAGGCATTGTTTGGTGTCAGTCCTATAGATGAGTGGGTCAGGAAACCATTCTTCGGCGATTGGGATGAGCTTCGCGATACTGCGGGAAAATGGCAGTCGCTGGCTGAAACACTGCCTGAAGTGCAGACGGCGTTATTGGAAATTTCCAATAGTCTCGACGAGACAGTGTGGTCTGGGCAGGCCGCGGACATATATGTTGTTCGCAATGAGGCGGTGGCCGACGCGCTTGTGGAAGCTCCGGAGCCATGTTCGGAAATGGCCCAGGCGTTGAACGCTTTGGCGGACAATGCGGAAAAAACATTGAATCTGATATTCGACACGTTGAGTGAAATCATTTCGCTGTTGAAGCTTATTGCGGGTGAGCTGATTATTCCTGGAGCCGGTCCGGTGCTCGCTACGGTCACTGTCGCTGCGGAAGTCACCCAGGCGATTCAATGGGCATCCGATATCGTGGAATATCTTAACAATCTGTATGAAGCCCTTAACGGATTGTGTGTATGCCTCATGGTTATGCAACGGCTTTCCGTAAAAACAGAGGGCATGCTGAGCGTTTTTGGCGGAGGCACGTCGAACGGTGGAACTGGCAGTACGTCGAATGACGTAGCGTTTGCCGGGGTATCCGGTGGATCGTCCGATGGAAGATAATCGTCATGTCCTTCCAACCGCATCGTTATGACTTGCATTGCGAAACGGACGATGACCTCGGTACGACAATTTTATGTGCGAAGAAAAGAGAAGTGGAATGACATCAGCGGAATTCGAAGCTTTCATGAACCAAATGGATTCACTGTCTGCCCGGCTTGACAAGCAGCGGGCGAAATTCGAAAAAGAGAAAGTTCAAATAGATGAAAAAATAGCCGAAAAAACGAAAGAACTTGAAAATAAGCGGCGTAAAGGTGAATGTGGGCGCGCTTGGCAAGTATTGCAGCAGCGTATCGACATGGGGAAAACCTGTGAGGAAGACATCCTTGCTGGCATTGACAAGTCTCCGGAAGCGCGTGAAGTACGTGGTTACCTCGCGCAGAATATGAGTTATGTGCGAGATAGCGTGGAGGATGCGGACGACGAAGATAATGAAGCGGCCCAGGCTCGTGTTGCGCTCGATAAAGGAATGACTCGTCTGCGTGAGTGGGAAAGCCAATATGCGGCACAAAGAAACCAAGCCAGCTGACTTACAGGCGATATGCATTGTATCGCTCGTCTGCGCAGTGCTTTTTGCTGGTATTGCCGTTACGGTGCTGTCCGAAAGCGTGTTGCTTCCCGGTGGCGACGAGCGGATGCGAGGATTGCCTGTGCTGCTTGTGGCAAGCCTCATATTGCTGATGCTGTTTTGTGATCGGTTATGCGTGGTGAGCATACGCTCACACGAGCAAACCGTTGCGCTGGTTGCCATGGCTTGCGCTGTGCTGCTGTCGGTGTGTGCCGGTGTGGCGGCGAGCTGCGTTGAACCTTGCGCTCAGCCGATCGCGGCGGCGGTTTTCCTATCTTCTTCTTGCGTATGCCTCAATATGTCGTTAATGACGGTTTGCATTGATCAGCCGGTGCTTAATGGCGTGATATCCGCATGCTTTGCCGTATCGTTGCTGTTGCTGCTCGCCAGTACGGGAACGCTGATGTGTTCGTTGGACGTACGGCTGCTTGCCGGTTTGGTGCTTGCCGCTGCCATATGCTGTCTGCAAATGCTGCCGAACATCGTGGTGCATGTGCCGGACCGTTATCTTGTGCAATGGCGTGCCTACATGACACGTCGTTGGACGGTGCGCGGTGGCATTCCCGAAGAGGCCCGTGTATTGACCCAAGTTGATATTCGTGAAGATATGCAGACGTTTCAGGCCCGATACGCGACCGGTTTCGTGCTTTGCTTGGCGCTGCTGGTATTGCCGTACGCGGCATTGGTCGCATTCTGCGATTTCCATCGGATGTATGATGCTGTCGGCTTTCTCGTGCTTACCGCGGCCCTGTTTCTCTTTCTCACCCTTAAGCCGCGCCGGTCGGGCAGACCTTTCGAACGGTACTGCATGCGTTTGTCTGCGGTGATGGTGATGGCTATGGCCTGCGTGAGGGCCTGGGGCTTCATGACAACCGAAAACATGAGGCTGTTCGGCGTATGCGCGATTGGCCTGATTGGCGTTCTGCTGGTATATGCCATTCCTGTGCAAAAAGGCGGTTTTCATTCGCTTGTATTGTCTCGCGCCGGCGATGCGTTGTGCTTCCTGTCCATGATGGTCACGCCTGTGGCGGCTTTCTTCGCAGCTGGCGCGTTGCAGTACATAAGGGGATTGTGATGTCGGATTCGAATTCCGTAATGAGATGTCGTCCGGCAGGAGCCGGAAAACAATGTGCGGCCGCATTCGTCGATTGCGGTTTCGTATTGCTTTGCGGCGTGATTGCGGCTTTGCTCGGACATAATATTCCCGTCACGTTCCTGGTGATGCTCGAATCGGTTGCGGTGCTGGCTATTGGAGAAGGGTCGCGCGGTCTGACTCCGGGGAATATGATGTTCGGTTTGCGTACGGTTCGCGTGGAAGGCATGCGTGACGTCACGGCGGGAACTTTGCCCGCCGGAATGGGCCGGATTCTTGTGAAGTATTGTGTGCTTATCGGATCCACGCTTGCGTTGGTCATAGGTCTGATTGCGGTGATTTGCTCACCGTTGTTCGCCAAGGATGATTTGCATCAGGGATGGGCAGACAGACTGGCATCTTTGGGATGCGTCGATATTCATCAACGTGTTGAGGCGTTGGAGGAACAACCGGTCGTATCGAGGCAAATTCCTCCGGTTCCCATGCCTCGGATGCAGCCCACTCCTCCCGTGCCTCTTCCCAAAACAGTGGCGGACGTGTCCAAACCGGTTCCCATGCCAACGGCAAAACAGGTTTCTCCTGTACCCATGCCTTCGGAAAAGCCGATGTATCCGGTTCGGACAACGGTTGAACAACAGACGGCCTCGGTGCCAGTGACACCTCCTGAGAAACCCCAAACCTTTCTCTTCTTTGAAGATGGCTCCAAGCGAACTCTCAGCGTGCCTTCTTCATTGATTCTCGGGCGCAAGCCAGCCCCGCAGCAGACAGGGGACATCGCGTTGGCTGTGCCTGACCATACTGGTACGGTCTCACGAAACCATGCTCGGATCGAATTGGTGGACGACCAAATCTGGATCACTGACTTAGCGAGCACCAACGGTACGCGAGTGCTTGACGAAAGCGGCGAAGAGACGGAACTTGAACCGAACGTCCGAACGCGTATGCATGTCGGATCCCGCATCGGACTGGGAGACATGGGCTGCAGCATCATCACATCGAAAAGCAGGAGGCGTTGATGGCTATTACTGCGGAACAACAAAACAGCAGGCTCGAAGGTCCCAAACCTCCAAAAGGAAAAATCGTATTGCAGGCACCACCCGAGCTTGAACCCAGCGACGGTGTCAACACGCTGCTCACATCGTTGGTGCCATTGTTGGGCACCGCCAGCGCCATGGTCATGATGCTGATGACCAATTCGGGACTCACCGGCATGCTTACCGGCGGCATGTTCATGGTGTCGTCATTGGGATTCGTGGCGGTCAACGGCTTCCGCCAACGTTCGCAACGCATGGCGAACCTCGCGGCGGCAAGACGTGAATATCTCACTTATTTGGCTGGCATACGCAAAACCGTGCGCACCGCGGGAAGGAAACAACGCAATGCCGCATTGTGGAACGCTCCATCCCCATCCTCGTTGACGGCGATCGCCCAGGAACCGGAACGTTGCTGGGAACGTGTTCCCGCAGACGACGATTTCATGATATTACGTTGCGGCACGCATAGTGTGCCATTGTGCCTGCAGCTTGAATCACCTGAATTGCCTCCACTCGCGCAGCTCGACCCGGTTTCGGCATCGGCGGCGCATCGTTTCATGCTTGCACATAAAACGTTGCACAATATGCCTTACGGCATTGACCTGAGGAAATACAAGCGTGTGGAATTGCTTGGAAACGAAAGCCAGACGCAGGCGCTCGCAAGAGCCATGATCTGTCAAGCGGCGGTTTGGCATCCGGCTGAATGCTGCAGAGTGCTCGTACTGGCATCCGCTGATCGCATGGGGCAGTGGGAATGGGTACGGTTGCTGCCTCATAACCGTGTGCTGAACGAGAAATACTTGGAAGGCACGTATAACGGTCATGGATTTATGCTGACGAGCAACGTGCGCGAAGTTGATGCGCTGATAGGCGAGGAAGTGCTGAACCGCAACA
>OGXR01002542.1_pt1 | contig 11450 bp, 9 predicted proteins | sample 1576331 | NCBI WGS metagenome assembly OGXR01 (sample SAMEA3541473, study PRJEB24748) | human gut metagenome | biome: human gut; feature: human-associated habitat; material: faeces | place: China | collected 2012 | reverse complement strand
AAAAAGGAGATAGAGTGATTGTAAAGAATGCCAATATGTATGGAATGTAATTACAGTTTCCGGTTTGTAAACGAGTATATAGCTTCCCTGTAGCGTTTCCGTTCTGGCATGATTCCTAGCGGCGGGGTTCTGCGCTGCCTGTCCCGGAAAGCGGCATCCTCGCGGAAATATATGGCAACCACGATGGAGTTATGCACTCAGCAGATATATGCCCGCATGGGGGTACTGGATATCCTGTGTGCTATTCGTGCAGCGAGACCGCATATAGTTCTGCTTTTCAAGACACAGGAGAGAGGATGCAACGCTGGAAAGAGGCATGCGAGCAGTCATTTCGGCGAGGCCTCTAATACAAGTCCAGAACGGTAATGCCGCTCCCTTCAGTAAAGCGGTATCCTGAATCAGCAACAATACAAATTAGCGTATGGGCACACCTGCCTGTACGCTTTCTTTATTTGCTGCAAAGACCATCTGTAGTGGGGGAAACACGAATGAAATGCACAGAAACGAAGAAATGCGCGCATAAAAAGCAAAATAGTTGACAAAAAGCGTTGAATTTCACAAAATAACCATGTATACTATAAGTATACGAAAGAGGTGAGAATATGCTGGTCGAATTTACCGTGAAAAACTACCGCTCGTTCCGTGATGAGGCAGTGCTTTCCATGGAAGCCACGGGTCTGAGCACACTGAAAAGTGTCCTTATCCCATACGGAGGGCTGCGTATATTGCCAAGCGTTGCCATTTACGGAAAGAACGGTGGCGGCAAGAGTAATGTTATCCGGGCATTTTGGCTTTCGGTTCAGTTCATAAAGAACGCGCAGAAGACGCAACACGAAAAAGCAGCGATACCGGTTGTTCCGTTCGCGTTGAACGACTATTCGGCATCTGAACCGACAGAGTTCTCGTTCGTGTATACCTTAGACGGCACCAAATACTGGTATTCGTTTTCCGCAACGAAAGAGAAGGTGTGTGCTGAATCGCTATACCATGCACCGAAAGGACAGAAGGCCCTCGTCTTTTCCAGAAGCGAGCAGGTTTTCTCCTTTACCGAAGAAAAGGCTCGCAGAAAACTGATAAGCCAGATAGTGGCAGAAAATCAGTTGTTCTTCTCCGTGGCATGTACTATGAACGATGAGGCTTGCTCGAAAGCCATGATTTGGTTTCGAGAGATGATTTATTTCTCAAGAGACTATTCGGATATACCTCGGCAGCTGCTCGAATACTCGAACGATACCAATATGCTGAAAGCGATTTCTAATTATGCGAAAGCTGCGGATGTCGGCATTGAGGACATGCGGTTCGAAATCAACAGCAAGAAAATTAACGAGAAAGCTGACTTGCCGGAGAATATACCGGATGAAGACAAAACAGCACTCGTACAGTTTATGCATCTGCTCTCCGAAACCTCGAGCAATGCAGAAACGCATTTGAGGATGGGCCAGGTCACAGCGACATCTATACATCAAGGCGAAGACAAGAGCGGAAATCATAACATGTATTCGATTGAGCTCGCAGACGAATCCGATGGCACAAGAAAGCTGATGGCGCTCGCGCCTGCCATCGAATCGGTCTTGTCAAAAGGAGGGCTTTTACTTATCGATGGGATAGAAAAGGACCTGCACCCGGCTTTAGTCGAGTTTATCATCGCTAAATTCCAGAGCAAAAAGACGAACCCGAAAGGCGCTCAGCTTATCTTCACAACGCACAACACTGAATTGCTGAGCATGGAGCTGCTTCGAAAAGACCAGCTATACTTTGTAGATAAACACATAGACGATGGCACATCGGAGTTGTACAGCATCAGCACCTTCTCAACGCGTACAACCGATAACATCCGCAAAGGATATCTTCTCGGAAAATATGGAGCGATTCCCGACATAGAAATTGAGCAGCTGCAAGACTAGCACTGATAAGAACAGCGTATGGGCACACCAGCCTGTATGCTTTTTTTGCTCCGAAGCCCAATCTTCCGACAATGCTAAAAAGCAACGCAACGCATCAATTTCCTGTGGCGTTTGTGCTCAACATGTGCTAGACTAAAGGCATAGTCTGGGAAAGTATATGCGAAGGACACGGGGGACAAATGAACACGAAAAATTCGTATACAGAAAAGCTGGAAGCGGCAATAGCTAAGAAGAAAGAAGAACTGACTGCATATGAGCCTTATGCGCCCGATGAGATGTTCCGATTCCGTGGCAAGGACCTCTTCTCCGTTGAGGATTTCTGGCAATACGCATACAGCCAGCTGGACGGCATGGCGGAAACGATAGCAGAGTTCCTTGTGGCGAAAGCACTCGGCATTAAGAAAGCCGAAAACGTCAACTACTGGACAGCCTATGACATGGCATACCGAAATAAGCGCATCGAGGTCAAGGCAACCAGCTATGTTCATCCCTGGAACAAAGAGATATCCAAGATACGGACCTTCTCGATTGCACCGACAAACAACAGCTACTGGGAGAACCAGGATGCCGAGCAGAAGCTATCAAGGCAGTCAGAGGTATATGTATTCTGCCTGAACAAGAACCAGGATATCGGAAAGCGCAATGCCTTGGCAGTGGATGACTGGGTGTTCTATGTTGTGCCAACATTCGTGATAGACGGGCATTGCAAGGAGAACCCTGCACAGAGGAAAATATCGCTGAATGTCGTTAAGCGTCTTGCGAAAGAGGAAGTATCCTATGACAGACTGCGGAAAGCGGTGGATGAAGCGATAGTCTGCTCAGATAGCTATTATATGGATAAATAGGGCTTTGAGGGATAGTATGACCTGATACCATATAATAGGCGGTCGCTGCTGTGTTCCGCTCTGAACGATGCAGGCTGGCTGACTCCAGCTGCACGACCGGCGGGGCGGCAGGCACGGTGAACCTCAGCAGAAGGATAATACATCCAGAAAGGAATGCTCACCAAAATAAGATTGCCTAAAGAAAAGAGGTTGGAATTATGGGAAGGCAAGAAAACGTCGAGATTTTCGAGGATACCTTTGCTTTGTGCAAACAAAACAGTACGCTGCGCAACGCCATCGAACAAAGCACTAAAAAACAGAAGCTGTATCCTGAAGGCATCGAATGCGCAGAGAAGCAGGCAATCACCTATGCTCGGCCTGCCAAAATCATTGTGAGTTCCAAACGTACACTGGAAGCAGCAATGCCTTATGCCTATGCCGGGAAGAAAGTCTGCATCCACAATTTTGCTTCTGCGGCAAATCCGGGCGGTGGTGTGGTGAAGGGGTCTTCTGCGCAGGAAGAGGCAATCTGCCGCTGCTCCACACTGTATCCGAATCTCAAAGAAGAAATCCTTTGGAAGCAATTCTACGCGCCTCATCGCCGCCAGCAGAACCCGCTGCACAATGATGACTGCATCTACACGCCGGGCGTCATTGTTTTCAAGTCCGATACTGCGTATCCCAAGCTGTTGCTGGAAGACAAGTGGTATTCTGTCAATGTATTGACCTGCGCGGCCCCGAATCTCCGGGAGCGCCCCAGCAACGGTATGAATCCAAGTGATGGAAACACCGCTGTGCGCATCAGCCAGAAAGAACTGCAGGCGCTGCACGAAAAGCGGATGAGAAAAGTGCTTGATATTGCCTGGAAGAACGGCAATGAGGTTGTCATCCTTGGCGCATTCGGATGCGGTGCGTTCAGCAACCCGCCGTTGGCTGTAGCACAGGCAATGAAGGCAGTGGTGCAGGAATACCGGATGAAGTTTGAAACCATTGAGTTCGCTGTATATTGCTCACCGCGAGATGATTCGAATTTCCGTGTATTCCAGAATATTTTAGGAAGCCTGTAGCTACCAAGTGATGGAACACCTTGCAACCTTACCAAAGGACAAAAGTCCAGTGAACGGGCAAGAAAAAACGCTGAGGATGCTGGTTGTGAGTTGGGGAAAGGCGAAACCTATCATGTAGCCTACCCAAAGGGAGTACGATGCAAGAAAAAGAATGAGGAATGAAAGGCTTGCCCAATACCGCGCAAATGACGAATCAACGCGATATGCTTGGGGCGTGTATCGCCGTTTCCGTTTAGTGTGAAAAATCCAGAAATATTCGCGTAAATATACGCATAAAAATCGCTGAAAATATCACTAAATGACACGAATGACAAAAACGGGACCAACAAAGGACAAAGCTATGAAATTCGTGGACAATTATGATAAATTGAGATATACTTTTGATAGAGCAAAATATTGTATAAAGTGAGGTGTGGTTCCGCGTGTTGTTTTTACTGATGAACAAAGATACAAAGTGGCTTTTGTTTGATTGCTATGAGGACGAGTTCGGCTTTGTGGCAGGCAAAGAAATTGAATGGTATACAGAATCTCGACCCATCGGATACGATAACATTGGCGATTTTCTTGATGCACGCAAGGCACCTAAGCATAGGAAACACATCGCAGAGCTACTGAAAAAGTATGGTTGTGAATCCATCGAAAATTTTCTAAAATTAACTCACGCACTTTCTCTCAATGACACATTCTGGGTTAAGGAACCAGAAAGCACCATGTCTTGGAACGATGTTTCCCTGTATCGCAACGAGTTCGATGAATTGGTTTCCAACGCAGCTTTCGATGGCGTCATCTCTTCAACAACTCTTTCTTCAACATCCCCAGAATTTGGAACAGACGGTGCGTATGCAAAGTGCTGGCAGCGGGAAAATGGCACGACCTATCTGTACAAAAGCGGCAGCGACACCTACGAAATCGAACCGTTGTCTGAATACCTCGCTACTCAGGTAGCCAATATTTTTTGCCGAAACAATGTAAAGTACGAACTAACCTTTTATCATGGACGGTTGGCGTCGAAGTGCAAGCTGTTTACCAGTGAACGGTTTGGCTTGGTTAAGCTGTCGGCATTACCGGTTTCCAATCGCAGGAATCCAGCTGCATTCCTCAAATTCGCTGAACAATACGGCAGCGAGGACCTTATGCGCCGGATGTTCGTATTGGACGCGCTTATTCTCAACATTGACCGGCACTTGGGGAATGTTGGGTTCCTTTTCGACAACGATACGATGCAAATTACCGGAATGGCTCCTGTGTATGACAACAACCGCAGCCTGCTGTTTCAATTCGATACAGAAGCCCTTGATAAGAACCCGGCGTGGTGCATATCGAAGTGCGAGCCGAGGGTTGGCGGGGATTTCATCAAGACGGCACAGGCGATGCTTACCGATGATTTGCGTGCGGAACTAAAGAACATGGAAGGCTTTAGATTCAAGGAACCTGAGAACATTGATGTGCCGAAGGACCGGCTGAATGCGTTGAGCAAAATTTTCAATCTGCAGCTGAATAAAATACTGAAATGATTTACTGCCGAGAGGGGAGTCGTGGAATGCGACTCCCTTTTCTGCTGCTATCGATGATACAGTCGGCGGGTTTGTTTGGTGCGTATGGGCTATGCACTTGTTAGAGACTTGCTAAACACTTGTCAGGGACTTGCTTTGGCTTGTTGGAGTGTGACTTTCCGTATACTATTTTGCAGGTATAGGTGTTAGTATGTTCTTCCGTTCTGAACGATGCAGGCAGGGCTGACTCCGGCTGCACGACCGGCGGAACGGCAAGCACGGTGAACCTCGGCAGAAGGATTCATCCAGAGCGGATACCCGCTTCCCGAGGCAGGGAACTGTCCGGGTCACAAGCACAAAGAAAGAAGTTTGTCAATAGCGAAGTGCCTGAATTAAAAGTTTCGTTTTGGAAAATCCTCCCCATCCACTGCTCGGCATCGGCGGGAGACAATCGGAATCAAGGCAACCAAAACTTGCCGTTTTCGATATGCTTCTAATTGCTATTTGGTAATGCCTGTCGTATAATATATAATAATGTAGGCAGCAGCAAAACCAATGGACATTTGGCGGCGGAAAAAGGAAATATAGCAGATAGGATTGTAGGTGGCATCCATGGGGCTTTGGCAAATCCTGAAAGGTGAGCAGCCGGGACTTCTTAAAGCTGTCCTGCATTACCGGAACGCAGGACAGTTCGGTGAATACCTGATTGACTATGCCTTACAGAGCAATGGCATCGAAGGGGAGCGTGTGGTTCTTACTAACCTGTACCTGCCGATGAAAGGCAAGACCACCGAAATCGACTTGCTGATGCTGCATGAGAAAGGCATTTTTGTCATCGAGAGCAAATACTACAGCGGCTGGATATTCGGCAGCGAAGACCAGCTGAAATGGACACAGTGCTTCAGAAACGGTCGCAAGGAACACTTCTACAATCCCGTCAAGCAGAACCGCACGCATATCAGGGCATTGGCTGAGTACCTGTCTATGCCGGAAGAAGCCTTTTCATCCTATGTCGTATTCTCGGAACGCTGCACGCTAAAGAAAGTCCCTCAATACTTTGACGGGGATATCACGGTATGCCGCCGCCATACGATGCTGCGCCTTATGCGGAAACGGATAAAGGATGCACCGGTAGTATATTCTCATGCGGATATTGAGAGATTAGCCGGACTGCTCCGTCCTCTCACTGAGGTGACGAAAGAAGAAAAGCAGCAACATATTGAGGACCTGAAAACGAAGTGCCCGTTCTGCGGTCAGCCTCTGGTTATGCGCCATGGCAGAAACGGTGCGTTCTGGGGATGCAGCAGCTATCCGAAATGCCGGTACACGCGCCCGATGGACTGAGTACTGCTTGCAGAACGGCAAAGCTAAGGAGGCACTTATGGATACTTTAGAAAAGACCATCGACTGGACACCTATGACAGAATCCCCGCCTCCGGAATCCGATTCCTACCTCGTCACCCGCAAAGACCCTCTTCTGACCACGACTGCCTTTTATGAGCACGGCGAATGGTGGGACGGACCATTGTGCGAATGGGCGTGGCCGGAAGGTATGATTATCGCCTGGAAGCCGATGCCGGAACCTTATAACCCAGCGAAATGAGGAAACTATGTTTGCTATGATTTGCACCGATAATCTTCGGTACAAGAAAACAAAGTATTACGATACCGAGTATGTCATCAAGGGTACGCTCCATATCAATGAGTATGCCTATGCCTTCTCACATTACGAGGGCGCGTTTGAGGTCCTCGGAATTCGCTGGCTGAGCAACTACACGAAAGGCCGATACAGCAAGGATACGGGTTTAGAGTTCAATTTCGGTGCCGATACCGAGGAAGGGCGGCTTTTGCAGGAACATAAGGACGAAGCAATCGAGTGTATTCTGCAAACCGTACATGCGTATAAGCTGACGAACCTTGATGCGTGGGTTGAGTATTTCAACTTTGCTGTGAGTTGCACGGGAACCTATCAGTATTCCGTGACCCGGTGCCAGGCATTCCCCGATGAGCGGTTCCGCTGCACCATTAAAACGCCTTCACCCGACTGCGTGCTAACCTACAGCTTCAACTTCGATGAGGAAGAATTCCCGAGACTCGAAACCCCCTACTTTCCGGGGGTAGAACTCCTCGAAACAGACATCGACAAGGAATTCATCATGAGTCCCGGCAAATGGCTGTACGGTATCCTGAACATCACCTGCGGCCCGGATGACGAGAATCCTTTGCCGCTGTGCAACGACCATGCCAGAATCGCAGACCTCGAAACCGCCTTGGACTGCGAGGTCAAGCTTAAAGGGTTCGAGAGAGAAAGCAAAGGCAAGCCGAACAACCTGATATTGTTCTCGGACATCCAGAAAGAATACGCGAAAATGCAGGAAGATAAACGATGAGCAAACAACGCGCTCAACACATTTCAGAGGTCACCAATATCGGTGCCCTCTTTTTTGTTGTCAAGAAAGGGAATCTGGGCATATGAGATACTGGTTTTGAGAGTGTTGCGACAAAAGCAAATGAGCAAAATAAGCATGCTCTGTTAAAAGGCGTAATTTGAGTTTTCCATACTCGGTTGGTAATACATTGTATCTGATGTAAAAGTGACATAAAGGAGAACTATAAACGCAGAATCTGTGGGCGAAAATCACGCGGCAAAAGAATTGGCTGTTTCGCATAGCAAATTATGGCAATTGTTTTGCTGCGAAACGCGTTTCGGTTTTACGGAATAATTATCAGCTTTAAGAAAAAGTCTTGAGCTATTTTTACGGTGGTATAATCATGCTCAATTAGGAACTACGATAATGGTTCCGTTAGATAGACGAAACTTTTGCTATTTCGTAAGGAATAATAGTTGAATTTGCGGATTCTGCGGATTCTTAAGAAAAAGTCTTGATTTCGTGGGGGGGTGCTATAATCCCCCTAAACGAGAATGTTGACAACGCAATAGAAGCGACATAGGTGAATAAATTGCCTATACATACGCTAAAGAAATTCCGTCATATTAACTATGACGGCCATTTTTATACGCTTATCAAATGCAGTTAGATAACAAAATTTAAAATCCGAATCGTACAAACAACGAAACGCCTATTTGGCAAGGAGTGCGAAATACTATCTTATGCAACATTACTCTTTTCTGAGATGTGTGTCTGCGGCAATGGCAGCGCTTATGCTGTTCCAGAGTACAGCACCGGTAGCCTATGCTGCAAATGACACCACCCCACTGGGGAGCAGTGTGAGGACTTCCGAAAGCGTGGACGAGAGTGTACCTGCAGACAGTGACGCAGGGTACATTCCGGAAACTCCTTCGGATGACACGAATATATCGGACGATGCTGATACGGATGGCGCGGTAGACGCTGCTCCATCCGAGGGCAATTCAGGCAAAGCAGATGAGCCGGACTCCTCTGAATCAACGGACTCTTCATTGGGAGATACACCGGATTCAGGCACGGACATCGACCCAATTACCCCAGATGAGGAACAGCCCATGCCGGATGATGAGCAACTTCCCTCTGACGAGGAAATCGTCACGCCGGAGGAAAGCAGTGACAAACCACTGTTTCAGGACGGCAAGATTCTCATTTACACTTGCGACCAACTAAAAGAAATTGGAAGCGGTAATATAGTTACCGGCGAAGACGGTACAGACATCACATACGCTTCGGACGCACAATACGCTATTGCCGAGAACATCGAACTGACGGGTGATATGCTGCAATGGCAGCTGCCAGATGATTTCACGGGCAGTATCACACCGTTGACGGAAAACAGCGATAACCTAACGCTGTATGATGCGCAAAGCGACACCATCTATCTTTACAATCCTTACCAGATGGCGGTGCTGCATGAGGAGAACCCAGACGCAGAGCCGGTCATGGATGGCGATGCACAGGCGGAGACCTTTGGCTGCGGTCAGCTTATCTACCCTAATGGGGAGGATAACGCGTATCTGACATACAGCTTAAATCACCGCTATGTGCTATCTAAACAATTCAGCTCCGACGTTTCAGTGCAGCCCTACTCGGTTACCGTTAAGGAGGGCAAGGCGGACGGACGCGATTTTCCGGGACAGGTCATTAAGGAACTGGGCGGTAAAACCTATATCCTGATTGGCAATGAACAGCAGCTGCGGAAAATCGGCGTAAAGCAATCAAACGGTGAATATTATCCTGTGCGTGGCGCTGCTTACCAAGCATATAGAGAATCCGCGTTTCACTCGTGGAAGTTGGACACTGATGCAAAAGGGAAATACATCCTTCTGTACGGTGGTGATGCTGACCTATCAGCTACAGATAATGGAATCCGGGATTTTACATTTGGAACAGCTCTTTCGGCAAGCAAAAGTTTTAGCGGATTGGGGCACAACTACGACAGAGAGCCATGCGGTGTTAACCAGACAACAGGCGAAATTGACCCCGACTTAAACATTAACAAGGTTACCAACCAGACTTACGCGCCTAATGCCAACTACATCATCTTCCGAGACATTGACCTAAGCAGTAGGAACTGGACTCCGCTGACTTTTCAGGGAACGATGATTGGCGCCAAGCTCGATGCTAATGCAGCTACAGACGCATGTCTTTGGAATGACACTGAAATAACCGCTACGGAAAAACCGGTGATTTCCAATGTGAAAGTAGACCAATCTAGCAAGCTGAATGTCGGCGAACAGATGGGCGTTGGGTTCTTCTCCACAATCTCCAGCGAGGTGAGCGAGAATGATATCGGTCTCAGCAAGGGACTGGTTCAGGTTTCCAACCTCAAATTCCAGAACATTTCTGTTCAAACAACGACCAGCGAAACCTATTATCCCAGCACACTTGTCAGCACATTGACAAACACATTGGGTAAGCTGCTGGGCGGTTTGCTGAGTGGTCTGACTTTCATCCTGACTTTTGGACAGGTGAAGGTTGACCTTGGTAAAACCTTGGGTGATGTTCTGAACGCACGAAAGAAGGACCCAACGGCGCTTGCTACCGGCGCAATAGCCGGGCGCGTAGAAGGACAGGTTGAGTTCTCCGGCATCGAAGTGATTGATGCAACGGTTCGGAATGTCAATAACAACACAGGCGGCTTTGTTGGTTACACCGTTGGCGTGACGCAATACGATGGCCTTTCAAAAGCGTTGGGAAAAATAGTTGAACTGCTGACCAATATCCTGAATGTCATTCCGGGTTTAGGATTGGGCGATTTGATTACCATTTTGCTAGGCAATGCGATTCCCCTAGAAAAATTGATTCCTACCGGGTACATCAATGCCAAATTTGTCAATTGCGGTATAAACAATTTGAGTCTGACAACTGCAAGCGATAAGGAATACGCAGGCGGGTTTGTTGGGCAACAGGTTGGCTCTATCTTTGAAAACTGTTCCATCACAGACAGCAGCTATACTGTCAATGGTACGAATTATGTAGGTGGATTTGCAGGTATTGCCCGTGATGGTGTAATCAAGGGCACTCTTTCCGGCGCTCTGGACATTCAAACGAAGCTGCCGAAAATGAACACAGAAAGCTTGCTCCTTAACTGCACGCTGGAGAATGCGACTATAAGCGTCAATGGTGAAAACTATGTTGGTGGTTTCGCAGGTGCGTTTGCCAATACATCGGCAGTCAACTGCACACTGACGACTACAGAACCTCTCACAGTTCACGCAACGGGCAGTAATGTTGGCGGTTTTGCAGGCATTGCAACTCTCGGCTGGGCGGCGAATCTCGGTCAATCTGACACCAAAGACAATTTACTGGGCGGTCTTGTGGACTTGGTTGTAAAGCTGCTCAGCAGCGATAAGAATTCAGCAACCTCACTGCTTTCAATTGCTGGCGTGAATCCGTCTTACATTTTGGGATGCACCATCAACGCACCGCTGACGGTCATAGGCACCAACTATGCAGGCGGCATAACCGGACGGGGCGACGGCGCATACATTGCTCCATCGAGTGCCGATTATCTGAGCAAGGTATCGTACTGGAGAAACGGAGTATATTACCCAGCGACCGTTGAGCAACGAAACACGATAGTGTCCGGTCTGCAAAGCGTTTCGGGTGACGATTATACCGGCGGTATTGCGGGTTCTCTTGGAACGGCCAGCGTGGGCGGCTTACTGAATAACACAGCGGGCATTGCTTCTTATCTTGGCTTTACCGTGGACAGCGTTACGGTAACCGA
>OGXR01002534.1_pt1 | contig 11465 bp, 13 predicted proteins | sample 1576331 | NCBI WGS metagenome assembly OGXR01 (sample SAMEA3541473, study PRJEB24748) | human gut metagenome | biome: human gut; feature: human-associated habitat; material: faeces | place: China | collected 2012 | reverse complement strand
TAAAGTTGACTTTTAGAAAAAATGAGTTGATTAATTTAGAACAAATAGATTAATTAGAAACTGTAATATATAAATAATAATTATAGGAGAAAATATGAAAATAAATGAAATTAAATGTTCACATGATATATATAAATTTATGACTAATAATATACAGTATGGTTGGATTGACATTAACGAAAATATACATCTTAATACAATGAAAGAATTTCGTAAAATCTATAGAACAATGTCTATAGATGAAATACTTAAATATAAAATAGGAATATGTATTGATCAAGTTAATCTAATGCATTATTTGTTAAATAGGATTAATATAAAAAATAAAATGTATTGTTCTAGGATTTTTGAATCAGATGATTATGGCAATTTAGAGGAAGAAGAACATATGCATTGCTTTGTACTATATTATGAGAATAATAAGGTTTATCATATGGAGCACCCTAATTTTGAGAAAAAAGGAATCTATGAGTATAATTCAGAAGAAGAAGCAATAAAAACAATAGTTGATTACTATATAAAGTTAAGAGGTGGAATAGATAGTCCTACAAAAGAATTCTTTGATGTGCCAGAAAGAATTAGTTTTAAGGAATTTAATAAATATATTAATCATGTATAGCAAGAGGTATTTAATTTATAAAATTAAGAAGAATTATATTTTTGATAAGAATATAAATTTGAATTTTAGAATTAAAAAAGGATTTTTGTATAAATAAAAGAAAGGATTTGAACGATATGAAAGAAATTATTTTAAAGATAGATGGAATGATGTGTGAAGGATGCGAAAACAGAGTAAAAAATGCAATAGGAAATATAGATGGCGTAGATAAAGTTAGCGCTGATCATAGCACAGGTAAAGTTATAGTAACATTAAATAAAGAAATAGATAGTAAAATTATAAAAGATACTATTGAAGATATTGGATATGAGGTAATAGGGGAGTAATGCATATGAAGAAGATTATTTTATCAGTAGATGGAATGACTTGTTCAGCTTGTTCAAATGGTTTAGAAAAATATTTAAATAAGCAAAATGGAATATATAATGCTTCAGTAAATCTAGTAATGGCAAACGCATATATTGAATATGATGAAAAAATATTAGATATTGAGAAGATAGAAGGTTTTGTAAAAAAAGCAGGATTTAAAAGTTTGGGTGAATTTAAAGAAATAAAAATAGAAAGTAAAAATAAAGTTAAAAAAATAGAATTTATATTTTATACAATCTTAGCAATTTTATTAATGTGGATTTCAATGGGACATATGATAAATTTACCAACAATACCATTTTTAGATCCTCATATGCATACAACAAATTATATAATAAGTCTTTTGATTTTAACAATACTATTTATAATATATGGTTTTGATATTATAAAAAATGGATATAAGAATCTAATTCACAAAACTCCTAATATGGATACTTTAGTTTCAATTGGAGTAATTACAAGCTTTTTATATAGCTTATATAATGTTTATTTAGTATATAGTGGAAATCATCATCAAGTAATGAACTTATACTTTGAATCAGCAGCTATCGTAATATATTTCATAAAGTTGGGGAGATATATAGATGGAGTAAGTAAGGACAAAACAAAAGAAGCAATACAGAAATTAGTAGAAATTACTCCCAATAAAGCAATAATAAAAGTAGATGGAAAGTTAAAAGAAGTTACTCTTGACGAAATTCATAAGGGAGATATTGTTGTATGTAAACCTGGAGAAAAGATTTCAGTAGATGGTGAAATCATACAGGGGAATGCCCATCTTGATGAATCATTTATAACAGGAGAAAGCAAGCCTCAATTAAAAGAAATTGGAAGTAAAGTAATTGCAGGAAGTTTAAATTATGATGGATACATTGAATATAAAGCTGAAAGAATAGGAAAAGAATCAACAGTTTCAGAAATAGTAAGAATGGTAGTAGAAGCGACAAACACAAAAGCACCTATAGCTAAAGTTGCAGATAAAGTATCGGGATACTTTGTGCCGGTTGTAATTGTTTTAGCAATATTAACATTTATTGTATACCTTGCAATTGGACAAACTATAGAAACAGCAATAACTGTTTTCGTTACTATTTTGGTAGTTGCTTGTCCTTGCAGTTTAGGTTTAGCCACTCCACTTGCAATAATAGTAAGTGAAGGTATATGTGCTACAAATGGAATCTTAATAAAGCAAAGTGCAATATTAGAGAATGCACAAAAAACAAATGTTGTAGTTTTTGATAAAACAGGAACTCTAACGTATGGTAAATTAAAGATTTCAGAAATTAGAAATTATAGTAAACTTACAGATAATGAATTATTGCAAATTGTTGGAAGTATAGAAGAAAAAACAACACATCCAATAGGAAAAGCATTTACTGATTACATGAAAGAAAACAAAATTTCACCATTAAATATTAATGAATTTGAGAATATTACAGGCTATGGAATTATAGGGAAAATAGATAATAAGAATATTATTATAGGTAGTTCTAAGATCTTAAATAAGTATGATGTAAATAATCCATATGAACAAGATGAGAAAGACTTGGCAGGTAAAGGAAATAGTATTGTATATGTTATACAAGATAAAGAAATTCTAGCTTTGATTGGTGTAAACGATATAGTTAGAGAAGGGGCTAAAGAAGTAATAAATACGTTATCTAGTATGAATATAGAAACTGTAATGCTAACAGGTGATAATAAAGAAACTGCAACTAAGATAGCACAAGAATTAGGAATAAGTAGGGTAGTGTCAGATGTTTTACCAAAAGAAAAGGCAAATATGGTAAATGAATTAAAAACAGGAAATAGATTTGTTATGATGTGCGGAGATGGAATAAATGATAGTCCTGCACTAGCTAATGCTGATATAGGAATAAGTGTGAAAAGTGGAACAGATATCGCAATGGATTCTTCAGATGTAATTCTTACAAAGAACAATTTAAGTAGTATTGTTAAATTAATAAATATAAGCAAAAAAACAATAAAAAATATTAAGCAAAATTTATTTTGGGCCTTTTTCTATAATTGTTTAATGATACCTGTTGCAATGGGAATCTTTAGAGGAGTAGGAATTTCCATAACTCCAATGATTGCAAGTCTTGCAATGGTATTTAGTAGTATAACTGTAATATTAAATGCATTAAGGCTAAAAAGAATAAAGTAACTGTTATAATATAAATTCATATATAAACTTCTTAATACATATAAGTATTTATTAGGGGGATTGAAATGGAAGATAAAAATAAAATATTAAAATTTCAAATTTTTAGTGCAGTCTTTGTTGCTATATTAGGAACATTACTGCACTTTACTTATCAATGGTCAAACGAAAATGTTATAGTTGGAGCATTTTCAGCAGTTAATGAAAGCACATGGGAGCATCTAAAATTAGTGTTCTTTCCAATGATAATAATGACGATTGTAGGGTATTTTTATATAGGAAAAACCACTGATAATAATTTTCTATGCGCACAGCTACTTGGTATATTAACAGCTCTTCTATTTATTGTTGTTTTTTTCTATACATATACAGCAATACTAGGAACTAATTATTCATTTTTAGACATTGGAAGTTTTTTTGTTGCCATTGTATTGGGTGAATATGTGGCTTATAAGTTTATGACATCAAGACCAAGATGTAACACAAAACTTGCAGTAACAGGCTTGATAATATTATTTGCTTGTTTTATTGTATTTACATTTTTAACACCTAAAATATTTATATTTCAGGATCCTATTACAGGTGGATATGGAATAATAGACAAATGAATATCGTTGAAATATTAGTATAAAAGTATTATAATAATAAAATAGTATAGTTATAGAATGATAGGGAAGTGATTATGTGGTAGATTTAGAAGAATGTTCTCAAAGACTAGAGAAACTTAAAAGTAAATTAACTGAAATAGGTGATTCACTTTGACATTACAAGTTTAGAAATGGAATTGTCTAATCTGGAAAAACAGACTGCAAATTCAGATTTTTGGAATGACACGAAAAATAGCTCAGTTGTTTTAAAAAAAATTACTCGATTAAAAGCAAGGATACAAGAATTTGAGAATGTAAAAAATGAATTTGATAATATATATGAAATAAACAACTTATTAAAAAGTGAATCTGATGAAGAATTAGAAAAAGAGCTTATATCTGGAATTAAAGTTATAGAAAAAAATATAAACAAATTAGAGATATCAACTTTATTGTCCGGTAAATATGATGCTAATAATGCAATTATTACCTTGCATCCTGGAGCTGGAGGTACTGAGGCTCAAGACTGGGTTGAAATGTTATATAGAATGTATACAAGGTGGGCAAATGACAATGGATATACAGTAGAAGAGCTTGATTATATTCAAGGTGACGAAGCGGGTATTAAAAGTGTTACATTTTTAGTTTCGGGAGAATATGCATATGGATATCTTAAAGGTGAACAAGGAGTCCATAGGCTTGTTAGAATTTCACCTTTTGATGCTGGTGGAAGAAGACATACTTCATTTGCCTCTGTTGAGGTCTTACCAGAAATTACGGAAGATGTTGAAATAGATATAAATCCTGATGATTTAAGAATAGATACATATAGAGCTTCAGGAGCAGGAGGACAGCATATAAATAAAACATCATCAGCAGTAAGAATTACGCATATTCCTACAAACATTGTTGTAGCTTGTCAAACAGAAAGATCTCAAATACAAAATAGAGAAACTGCTATGAAAATGTTAAAATCAAAACTGTTGCAGTTAAAAGAACAAGAACATAAAGATACAATAGATGAATTAAAAGGTATTCAGATGGACATTGCATGGGGAAGTCAAATCCGTTCTTATGTATTTTGCCCATATACACTTGTTAAAGACCATAGAACAAATTATGAAGTAGGAAATGTTCAAGGTGTAATGGATGGTGATTTAAACGGATTTATTAATAGCTATTTAAAAAGTATCATAAATAATAAATAATATAAAAGTATAATCTTAGTAACTTTATTAAAAAAATAAAATAGAATATATTATAGGTAATTTATAATTATATATATCTAAATATTATGAAAAGGACTGTGAAGAATGGAAACAATAGTTTTAAAATTTGGTGGTAGTTCTTTATCTGATAATATAAAGTTAAATATTGTTGCAAATAAAATTGCAGAATTTTATAATCAAGATAAAAAAGTTGTTGTAATTGTATCTGCACAAGGTAAGACAACAGACAACTTAATTAAAGAGGCTAAAGAATTATGTTATACTCCTAACAGCAGAGAGATGGATGTACTACTTAGTACAGGAGAACAGGTCTCAATTTCTAAATTAAGTATTCTATTAAACAGATTAGGATATCATGCAGTATCCCTAACTGGATGGCAAGCTGGAATATATACTAATAATATTAATCAAGAAGCTAAGATTGAACAAATAGATACCTCAAGAATTAATGAGGAGTTGAGTAAAAATAAAATTGTAATTATAGCAGGTTTTCAAGGTGTCAATGAATTTGGAGACATTACAACTCTTGGAAGAGGGGGATCTGATACTACTGCAGTTGCAGTAGCTGCAGCTATTAATGCAGATCATTGTTATATATTCTCGGATGTAGATGGAGTATATTCAACAGATCCAAACAAAATAACTGAAGCAAAGAAAATAGAGACGCTTTCCTATGAAGAAATGTTAGATTTATCTAATGAGGGAGCAAAGGTTTTACACAATAGATGCGTAGAAATAGCTCAAAAATATAAAGTTTTAATAGAAACAGGTTCTACATTTAATAATAATGTTGGAACAGTAATATGTGATAAAATAGAAGAAAGCTCTGTTAAAAGCATTGTTAAAAATGATGATTTATTTTTAATAAATTTAAAATATGAAACATATAGCAACGATATGTTTGATAAACTTTGTTTAACATTAATTGAAAATGGAGTACTTTTAAATACTATATTCAATAATAGTGTTAATAGTTTAAATATTAGCTTTACAATAAAATCATCTGATATCTTAAAATTTCAGAAACTACTAGAAAAAGAGTTGAAAATGTTTAATTCAACCTTTACTAATATTTCTAGGATATCGTTAGTTGGATACGGAATTGCAAATAATGAAAAAGTTATAAAACAAATACTACAGATATTTAACTTAAATAAATTAGAGATCTTATCAATACAAGTTGACGAATGTAAAATATCCATAATGACAAAGGAAAAAGTATCAAGTAAAATATTAGAACAATTGCATAATGAATTAATTGTATAAGAAATTAAGAGAAAAGGAAGATTATTAAAACAAACTATAAGTTTTAAGGATCTTCCATTTTTTTGTTCTAAAACAGACAAGTTCTGAATATATATATTTTAGACTATTTACGAAGGAGAGTTGATTTTATGACCATAGAAGATAGAAAATCAAATATAAATAATTCTACTAGTGTAGTACAAAATGTAATTTTAGAAAATAGGGAAAAGCTAAGTATATCTGGAGTTTTAGATGTTTTAAGTTTTGATGATCAAATTGTGATACTTGAAACAGAGCTAGGACTTTTAACAATTAAGGGCGATAATCTAAGAATAAATAAACTAAGTTTAGATACTGCAGAAGTAATTATTGATGGAGAAGTATATAACATTGGATATAGTGAGAAAGATACAAATCAAAAATCGGGTGGCTTTTTAGGTAAAATATTTAGGTAAGAAGGGAATATAGCTTGAATTTAAATATTTATAATCAGTTATTTAATTTATTTATATTTATTATTACAGGTATTGTCATTGGAATTTTATTTGATATTTTTAGAATAATAAGAAAGAGTTTTAAAACGCCTGATATCATAACGTACATTGAAGATATTATATTTTGGATTGTGGCTGGTTGTATTTTACTCTTTACAATATTTACTTTTAACAATGGGGAAATACGTATTTACGTGTTTATTGGACTAATTTTTGGTCTGGCCATGTATATGTTAACACTAAGCAAATATTTTATAAAAGTAAATGTTACCATTTTAAATATCATTAAAAAGGTAGTTTGGTATCCTATTAGTATTATATATAATTTTATAAAAAAGATTATTTTTCGACCTCTTTATCATATATTTATAAATGTAAGAGAAAAAATTGCAAAATTGTTTAAAAGTATAAATAAAAAAACAGAAAAATAACAATTTGTCATAATTTATGTAATAAAATTATGGATAAAAGAAGGATTTTACTGAAAAATGTAGAAAAAAATATATATATTGAAAAAACTGGAGAGAAAAAATACATATGAAAAAAATTAATCTAAAAAAATTATGTAAGAGATTATTCCTATTAATTTTTGCTATATATGTAATAAACACGTTTGTAACACAACAACAAACATTAAATGCATATAAAGCAGAAGAAAATAAATACAATCAAGAAATTACAAAAGCACAAGAAGAACAAGAAAAATTAATAGCAACGAAAAATAATATAAATTCAAATGAATATATAGAACAGATCGCTAGAGAGAAATTAGATATGTATTTGCCTAATGAGCGTGTCTATATTGACATAGGGAAATAAGTAATAATGGGGCATTTTAATCATGCTCCTTTTTGTGGCTTTTTTATTCTTTTTAATTTTAGGTCTATATTTTTCCAGAGTATATAAAAATTATAAATAAATATATTAATACATTTTAAAATCACAAAATTATTCATAGAAAGAGGGGGCAAAAATATGAATATGGAGGATTATACAATAGTTGAATTACGTCAGCTTGCTAAAGAAAGAAATATAAAGAATGTTTCTAAACTAAAAAAAGAAGAACTGATAGATTTATTAAGTAATAATACTGTACAAAAAGATGACGAAGTAGCTGATAAATGTGATGAAGATTTAGGTGCAGAAGATGATAATACAGAAAAGTTAAATGGATATAAGGTTACCAATCAAGAAGATGAAATAGTTGAGGGAATATTAGAAGTATTACCAGATGGATATGGATTTTTAAGAGGAGAAAATTACTTATCTAGTCCAAAAGACGTATATGTATCTCCTGTACAAATACGTAGATTTAAATTAGATAAAGGAGATAAAATAAAAGGAATAGCTAGAATACCTAAGGAAGGAGAAAAATTCCCTGCACTCATTTATGTTGGAGAAGTAAATGGAGAAGCTCCTGAGAAGGCATATAGAAGAAAAAAATTTGATGATTTAATCCCAATATATCCAAATGAAAGAATTAAATTAGAAACATTGCCTACAGAGTATTCTATGAGAATTATAGATTTAATTTCACCTATTGGAAAAGGTCAAAGAGGAATGATTGTAGCACCTCCTAAGGTTGGTAAAACAACACTATTAAAAAAAATTGCTAATAGCATTACACAAAACAATCCAGAAATTGAACTTATAGTTTTACTAATAGATGAAAGACCTGAAGAAGTAACTGATATGAGAAGATCAATAAAAGGTGACGTAATTTATTCAACTTTTGATGAATTACCTGAACATCATGTAAAAGTAGCTGAAATGGTACTTGAAAGAGCTAAGAGACTTACTGAGCAAAATAAAGATGTAGTAATATTGCTAGATAGTATTACTAGATTAGCAAGAGCATATAACTTGGTAATACCATCATCTGGTAGAACTTTATCAGGAGGTTTAGATCCTAGTGCATTACATAAACCAAAAAAATTCTTTGGAGCCGCTAGAAATATAGAAAATGGTGGAAGCCTAACAATTTTAGCAACAGCATTAATTGAGACCGGAAGTAGAATGGATGATGTAATATTTGAAGAGTTTAAAGGAACAGGTAATATGGAAGTGCACTTAGATAGAGGTTTATCAGAAAAACGTATTTTTCCTGCTATTGACATTAATAAATCTGGAACTAGACGTGAAGAATTATTATTATCTCAAAAAGAATTAGAAACTGTATTTAACCTAAGAAAAGCAATGTCCACAATGCCAGTTTCTGAAATTACAGAACAATTAATTGATTTAATGCTACACACAAAAAATAATGAAGAATTTTTAGATAGAATAAACATGTATTTTAGAAACGCAAAATAATAATCCTAACTAATGAATATAACTTATTTACTAATAATTATAAAATATAAAGAGGATAAAATATAATATGGAGATAGATATAGAAAAAGCAAAGCATGCATTTAATGAATATGTTATGAAATATAATCCAGATGATGAAAAAATAAAATTGAAAATATCTCATATTGAAAGGGTTTCTCATATTGCAAAAGAAATTGCTATGGAACTTAATCTAGATAAAGAAGATGTAGAACTTGCCGAGTTAATTGGATTATTACATGATATTGGAAGATTCGAACAAATAAGAATCTATCATACATTTATAGATAATAAAAGTGTTAATCATGGAGAATATGGAGCTAAAATACTTTTTGAGGATAATTTGATTAGAAATTTTATAGATACTAATAGATTTGATGAAATTATTAGATTAGCAATTATAAATCACAATAGAACTAATATACAAAGTAATCTAACTGATAATCAAAAACTACATATACAACTAATAAGAGATGCGGATAAGGCAGATATATTTTCAATATTAGTAAATGATGATCCAATAAATACAATAGAAAAATCAGATATATCAAACGATAAGATATCAGATGAAATATACAGAGAATTTATAGAAGACAAAAAAATAAATTATAAAGAAAGAAAAACAAGTGCTGATATATTAGTAAGTCACTTCTGTTATGTTTATGATTTAAACTTCACACAAACAAAGAAAATTATAAGAGAAAATGAATATATTGATAAATTATATAGAAAGTTTAAATTTAATGATAAAATAACAATAGATAGGTTCAATCAAATATATGTACTTTCAAAACAACATATACAAGATTAATTCAATAATCTTAGATTTTATTAAATTTTAGGAAGATAAGCTTAAATAAGGGAATTTATATAAAAAAGGTGGTAATAATAAATTGAATAATGAGATTGTATTTGTAACACATAATACAGGGAAAATCAAATCAGCAGAAAAGTATTTTAAAAATTTAAAATTTAAAACATTTAATTATGAATTAGATGAGCCAAGATCAGACGATATAAAAGAAATTGCAACAGCAAAGGTAAAACAAGCATATAATTTAGTAAAGAGACCATGTATAGCCTTAGATACAGACTTCAGAATAGAATCTTTAAATGGATTTCCACGAGCTTTTGTTAATTTTTCATTAGATACAATTGGAATTGAAGGTATACTAAAATTAATGGAAAATAAGCAAGATAGAAGATGTGCTTTTAATGAATGTTTAGCATATCATGATGGAAAAGAAATACATTACTTTTATGGAAAACATCCACGGAATTTTATCAAATAATATTCAAGGACAAGATAGGGAAGAAAAATGGTCAGATCTATGGTACATTTTTAAACCAAATGGTTTTGATAAAACTTTAGCCGAAATGGATTCTTTCGAGAGAGAAAATAGAAGAAAAACTGATGGATCAGTACAAGCTTTGCAAGAATTCGCAAATTGGTATGAAAAGCAATAGATAATTAATGATTATACAAAAACAAGACTTTCACTACAAAATTGAGAGTCTTGTTTTTTATTTATAAAAGTTGTATGGGTGGTAGGAAGGTGAGGCAATACGACGTATTTGCCTCAATATTTAATTTAATATTATTGCACAAAATCAAAGTTTTGCGCAAAACGAAGTAGGAGCAAAATATAAAACCATACATATATGGTCCTACCTACAAAATCTTGCAATTCCTTGTTATCACAAGTATCTAAGCTTGTTTGCTTTAACAACAAACTTATACAACAAACTTATATTACTTCCTTATAAAACTCTCTTAAATTTGATTCTGAAGCCTCATTATTTTTAATTATTCTTGGTTGGATTTTTTTTCATTCATTATTGTAACCACATATTTTAAAAAATTTATATAACTTTAGATTATTTTTATCAAAATTTCACAAATCCCCATATTTTAACATTTTGCTCAATTATTCAAACAACAAGTTATATGTCTAAAAAATAAAAACGCCTTAAAATCGATTCTCGCGCGTCGCTTTTTTAGCCTTTTTCGAGCATTTTTAATAAACGTCTGAAAATCAGCATTTTACTAAAATTTATATAATAAATATTAGATTTATAAATTAGCATATCTAATCATAAACATATAACTTGTTTAATTAAATATAAAAATGTCTTAAAATCGATTTTAGCGTGTCATAATTATATAATAATATTATGAATTTGTAATCTAAAATTATATAATATTTATAATAAAATTTATTAAATTATTTTATTAAATTATAATGTAAAATTATTTACAAGCATTATTAACAAATGTTCGTTAATAAAAAATTATATGAAAAATTTAACTTTATACAAAATTTTAAATTTTAAAATTTCTAAATCTTAATTACTAAATTTTTTTTACTTTAAATTTTAAGTTTAATTTTTTTACTTTTAAGAAATTTTTATTTTATATTTTAATAG
>OGXR01002532.1_pt1 | contig 11471 bp, 8 predicted proteins | sample 1576331 | NCBI WGS metagenome assembly OGXR01 (sample SAMEA3541473, study PRJEB24748) | human gut metagenome | biome: human gut; feature: human-associated habitat; material: faeces | place: China | collected 2012 | reverse complement strand
AGGGCTTCGGCCCTTCCGCCCGGTCTCGTGACAAAAAATCAGTCAATGGAGACGACGCTGATTATCGGCGAGGTTCCCACGGCACCTGCCAGACGGTGGTTGCCTGTGTTGGGATTCTCACCGTTGCAGGCGATGTCGGCAGCGCAGCGCAACCGGCATTGCAACCGGTTGCCTGCAGTGATCTGAGCGCTCAGTGTGAAATCATTGTCGATCTGTGCGTTGTCCGAACCTACTCTCTTGTTGCCCGTGAGGTCTGTGACCAAATCGAGCGTATAGATTACTGATTCTCCGGCTACTTGGGCGGTGCGCTGTGCAGAAATGGGTTTCCAACTTTCGTTGTCAAGGTATTCAAGCGACCAGTAGCGGGCTGCTCTAGCCGCTGAACGGGTGATGAACTTGATGTGCATCACTGTACCGGCAGGCAGCGTCTCCTTGACCGGAATCTGGAAAAGCCAGTAATCGCCCGTCAGAGAACCTGAGAGATAAGGGTGGCCGGTTGTGCCGACAACTTTTTGGATGGTACGCGTATTCGCGGCATCTTGGACATAGCTGATCGTTCCTTCGCCGATTTCAGCCGGAAGGGCGTTGTCGAAGACGAAGGCATTGGTATATTTCCCTGTGGCATAGTAGTCGGCCGTAAAAAGCCATTCGACGGGGAAGCCTTTTACAATGTAGGCTCCCTGCTGGAACACGGCAATCGTGCGGGTTTCATCGCCACAGGTCAGCACAAGCGTTCCCTCGCGCTTTTTTCCGGTATTGGCCGAGCAGTTGATCTTGACTTCCCGCGATCTTTCGGCACCCTCCGGGATCAGCGTGCACCAATCCGGTTTCTCGGAAACCTTCCACACTCCGGGGGCTAAAACGATCAGGTTTTGCGTGCCGCCCTCCTTGGCAAACGACCATTCGTCGGTCGACAGGTCAAATGCGAGGGCCTCCTTGTTGTTGTCGTCGCATCCGGCGGCAAGCGCGGCGAGACAGTAAAGTATCGAAAAGTATTTTTTCATGAGATTTGATTTTTAGCGTGTAAAACGATCAATAGCCGGGATTCTGCACCAGATTCGGATTTTTATTGATTTCGCTCATCGGCACTGCCATCCAATAGCTCTTCGGGGACTCGAAGATACGGACACGTCCGCCCTGATTGGCTTCGATCACCTGGTAGAACTCCTCGGCGGTTTTTCCGTCGCGGTTCCACGAGCGAGGTTGTTTGTTCATCACTTCGGGAGCTTCCTTCCAGCGGCGCAGGTCGTGGAAACGGCGACCTTCGAACAGAAACTCGATTGAGCGCTCCTGATGGAGTACCTTACGCAGTTTTTGACCCGTGGGAATGCCTCCGGCAAGGGCCCACGAAGCTTGGAACGTAGGCAGGCCGCAACGCTTGCGCACCAGGTTGATATATTCGAGACTCTGTGTGCTCAGCGATCCGTTATATTCGAAATCGGCTTCTGCATAGCTCAAGTAGAGTTCGGGCAGACGCAGATAGGGGTAAGCGTAATAGTAGAAACTGAACGAATTGCTCGGAATGCTGTAGGTTGAAGCCTTGGGAATCCATTTCTGGCAAAGATAACCCGTACAACTCTGATATTCATCGGTCTCCTTGAGCGTTGATCCATGCAATTCACCGCCGCGCAGATAGAGCGTGATTTCTTTGCCGTCAATCTCATACGTGCCGCGGTCGTAACCCACTGAGGCATAGAACCGCGGTTCCTTGTAGAGATGCAGGTTGACCGTGCCGGCTTCGGCGTTGTAGGCATAGGGGTCAATATCTTTGGTTTCGGGGTCGTCCTCCCACGGAAGTCCGTTCTTCGTGTAGTACATTTCGACGGCCTCCATAGTCGGAACCGAGGTGGTCTTCCAGCCTAACGACATGTTGTTGGCGATCGGGCGGGGCCCCATCAACTGTTGCAGGGTCTGACAGCCACCACGGTCGCCTTTGGCTTCGATAAATTCGAGTCCGTTCCAATGCTCTTTGGTGAAGGCATCACGGTAGTTGCGGCGACCGCGCTCGTCATTGGGCAGACTCGAATCAGCCGAAGTGTAGAGCATGAAGTTTTGCCGGCCGAGTTCGGAGTTGAATTTCTCGGCTACAGAAATGGCTTCAGCCGCAGCCTCCATCGCCTTTTTCCATTTCTCGGGATCATAAGTCGTGTTCATCAGCGGCGTGCCGTCGTGATTGTCGAATCCGACATAGTCGGAGTTGCCGTTGACCAGCGGAGAGGCGGCATAGAGTAGCAGGCGGGCCTTGTAGCTCAGTGCCGACATCCTGGTCGGAAGTCCTAATTCGGTATCGATGACCGTTTCGGGCAGCAGTTCGGCTGCCTTGTCATAGCATTCGGCTATGTATTTCACACACTCGTCGTAGGGCGAGCGGGGGACAAAGATTTCCGAATCGGGGGCGTCGTTGGGAATGTATCTTTTGACCAGAATGATAGGACCATAATATTCCAGTAACAATTGGTGGTAGTACCCGATCAAATACCATGCTTCGCCGGCATAACGGGCGGCATTCTCCGGACTGATAGCCGGTACCTTGTAGACGTTGTCCAACAAGTAAAAGGCATAGCGGATGCCGCGGTAGATGTCATAGTTTGTACCGCCGCTCGTACTGTAAGGCGCCCATCTGCCGAAATAGGTGACATTAGCATTCTCCTCACCGTAGATGAGACTCTTGCTGGAAAACCAGTAGGTTGTACCCACACCGCCGGTTATCATGTCGTCGCCGGCGAACTGATCGGGCGACCAGTCATATCCAATCAGGTTGGGCATGTAAGTGCGCATGTAGTAGCGGTATTTCTCGGCCTGTTGCGTCGTTTTCCAAATGTCGTCCTGCGTGGCCTTGCCTTCGGGAACGACATCGAGGTATTCGCATGAGGTGAGCAGCAACAGGAATGAAAGCGTGATCAGTATGTTTTTCATGGTCGTGCGGTATTGTTTAGAAGTTGAATTGGAACCCGAGGTTGAACGTCCGTTGGAGCGGATAGCTCAATCCGTTGCCCGAACCTTTTTCGGGGTCCCAGTATTTGAATGGTGAGAAAGTCAGCAGATTGGTTCCTGAAACGTAGACGCGCATCATTTTGTAGGAGTAGCCAATTTCGGCGGTCTTCAGACGCAGCATCTTGCCATTGCGCACGTAGAGCGTGTTGGCTTGACCGTTGTGTTCGTTCCATTGCGAGGAGAGACGCGGATATTTGGCGTCGGGATCAGGGCTCGCCTCGCTCCAATGCTCGTCGGCAATCCACTGTACCAGTCCGAATCCCGGCTTGGCTTTGGTCGAGAAAGGATGCGCATCGTACATGATGAGCGATATCTTGCCTTGTCCCTGGAAGAAGGCTGAGCAGTCGAAGCCCTTGTATTTGAGCGAGAATCCGAATCCGTATATGATTTCAGGGATTGTCGGGTTGCCATTCCAGCACTTGTCGTTGTCGTCGATGACTTCGTCATTGTTCAGGTCCTTGTATTTAATGTCGCCGGGTTGGAGCGGATAGCGGGTCGCGTAGACGCTCTTGGGTGACGAGGCGATATCCTTCTCATCCCGATAGAGTCCCTCGGCGATCAGACAGTTAATCGAGTTGATCGGGTGTCCTTTCTTGTATTGGTAGCCCCACTTGTATTGGGGTTCGTCCATCGAAACGATCTCGTTGTGGGCGTAGGTGAACGTACCGCGCAGCGAGAGGATCAGGTCTTTGGAGAAAGCTTTGTTGTAGTCGATCGAGATGTCTACGCCGCGGTTGTCCACCTTGCCAATGTTGCCCCAGGGAGTGATGCCCGACATGCCGAACGACGAGGGCAGTGACGAACGCTGCATGAAGATGCCCGAACGTTTCTCCTTGAACCAGTCGAAGATGATGTTCAGGCTGTCGAACAGACCAATCTCCACGCCGATGTCAAGCTTGTGGCTCTCCTCCCAGGTAGCATCTTCATTGCCGTAGATCGAAAGGATGGGACCCCATTTTTGGTCGAAGTTAGTTCCGATCATTACGTCGTACATCTGATCCATAGCTACGGTGCTTAGGTAGGGAAAGCGGTCCTTGTAGTTCGATGAGATTACGTCGTTGCCAACCAGACCGTATGAAGCGCGCACCTTGAAGAGGTTGACCTTATCTTTGATCCCCTTCCAGAAAGGCTCGTTCGAGATCACCCATCCGCCGGCGATCGAGGGGAAGAATCCAAAGCGTTTGCCCGGAGCGAAATTCTCCGAACCGTTGTAACCGAAATTGGCTTCGATCAGGTAGCGCTTGTCGAATCCGTAGGTAACACGGCCCGCGAGGCCCTGTTGCCGGTAGGGCAACGAGGCATACTCCTCGGCATCGGAAATATTCATGTTGCGCTCTTTTTGATGGTAAACAAACGTTGCGCCCACGTCATGCTTCTTATTGAAAGTGCGTGCATAGTCGAGTTTGACCTGGAACGCCAGTTCCCGGTAGCCATCGCGACCGCGGCTGGTTCCCAGATAGGTTGTGCCGGTATTAGTCGAGGAGCTCGTGTAGCTGTAATTGCCGTCAGCGTCTACGTCGTAGCTAGAGAGTTGATACATGAACGGCGTGAACGAGCGGTTGACAGCCGAATAAACGCGGTTATAGAATGTGGCCATGCCGGTTAGGCTCAACCCTTTGGTGACGAAGTCGAGGTTCTGGCAGACGGTCAGTGCCGAGGTGAAATGGCCACGGAACTTATCGCTGTAACCGCGGCAGAGCTGGGCGTAGGGGTTGATGAAAGTGTTGCCATCCCAAGCGTTCGCGGTGCCGAAACGCACGAACGTGTCAGTCTCCTCGCCGGGTAGCGTGGCCGGAAATTCGCAGGGCAGGGCCGAAAGCGCATAGGTGAAAAGCGAACCAACGCTTTCGATGGGTGCATGATTGTAGTGCAGCTGGGTGTTCATCTTCAGCGATACGCGCGTGGTTTTGGTGGCGTCGGCCGAGACGTTGGCTTGGAAAAGGTATTTCTGCGAATTGATGTTTGTGTCGAACTTCGAGGTGGAGGGGGCGCGCATGATACCGTTCTCATTAAACGCCGAGGCATTGAGGAAATAGTCGATCTTCTTGGCCCCGCCCGTCATGTTGAAGTTGAAGTTCTGGTTGAAGGTGCTGTTTTTGAAAAGCATGTCGTACCAATCTACGTTGGGATAAACGTAGGGATCGAGCCCCAGTTTAGTGCCCATGATTTTTTCGCGGCTATAACGTGGATTCTCGCCGCGCGTGGCACAGGCCTCGTTGTAGGTCTCCATGAAGGTTACACCGTCGGCGATCTTAGGAATGCGTGTCGGGGCCGACACGCCCAACTCAGCCCGCACGTTAACGGTCATCTTCTCCGAATCGCGGCCATTCTTGGTGGTGATGAGCATCACGCCGTTGGCGCCGCGTGATCCGTAAAGGGCTGTTGCCGTGGCGTCCTTGAGCACCGAGAACGATTCGATGGTCTCGGGCGGAATGTTATTGAGCATCTGATTGGTGATCTCCACGCCGTCGAGGATCAGCAGCGGCGACTGTCCCGATCCGAAGGTCGAGATTCCGCGGATCCAGAAATTGGCGCCGTCGGCGCCCGGCTCGCCCGATTTCTGCACGGCGATCACGCCGGCGATCTTGCCGCTGAACGAGGTCGAGAGGTTGCTCGACGAGGTTTGCAGGTCGCTCGGCTTGACCGACTGCACGGCGCCCACGAGCGACTCTTTCTTCTGCACGCCGAAGCCGACCACCACCACGTCTTCGAGTTTGTTCGAAGCGTCGGCCAGCGTGATGAGTTTGAAGAGATGGATGTCCCGGACGGAAATTTTCTTGGTGTCGTAGCCCAGGAACGAAACGGTGACCGTCTTGGCCGAAGCGGGCACGGTCAGTTTGTAGTTGCCGCCGGCGTCGGTGGTCGTGCCGACGTTCGTGCCCTCAACATAGATGTTGGCTCCGACGATGGGCTGGTTGTCGGCCGAGGAGATGACCGTTCCGGCGACGGTCATCTCCCCGTTCGGGGCCGTCGGGGCGGAGACCGGCGAGCGCCGGGAGATAGTGACCAGTTTCCCCCCCCCTTTGACGGTATAGCGCAGCGATTTGTCGAGCACCGTGTCGAGCACGGTCTGAAGCGTCGCGTCCTTGAACGTTGCCGTGACCGGCCTGCTGACGTCGACGTCCTCGTTTTCGAAGAGGATCGAGTAGCCGGTTTGCCGCTCCACCTCTTCCAGCACCGTTTTCAGCGGAACGCTCCGGAAGGCTTTGGTGACGGTTTGCGCGTTGAGGGCGACTGTCAGCAGCAGGCACGGGATCAACGCTGCAATCTTCTTGAATAGGAGATTTACATGCATAAGTTTTAAGATTTAGGTTTGTTTGGAAAGAAGTTTTTTCAGGGTTCGGTTTTTCGGGGGCGGCTGTCGACGCGGTAACCGCAGGTGTCGCGCCTGACGCTGATCGGCAGGATGTCGCACAACCCGCCCATGATTGATTCGATGTCCTGCGCCTCGGTGATTGATATGCGGAAGGTCTTGTCGTCGAACGCGTCGGTGCAGAGTTCGATCTTCACGTCGTATTCGCGGGCGAGCCGCCGGAGCAGGGCCGGGAGGGAGATCGCGTCGTAGCGGATGATGCCGTCGATCCAGCTGCGGAACTGGTCGGTGTCGACCTGCCTGCGCGACGCCTCCATCGTCCGGCAGTCGTAGGTGATCAGGTCGCCCGGAACCATCGTTTCCGTGCTGCGGGACGATTCGAATTGCAGCGAGCCTTCCATCAGCGCGGCCAATACGTCGGGGTCTTCGTCGTAGGCCGAGATGTTGAACCGGGTGCCCAGCACGGTGAACGTGCAGCCCCGGGCCTGCACCCGGAAGGGGAGGTCGGCGTTGCGGGCCACCTCGAAGTAGGCTTCGCCCGAAAGGCCGATGTCGCGCGACGAGCGGTTGAAATCCGACCGGTAGCTCAAGGTCGATCCGGCGTTGAGCCACACCTGGCTGCCGTCGGGCAGCGATATGCGGCTGTTGGTTCCCTGGGGAGCCTGTACGGAGAACATTTGCACGGGGTCTTCGGTGTGTATGAGGTGCCGGGTGGTGAAGGCCGAGATCAGGATGAGCACGGCTGCTGCCGCCGAGAACCGCAGCCAGCGCCGGCGGGCGCGGATTCGGTTCTCGCGCCGTTCTATTTTTCCGTTGAGCCGGGCGAGCGAACGGAGGACGTCGGCCGACGGCACGTGCCGTTGCTTCCATTCGCGTTCCCATTCGCGCATCAGGGCGGCGTTTTCCGGCGAGGCGGCGAGGAATCCGAAGAGTTCGCACTCTTCTTCGGGGGCGATGGGTCCTTCGAAATAGCGGACGGCGAGTTCTTTCAGGCTTTCGTTCATGGGGTCGGTTGTTGTGCGCATACATACATACAACAATCGGGGCGGATTTTACCCCCCCCCGGTTCCGGAAAAATTCGCATATTTTTTGAAATTCGCCTCTGGAAGGCTTCAGGACGGCTGGTTCATCAGCCAGGCGAGGATCAGTATTTGCAGGTAAATGGATTGTTCGCGTTCGAGGGCTTCGGCGAAGATGCGCAGGGCGCGCTGGATGTGCCGCTCGACCGTATGCAGGGAGATGTGGAGCCGTTCGGCTATTTCCCGGTTCTTCAACCCCTGGAACCGGCTGAGCAAAAACACTTCGCGGCAGCGTGCGGGCAGCGAGTCCATGATGCGCTGTATCTGCTGTTCCAACTCCTGGTACAGGTAGGGATGCCCGTTTTCGGCGAAGGAGAAATCGTAGTTGTAAAGACGCTCCTCCCCGATTTTCGCCCGGGCCAGGCAGCTGATCGTGTATTTGTCGACGATGCTTTTGTGCTTCAGGTAATTGAGGCATCGGTTGCGGGTCATGGCGAACAGCAGCATGCGGGCCTCTTCGGGGTCGAGGGGGGCTTGCCGGTCCCACAGCGCCATGAAGCAGTCGTGAACCAGGTCCTGCGCCTCGATGGGGTTGTTGACGAACCGCAGCGCATAGGCCGTCAGCCGGGGTTGGCAGTCGATGTAGAGCCGTTCGAAATCATACCGTTTGGATTCGCTGTGCATTTGTCGGGTCCGTCCTGATGCTTTTTTGTTTTGGGCGGTTTCCGCCGCTTTTCGGGGGTGAAACCGAGGCAAATATAATCAAAAAAGTAAAAAAATGCCGCAGACGCTCTGAAAATATCTGCGGCATGGGGCGTGTTTCGACGCCGGTGCGGGCTACTTGTAAAGCCCGGCGACGGTGAAGTCGAGTATCTTGCCGAAGCCGTCGAACACCAGCGCGTTCGGCTGGTCGAGCTGTCCGCTGCCGAAGTTGATCTGCGGCACGACGTGTATCTTGTCGTTCCCGTCGTCCTTCGAGGTGACCACCGTCACTGCGCGGCTGCTCCATGCCAGCGAGGCGTTGCTCGGAAGGGTCGACGAGCCGTCGTAGTTCTCCATGGCGTAGTAGCCTTGCAGGTAGAGGCGGGCCAGGGTGATGTGCTCGCCCGCAGGGGCCGTGAAGACGGGCGCCGGGTCGAAATTGACGCTGCCCGTCGTGAAGATCACCTTGTAGATGGCGCTGCGGGTGGCGATGTAGAGGATCGGGTCGAATCGCGAGAAGACGAAGCTCACGGCTTCGGCGATGAGGGCGTTGGCCTCCGCCGGGATTTCGTAGATCAGCTTGGCGGCGGGTGCGCCGGCCGAAGCGGAGTAGTTGCCGAAGGTGTAGAGCGCATGGTTGCCGTCGGCTTTCCGCATCAGCAGGGTGTGGGTGGCGTTGTCGATGCTGATGCCGCCCGCGATGCATCGCAGGCCGGGAGCGTTCCCCGGGTCGAAGGGCGACGAACCCACGCTGCCGCAGGCGTAGAACGTCTGGTTGTAGCCGTAGCAGAACTTGCCCTGTTCCCGGTCGTAGAAGATCGTGCTGGGTTTGCGGGTGCTGCCCGGAGCGGAGTGGGCCGAAACGACGCCGTTGTCGACGGTCATGGTTTCGGTTCCGCTGACGGGCGTCGAGATCCGGCCGCGGCTGAGCAGCGTTTCGTAAATGTCGCCGTCGTTGAGGATCATCGTGCACTGGTAGGTGTTGAGCAGGCTCCGGATGTCGAGCTTTCCGGGCAGGTAGACGAACGCATCCTCCTTATGGCTCAGGATTTCGTAATAATCGGTCTCCACGCGCATCAGGTCGTCGTCGGTCGACACCCAGAGGATGTTTTTCTTGTCGGTTTTGTCGTAGGTGTAGAGCATGTGGGTGACCGCCGAGGGGAACGGACTGCCGTTGCGCCGGCTGATCAGCTCCTTTTCGACGGTTCCCTGCTCCGCGCCCGAGTAGGTCTCGGTCAGCTGCGGGTGCATGATCAGTCCCAGGTCCGAGGTGGTTCCGTCCCGGGTGTAGGCCACCACAAGCCCTTCGTTGAATTGGGCCGTCACGATGAGCGTCCACTTGTACTGGTACTTCAGGTCGTGGGCGGTGTCGGTGACCGTCAGCAGGAACAGGTAGCCTTTCGAGGAGATCGGCAGGTCGATCACTTCGTGGAACTCGCGCGTCGTGGCGAGCGAAATCGCCTCCGAGTCGTTGTCGGTCTGACTCACCGTCCATTCGTAGGTAAGCTCCTCGGGATTCTCCCGGCCGTCTTTGGTGATGCGGATGCCCGTGATGTCGAGCCGTGCGTTGTGCACCACCGTCAGCTGCGAGGCGATGGCTTCCGGCACTTCGATCTCCACGGGCGGGATATGGGTGGTCTGCAACGTGCTTTTGTCGTCGTAGCACGACGCGGCGAGCAGGCCCCAGCCTGCCAGCAACAGATATAGGGTGTGTTTTCTCATGGTCGTTCGTCGTTTACTTGGTGCGGATCGTTACCTCCCGGCCCTTCATGGAGCCTGATTCGTGGATGCGCTTTTGACCGGGGTTGGCGGCCTTCCATTCGTCGTACCAGGCCTGTGCCCTGGCGCGCCAGGCGTCGATGTAGTCGCTGTAATCGGGTCCCCAGTCGGGGAACACCTCCCAGCCGAAGATGTCCAGCAGCAGCTGGTGGCCGGCCTGGCTGTAAGCCTCTGTCGACGAGCTGCCCGAAGAGGCCTCCGATTCGATGAAGGCGTTGTAGGTGGACCACTGCTTGGTCGTCGCGGGCCGCGGCAGCATGTTGTGCCACGAGACGTTGGCTTTCAGGTAGAGGTCCGGTCCCACCCGGAGGTCGGGCGAATCGGTCAGGCAGAGCGTCAGTTCGCGCTGCTGCGTGTCGAGTTCGGCCGATTTGGCGACCTCGATGCGGATGGCGCCGTAGGTCTTCCCGGCCGGAACCTCCGCGCCGAGGATTTCGTACTGTCCGGGCTGTGCCGTGGTTCCCTCTTCGAGAACGCGGACGCCGATTTTCCGGTCGGAGCCGGAGGAGCTGTTCCAGAAGCCGGATATGCCGGTCCAGCACGGATACCGAAGCATCATAGAACTGACCGACGGCAATGGGAGCCGCGTCCTGGAAACAGGTATGGGAAACCTTGACCCGATCCCGGTTGTCATCCGCCAGCTTCCGATAGGCGTCGGAAAGCTTCCGTGTATTTTCCACGACCCTGCCAAGATCAAAGTACAGCGCGAACCGGCCGGCCGTATAGGTGCTGTCGCAGGTGGAAAGTCCGGCGTTGACATGGGTATTGGGCTGCACAGCGTCAAAGCCCTTGTGCCCCGTCAGGATCTCGTTGGCCCGGCAGGCAAGAACCTCATTGAAGTTCATGTGAACGGCGACCAGATCCCCGCCGCAAAGCATATCGGAAATCAGCTCTCCGTCAAACCGGTGGTCGATCATCTCATCGCAGGCCTGGACGATGGCACGGCATCTGTCCGCGTCCAGCACGCTGATCTTTCCGTTGGCAATGGCGCAGGCCTTTTTGATGGCGGCCATGGCAAATACATAGCTGGGGAAGCGATTGATCCGCTCCTCCGACGGCGTGTACATCTGCAATGCCCGAAGCGTCTGGGCACCGTAATACACGTCGTCCGGCAGCAGCAGTTCCCCCAGAAGATCACTGTCTTTCCGCATTTCGTTTCACCCCCCGCCGCGCAGAATGAGCAATACTGTCTTTTTGATACGTATCATCTTCCTTTCTCGTAATAGATGTGGTTCAGGGCAACATATTCGTCAAACTTCCGGACGTTTTCTTCAGCGGTTCCGGGATCGAGGGCGACCGCATTCAGAATGATGTCATAAATCACGCTGTAAACCAGCATGACCGGCGCAAAGGCCAGTGAGTTTTTGAAGCTCACGTGGATCATGACCTCCGCAAGATCTTCAAAAGGAAACAGGCCGCTGTCGGAAATGATGATCATGGGCACCCGGCAGGCGTGGAGGCGATGAGTGGCTTTGATCGTAGCGTTGGGATAGCGCTGAAGCGCAAATACCAGCGCGCAGTCCTCCGCACCGCAGACGCTGAGCTGCTTATCCGTCTCAAAGCTCATATCGCTGACATCCATCACATTATCCCGGTACTTCCCCAGCAGATATTGGGTGTAGGGGACAAACATGGCGGAGATCTGATTCCCTACGATCAGGGTC
>OGXR01002530.1_pt1 | contig 11473 bp, 5 predicted proteins | sample 1576331 | NCBI WGS metagenome assembly OGXR01 (sample SAMEA3541473, study PRJEB24748) | human gut metagenome | biome: human gut; feature: human-associated habitat; material: faeces | place: China | collected 2012 | reverse complement strand
GTGAACTCCGGCGGCTCGGGCTGCGGATGCAGCGCGGCGGTGGTCTGCTCGCATATCGTCAGCGAGATGCGCTCGGGCAGGCTCAACAAAGTGCTCTTCGTCGGAACGGGCGCGCTGCTCTCGGCGGTCTCGCCGCTCCAGGGCGAGACAGTGCCGTCGATAGCTCACGCGGTCCTGCTGACAAACTGAAAGGGGATAGCAATGGATACTGTGCAGAGTGTTTCAAAGAGCCTGAAGCTCGTCAGTTGCGCACTGACCTCGATGCGCTGGCTCGATATAATCAAAAAGCTTATCGCCGCCGCGGCGATAGCGACAGCCGCCTGCTCGGCGCTGAGCATAATAGCCGCGTGCAGGGAGAAAAAGTGAAAAAACGCGAAAACCGGCTGTAAAGTATAATCGCTTTACGGCTGGCTTTTGTGTTATTAATAGGCTTGTCAGGCTTTCGTGCAGGGAAACCTGATTGACGAAGCCGAGACTGAGAGCTTATTTCACGAAATTCGCACTAAATTTATTTCCCTGCCCCTTGTAGGGTGCGGTGACTCGCCGCCCCGCTGCCGCCGACGGCGGCACGAAGTTTTCGCAAGATTTGTTCTACTGACCGCAGGGGCGGACTTCGTTAGCCTGCTTTTGAAGTCTGTATAGGGGTGACGGAGCCGGTTTTTCTGCTTATCTGTGTTGCTTTTTACCCCGATAAACCACTGCCACGATGCCATGTTACTATACATTATATATATAAGCCTTTTTATATAGCGGTTATGTAAAACAAATATAGCCTTAAAAGCCGTGTTTTTATTAATTATCAGCAAATAAAAGCCCTACTTATTTCCATAACAAATATTAATATGATAAATAGGCGTTATTATTCTCAAAACTCATGATTTTTTGTGCAATTTTTACCCGCAAAAAATTAAAATTAATTCCACAAAATCATAAAAGCGTTAATTTTAATGGAAATATAGAACAAAAATGACATTTTTCAACATATTTGTTAAATCTGTATTGTTAGCATACGATAAAAAATTGAACTTTCATTGTACAAAACGCACAAAAATGATTAAAAAATTTTAAACTTATTGACAAAGTGCCGAACGAGGGGTTATTCTTTACATGGGGGATAATCATACCCTCTTGCTTTGTATTGCCCGAACAGAGCAAAATGACTTTGTCGCCAATGTGTTCCGTCAATTTGCGGGAGACGGAATGCTCTGATATATGGTGAAATTTTTAAAATGGAGGTGTAAATTTGAAGAAAATGAAACGCTTGTTAGCAATCATCCTTGCTTCACTGCTCATACTCTCATCGGCTACCGCCGGCGCGAGTGCGTACCAGGCTTATAAGGATGACGCGCTGACAAAGTACGACTTTACTGACACTGCGGTTCTGACCACGGAGCAGTATGCGTCTGCGCTTCTTGACTACGCTGATAAAGAGCTTAAAAAAGCGAATATCACGATGGATCTTTCGATTCTCGGTAAGCTTGATGCGACGTCTATAGACAATGCTCTTTCGAGCGTCTATAAGCTGATCAACGGCAACAAGATCATCCTTTGGATGGCCGGCGATCTGAACAGCGTCAATGTCGATGCAATCAAGAGCCCGCGCAGAAGCAATACCACTGATGTCGCAGTCATCAAGGCACTCCTTCAGTTCCTTGCGGACAACAAGGGAATCGTCAAGAAGGTTGTCGTCGGCGGCGTCGGTAAGTACAAACGCGACGGCGGTGTTTCGCTTGGCGTTGCCAACTCGTTTGTCAAGGTCGATCTGAATGTCGAAGTTATGCTCAGAGAGATGATTTGGGGTCTTGCATATCCGAATACGGAATACAACAGCTCCAATAACATCGACAGCATGCTTCAGGTAATCATTCAGAACGCTCTTGCGGGCGTCAAGGAGATTCCCGAAAGTGTCAGAAATCTCGTTGACCTCAACTCGACAAAGTCTACATATGACTTCATCGAGGATCTTCTTCAGACAGCTTATAACGATATAGCTGTTCCGATGCTCAATGACCAGACAATGAAGTGGCTCGGTCAGGAGATCGACAAGGATACCACAGGTACTCTTGCGGGTCTGTTCAACAGGGACTTCAGGGTTTCGGCCTATACCGTCCCCGCGGGCAGCACTCTTGTTGCTGAGCTCAATAACATTGCCGGCGGCATTGTTAACGGACTTCTGAAGAACTACAACGGTTGGGTCTCGGGTGACAATTCAAAGCTCACCGATAATGTTGTCGCAGTTGCGAGATACATTCTCAAAGAGACCGGCGATTACTTCTTCCCGGATTGGCAGAAGCACATCGCAACCGCAGAAGAGATCGACGCAATGAGCAAGGAAGAGCTTATCGCTTATCTTGCACGCTCGATTATCAACGCATCAGTCGGCTATATGTACATCCCCGAGGATGTCACGACTGTTGTGGGAGTTGCATGGGAGGCTGTTAAGCAGCTCATGGCTCAGTTCCTTCCCGAAAGAGATTACAGCGGTTATCCCAAGACTGTTCAGGGTATCCTTGATATGCTTGCGGATTTCGTCGCCTACAACGTCAATCCCGGTATCGACCTCAACGCAGGCGATCTGAAGAAGGCGCTCAACTACGGCGACGGTATGGATAAGATGCTGACTACTGCAGTTCAGTGGCTTGCCGCTGACCCGCAGTATTACACGGGTCTTCTTCCCAGCACTGCTATCGATACCTCTGACGGATGGAAAGCACTTGATGATATCTTCTTCAAGCTGTTAGACAAATCTGTTCTTCCCGCAAAGTTTGCCAACAGCGGAAGCGAGACTATCCTCAAGGATATTGTTTATTCTATCCTCAACGGACTGCTCGTTGATCAGGATCTGACCTGCATCTCAGACCTGTTTGTTAAGAATGAGTCCGGCGTCTTCGCCACTCAGACTCTCAAGCAGAGCATCGTGAGACTCGTCACCGATATCCTCAACGCAGTTCTTCCGGGAACGGTAACCAAGACTTACGGCTCGCTCAATGAGATCGTTTCGAACTCTGAGCTCGGCTCGATAGTCGAGAACCTTCTCGGATCCCTGAACTCCAACAAGGACAAGCTTGTTCCGCCTATCGTCAACATCGTGGCTCAGGTCATGAAGCTGACTGATAAGGCAAAGTTCAAGGAAATGGAGATCGCCGGTTCAAAGAGAATCAAGAACAGCAGCGAACTTGATCTCACGGTTTATAACGGAAGCAAGGGCATTAACAGAGGTTATACTGATAAGAACAATAACTTCACTCAGGACAAGCTTCCCCGTTATACAATCGATAGTTGGAGCGCTGTTGCTTATAACTATGACGGCAGCAAACAAAAGGATCTTTCGGTATCCGGTCTTACTGCCAATGAGGAACTCAATGGCGGCGATAATAGGTTGGTGAAGATAAGCGGAATCGACAGTAATAATACGCTTGTTGTCTTTACTGTATATTATTTTGTCCTCGATGAGGCGGGAAATAAGCTGACAAACGATGCTTCGGTTTGCAGATTCTATTCTTATAGGCTTGATGGTGCTGATGTTGATAACAATACCAGCGGAATTAAGACGGGCTCAAACAAGACAAGCGCGTCTGTTAATGATTGCCCGCCCAAGCTTCTGCTGTTTAATCAGAACAACACCAACCCGCTGAAGACGATATGTGCGCAGAGTGTTACTTTCAAGGTGCCGAAGGGCAAAGGTTCACATACAGGATCTAATGCATCAGCTGATCTCGGTGGCCTTAGTTCCAACCTTAAGAGTGCGACCTCCTCGGCGTCAATGGATGGCGGAAATGCTATTACAGGTTCAAATGCCTATGACAGCATTGATCTTTGGGAGGAGACAGCTTCTATTGCAAAGTTTGAAGTTGGCTTTGACACTACGATCAATTGGGCTGCTACGGCAAAGAAGGGTAACAAAACCGACCATTACAATGGTGCTACCCGCATTATCTGTTATAACGATTACGGACTTCCTGAGCTCTACAATATAGAAGCTGGCAAGAATCGCGCAAGAACAGATTATGACAGCAGCGCGGATGCAGCTTGGGACGCATATATAACCGCCCTTAACAATGCGGCTATATATACGCTTCTTCCCGGTACGATTGCGCTCTACACCAATAGCGAATTCCTTGCAGGATTTGAAGCTAGACAGAAGGCGCTTGCCTCTGCAGTTGAAACTTTGGAGACGCATTTGGTTTCCGCTTCTGTTGACTCGCTCAAGACCGCCGTTGAGGCAGTCCAGGGCAAGGACAACGCAGAGGGCGCCGTTTATTGGGATGACGGTTATAACTATTTCGGTTATGACGATTTCAATTCAGTCACCTGGAACGGCTGGAAGGAAGCCAGAAACCGCGCTCTCAATCTCTACAACTCGACCATAGCTCCCAAGGAGCCCGTTGCTCCCGAGAAGCCCGGCGATGACGCTACTCTGATCGAGAAGCAGAAGTATGAGAAGGCATATGCACAGTGGGAGACCGACCACGCAGCGTGGGAGACCGCGATTGTCGCTTGGCAGACGCCCACAATATCCGCTATCGATGTTGCTTATGCTGAGCAGCAGGTCGAGCTTTGGGGTCCCAGACTTATAAAGCTTGCCGCTGTCAAGACGCACCTCGATGCGGCTATCAAGATGTGCACCATCGACCCCGCAGATGCCTCCAAGTATGATGCGGACAGATGGGAAGCATATGCAAAGTCATTTGCTTATGCTCAGAAGGTTTCGACCTCGTTCAACGCCTCTACGACCATGCGCACGCAGGTCAGAGAAGCTATGAACAACCTTATCTACAACTGGAAGCGCCTTATTGCTAACCCCGTTGTCACCGTCACCTTCACCTTCACCGTGAATGGCGAGACTTACGCGGTTCTTACCGGCAACCAGGGCGATCCCGTTGATCTTAGCTCCATCGAAGCTCCTGCCGCACCTGTCGGCATGCACTTCGTCGGTTGGGGCAACGTACCCGCAACGTTTGATGCTGACGCTACATTCGAAGCTCAGTTCGCAAACAACACGGATACAAAGTACACCGTGAATGTTTATAATATGGACACCACCGGCAACTATCCGGCAACTCCCGACAGCACCTATCAGGGCGCAGGCGAGACCAATTCTACAGCCGATATCACTGCCGATGCAGTCGCCGCTGAAGGCTTCTCGCTCGATTCGGCAAAGAGCACCCTTACCGGCACTATCGCCGCTGACGGTTCTCTTGTCCTTAGCATTTACTATTCACGTAACCAGTACACCATAACTTATGCTAACACGGATCTCGAACCCGATACATATTATTATGGCGCTACTGTTTCCGCCCGTACTCCCGAGAAGGCTGGCTATGCTTTCCAGGGTTGGGAGGAAGAGGTTCCCTCCACCATGCCCGCACAGAACATCACTCTTACGGCTAAGTGGAACGAGAATCCCGCAGACTACACCGATTATGACATAGCTGTTGCAGCTGCCAACGCTAAGAAGGCAGAGGCCAACTACGACAAGACCTACACCGAGGCTTCCAGAAAAGCTCTTGACGCCGCTCTTGCAGTTGACGTCTCCGGCAAGAAGCTCAGCGAGCAGGGTGTTGTCGACGCTCAGACCGCAGCTATCAACGCTGCTGTTAAGGGTCTTGAGAAGATGACCTACAACGCAACATTCTATGTTGACGGCGAAGAGTACAGAGTCGTTCCCACCAAGGTCGGCGAGCAGATCGTCGCCCCCGAGGCTCCCTCCAAGCAGGGTTACACCTTCACCGGATGGACTCCCGAAGTCGGAACGATGGGCATTGAGGATGTTTCCTTCAACGCAGTATTCTCCGCGGGCACCGTTGCTTACACTGTCGAGACATATGTAATGGATGTTACCGGCAACTATGGCGACGCTGCTATCGAGAACAAGTCCGCTACTACCGGCGAGACCGTCTCCGTTACTCCCGAGGCTCGTGAGGGCTTCTCGGTTGCAGCTGAGAGCGTACTTTCCGGCGAAGTCAAGGCTGACGGCAGCCTTGTTCTCAAGGTTTACTACAGCCGCAATCAGTACAAGCTTACTGTTGACGGCAATGTGACCAATGTTTATTACGGCGCAGCCATCAGTGTTTCCGAGCCGGCAGCTCGTGAGGGCTACACCTTCGCCGGTTGGGACAGAGATGTTCCCGAAACCATGCCTGCTTCCGATGTAACTCTTGTTTCCCAGTGGAACGAGAACGACGCTGACTACACCGCTTACAACGCGGCTAAGGCAGCGGCTGAGGCTAAGCAGGCAGAAGCAAACTTCGACAAGACCTACACCGCAGAGTCCAGACAGGCTCTCGCCGATGCCCTTGCGAAGGATGTTTCCGGCAGGAAGTACACCCAGCAGGGTGAAGTTGATGCAGCCGCTAAGGCAATCAACGATGCGGTCACAGCTCTTGAGCTCATGACCTACAAAGCCACCTTCTATGTTGACGGCGCTGAATACAAGGTTGTTACTGCGAAGGTCGGCGAAGCTATCGCCAAGCCCGACGATCCCTCCAAGACAGGTTATGTCTTCACCGGTTGGGATCCCGAGGTCGGAACCATGGGCACTGAGGATATCTCCTTCAATGCTAAGTTCTCCGCAGGCGAAGTTTCTTACACTGTTGAGACCTATGTCATGGGTCTTGACGGTCAGTACGGCGCAGCCGATTCCAAGAACGTTGCAGCAACCACCGGCGCAGAGATAACTCTTACCCCCGATGCCCGCGAGGGCTTCACAGTTGCAGGCGAGAGCGTTCTCACCGGCAAGGTCGCAGCTGACAGCAGCCTTGTTCTCAAGGTTTACTACAGCCGTAACCAGTATAAGCTTACGGTTGACGGTGCAGAGTCCATGGTTTACTACGGTGCTGAACTCAACATCGCAGAGCCCACCAAGGATCACTACATCTTCACAGGTTGGAACGTCGAAGTTCCTGCCACCATGCCCGCATCCGACCTGACCCTCGTTTCCCAGTGGAGCGAGAACGACGCTGACTACACCGCTTACAACGCGGCAGTCGCAGCGGCTAAGGCAAAGCAGGGCGAAGAGAATTATGACAAGATGTACACCGCCGAGACCAGAGATGCTCTCGCAGGCGCTCTTGCCATAGATGTTGCCGGTAAGAAGTATTCCGAGCAGTCTGTTGTCGATGCAGCTACCAAGGCTATCAACGACGCAGTTGCAGCTCTCGAAGTTATGACCTACAACGCGATCTTCACGGTCGACGGCGCCCAGTACGAAGTCGTTCCCACGAAGGTTGGCGAGCAGATCGTCGCTCCAAAGGATCCCGCTAAGGAAGGCTATGTCTTCAAGGGATGGGATAAGGAAGTCGGCAAGATGGGCGTTGAGGATATCACCTTCGCCGCCCAGTTCGAAGAGGCGTCCGGCATTGCCTACACCGTCGAGGTTTACACGATGGATGTCAACGGCAACTACGGCGCAGCTGAGACAAAGACCCTTTACGGCACCACCGGCGCCCAGGTCACTGCAGACACAACTGCCGCCGAAGGCTTTACCTTCGACGAGTCGGCAGCTAATGTTGTCAGCGGTACCGTCACAGCCGACGGCAGCCTCGTACTGAAGGTCTACTTTGCCCGTAACCAGTACAAGCTTACTGTTGACGGCACAACGACCGAAGTCTACTACGGCGCAGCTCTCGAGATCGCAGATCCCGAGGCAAGAACCGGTTACACCTTCGCCGGCTGGAAACCCGCGGCTCCCGCGACCATGCCCGCTAACGATGTAACTCTTGAGTCCCAGTGGACTGAGAACGGTGCTGATTACACTGCTTATGACGCAGCAGTTAAGGCTGCTCGGGCTAAGCAGGCCGAGTCCGACTACGCAGCAAGATACACCGAGGAGAGCAGAAATGCTCTTGCAGCGGCTCTTGCAGCAGATGTCTCCGGCAAGAAGTACACCCAGCAGGGTGAAGTCGATGCGGCAACAACCGCTATCAACAACGCAGTCGCAGGTCTCGGTAGGAATGGGGTTCCAGCTCATAGACCAGAATACTGCCGGGGCAGTTCATGGGCTTGATGGCAAAGTCCGTGTCGTCGATCTTGGTGGTGTACATGTTTTCCTTGTAATGATCCCAGTGGCCGCTGCGTTCCCACAGGCCGCGGTTGAGCATGATGGGGGTCTTGATCTCCTCATACCCGGCCTTGCGATGGATCTCGCGCCAGTAGTCCTCCAGAATGTTGCGCAAAATCATGCCCTTGGGATAGAAGAACGGGAAGCCCGGGCCCTCGTCGCGGATGTCAAACAGGTCAAGCTCGCGGCCCAGCTTGCGGTGGTCGCGCTTTTTGGCCTCCTCGATGCGGTCCAGGTGCTCCTGGAGCTGCTCCTTGGTGGGGAAAGCGGTTGCGTAGATCCGGCAGAGCATCTTGTTATGCTCATCGCCGCGCCAGTAGGCGCCCGCCACGTGGGTGAGCTTAAACGCCTTGATATAGCTCAGATTGGGCAGGTGCGGGCCCACGCACAGGTCGGTGAAGTCGCCCATCTCGTAGAAGGACAGCACCTCATCCTCGGGCAGATCCTCGATCAGCTCGACCTTGTAGGGCTCCTGACGGCCCTGCATGTAGGCGATGGCCTCGGCACGGGGCAGCGTGTAGCGGCGCGGACGGATGCTCTTTTTAGCGCAGCGCTGCATTTCCTTTTCGATCTTGGCAAGGTCCTCCATGGTGAAGGGAACCTCGGTATCAAAGTCATAGTAAAAGCCGTCCGCGATGGCGGGGCCGATGGCCAGCTTCGCCTCGGGGAACAGGTGCTTGACGGCCATGGCCATCAGGTGGCTGGCCGAATGGAAGAACACCTTGCGGCCGTCCGGGTCGTCAAAGGTGAGCGGGGTCACGGTCTGGGAATGGGCGATGGGGCTGAACAGGTCGCAAAGCGTGCCATCCTCCAGCCGCACGACCAGGTACTTTTTCCAGTCATCGGGCATCTGCGCCTTGAGCAGGTCGCCCACGGAGGTGTTCTCCGCCACCTCGTAGGCCTTGTCAAACAGGTTCAAAAGCATGGCTTGCGTACTCCTTTCTGTATCTACGGGGACGGAAAACGCCCGCCCCCACATGCGGTATGCGGGGGCGGGCGATGATTTTTCGCTCGCGGTTCCACCCTGCTTGAACGCCCCGAAGGGCCTCCACTCATTGTCCGGCGCTGTATCGCGCGCCTCGCGGCCCGTCGGCGGGTCCATCGGTCCGTGGCATCCGCCGCTTGCAGCCGGGGCGGCGGTCTCTGCAATGCCCCATCACCATGGCGCGTCCCGCGTCATCCGAAGCACGCTCACTATAGCATTTGCCGCGCCGCCTGTCAAGCGGAAAATCTTCAGCGCTTGGGCACGGCCACGCCGCCGGTCTTGTAAATGTGCCGCGCAGGCACCACGCCGCGCACGCAGGAGAGGGGGTAGACGTTGCTTTCCCGTCCAATCACCGTGCCGGGATTGAGCACGCTGTTGCAGCCTACCTCCACGAAGTCGCCCAGCATGGCGCCGAATTTTTCCAGGCCCGTTTCCACATTTTCTCCCTGACCATGCACCACCACAAGGGATTTGTCGCTTTTCACATTGGAGGTGATCGAGCCCGCGCCCATGTGGGAGCGGTAGCCCAGAATGCTGTCCCCCACGTAGTTGTAGTGCGGCGTCTGCACATTGTCAAAGAGGATTACGTTTTTCAGCTCCACCGAGTTGCCAACCACGCAGTTTTCCCCCACCAGCGCCGACCCACGCACAAACGCACAGTGCCGCACCTCCGTGCCCGCGCCGATGATGCACGGCGCGCCCAGATAGGCCGTGGGGGCTACCGTGGCCGTGCGGTGCACCCATACCTGAGGCGATACCTCGGCGTACTGCTCCGGGTCCAGCTTCGGTCCCAGCTCAAGAATCATCGCCCTGATGCTCCCAAGCGCCTCCCAGGGATAGGTAAATCCCCTGAGGTACTCCGCCGCCAGGGTATGGGTCAGGTCGTAAAGCTCTTCGATGGTATACATGTGTCGTTCCGCCTCCTTACAAAACCTCTCCGTTCAGCTTTCCCGGTGGAGCGTCTTTTCTTTCAGTGCCCAACGTGCGAGCCTGGCGCTCCGCCGGTCTACGCCTTTTTCCGGCGCGCCAGCATGGGAAACGCCTGTTTCCAGCTCACCTGCCGGCCCAGCCGCACCACATAGCCCGAAAACAGGAAAAACAGGAAATTCAGAATGCTGTAGCTGTCCACAAATAGGTAATGTTCCAGCATGCCCTGCACAAACAGCGCGGCAGGCAGCAGCACCAGCAGCTTCTGCGCAGGACTGATCCCGCCATCACGGACAAACAGAACCCGCACCGAAGCCGAGACAATCCGCCAGGTCAGCCACAGCGCGGCCATAAGGCCGGGCACGCCGGTGAGCATCAGCGTCTGCAAAAAGGAATTGTGCATGTGATTGTACAGCATATCGGCGTTTTTGTTCACCGCCGCCATCATTTCCAGCTCATCAAAGCCCTTGAGCAAGGCCAGCGGATGCTGCGCAAAGGTGACGGGGACGGCGCCATATACGCCCGTACGACCCGTAAGTGTGGTCAGGTCCGCCAGCAGGGATCGCTGAGCCAGGTCCTGCTCGCCCTCGTTGGTGGTGGAAACCACCTTCACCGCAGCCCCGAAACCCGCCACGGCCACTACCGCCACAAGGGCGACAACGCACACGACCTCTATGACCCGCCGCCATTTGACAGGAATGGGCAGCCGCTGGAAGCCGACCACCACCGCAATGACCACGCTCAGCAAAAAGGCGATCATGCCCGTGCGCGAATCCGACAGCGGCAGCGCCATAAACAGGCCCGCGCCCGCCACGACCGCGGGAATCAGCACCCAGGGCTTCCAGTGGCTCGCCACCAGATACATCAGCATGCACAGGCCGCACAGGCTGAGGGCCGCGGTAAAGTTGGGATGCTGGGTCAGGACGTATAGCCGCCCATCCTCCATGATGCCGAACTGGCTGTCAAAAAACGGCACGGTTATTACCTCGCCGCGGAGCGCGGCAATCACGCCCAGCCAGCAAACCGCCGCGATCACCGCGGTGAGCACCGCGGCAATGCGGTCCAGCGCGCGGCGGCCCTTTTCATCTTCGAGCATGGCCGCAAAGGGAAACGCCAGGCCGTAGGTCGCCGCCATGCAGACGATGCGGTACTGGTTGTAATCATACTGCAAATAATGGTCCCCGTTGAGGGCTCGCGTAAGCACGTACCAGGCCGCAAAAACCAGTCCCAGACCATAGACCCGGTCCGCGTGGTACTCCCCGCGGTAGAGGCAGATGCCTATCAGGCCAAAGGCCAGCGCGGCTCCATAGCCTTGTACCAGCGCATGACCCCGCTCGTAGGTCAGCAGGCCCAAAAGCATCGCCAACGCAAAAAACATGGTCGCCAGCCAGCGCGCGTTCCACAGGCGGCGCTCTGCGCGCGTGCGCAGCGCTTTCTCACTCATGCCCTTTCCCTTCCCTCTTCATGAAAGAATCCGGATCGTCCCCGGCAGGAAGGTTCAC
>OGXR01002520.1_pt1 | contig 11506 bp, 15 predicted proteins | sample 1576331 | NCBI WGS metagenome assembly OGXR01 (sample SAMEA3541473, study PRJEB24748) | human gut metagenome | biome: human gut; feature: human-associated habitat; material: faeces | place: China | collected 2012 | reverse complement strand
TTCTAATTCCTCGTTGGCTTACTCAAGGGGATAACCATATTGATAAAAATAACCGCTATCTCGACGAGGCAAAGAATAGCTCCGACGGGTGCGCGGAGTCTATCGACGAGTTTGGTAAAGAGGTTAAAGACGCGGGCGACGACGCAGAAAAGGCCGGGAATAAGTTTAGCGCGGTAAAAACGACCGTCGCGGCCCTCGGCACAGCGGCGGCGGCGGCAGTAACCGCGCTCGCGGCGGGCGCGGCAAAAGTGACCTCCGCTCTCGTGGATATGACGGTCGCGGGTGCGGCATACGCCGACGAGGTTTTAACGACATCGACGGTCACAGGAATAGCGACCGACACTTTACAAGGCTATATGTACGCCGCCGACCTTGTGGACGTTTCCGTCGATACGCTGTCAAATTCGATGGCAAAACAAATTAAGAGCATGGGCTCTTACGTCGACGGGAGTAAATCATACGTCGACGCATACGAGCGGCTCGGCGTTGCCGTAACGGACGCAAACGGCGAGCTCCGGGACTCCGAGGCGGTCTATTGGGAAATTATAGACGCTCTCGGTCAAATGGAGAATGAGACGGAGCGGGACGAGCTCGCTATGACGTTGCTCGGAAAATCCGCGCAGGAACTTAACCCGATTATCGAGCAAGGCTCCGAGCGCATGAGAGAACTCGCGGCAGAAGCGGCGGCGGCGGGATACATCTTGTCCGAGGACACGCTTAACGCATACGGAGCGTTTCAAGACAATTTAGACCGTCTCTCCGTTGGGGCGGAGGCGGCAAAGAACGCCCTCGGCACGGCCCTACTCCCTGTTTTGACGCAGTTATCCGGCGACGGTGTAACACTCCTCAATAATTTTACCTCCGCAATCAACGATTGCGACGGCGACCTCGGAAAGATGGCGGAGGTCGTCGGCGACTCTCTCGAGGACGTGGTAAACAAAATTGGAGACTACGCCCCGGAGATTATCGACCTTGCCGTCGAGGTCGTCGAGGGCCTCGCGTCCGGCATTTTGAAAAATGTACCGAAACTCGTCGGAGTGGTGGCGGATATTATCCCGGAAATCTCCTCGGCACTCATTGAGGCCGTGCCGTCCCTTAACGAGGCGGCGGTATCTATCGTTACGACACTCCTCGAGGGCGTTATCTCGGCCTTGCCGTTGCTCCTCGAGGCGGGCATACAAATCTTGACCGGGCTCGTTACAGGTATCGCCGAGGCACTCCCGACACTTATTCCGGCGGCGGTGTCTGCGATTACACAGCTTGCGCTAACGCTTGTTGAAAATATCCCGTTGCTCGTGGACGCGGCTCTCCAACTCGTGACAGGACTCGCGACGGGCGTTATTGAGGCTATCCCGATACTCCTCGAGGCACTCCCGACACTTATTGAGAGCCTTATTACGACACTCCTCGCGGCAATTCCGCAAATCATCGAGACGGGCGTAACGCTTATTACGGCCCTAATTGATAACCTACCGCTCATTATCGAGACGATTATCGCGGTACTCCCGCAGATTATCGAGTCGGTAATTTCGACGCTCCTCTCCCATATCCCGGAAATTGTCGAGGCGGGCTTTGAACTTATTACCTCGCTGATTGATAATCTCCCGCAGATTATCACGACCATTGTAAACGCTCTCCCGCAGATTATTACAAAAATCGTCTCTACGCTCGTCAATAACATTCCTCTGATTGTAGAGACGGGCGTTAAGCTCTTGACCTCGCTTATTACCAATCTCCCGCAAATCATCGTATCGCTCGTGCGGGCTATGCCGGAGATTATCTCGAGTATGGTCGGAGCTCTCGGCGAGGGCGTATCGCAGTTTGCACAGGTCGGCGTAAACCTCGTACAAGGCTTGTGGAGCGGTATTCAGTCCCTTGCCGGGTGGCTTTGGGATAAAGTGAGCGGGTGGATTTCCTCAATTTGGGACGGTATTTGCGATTTCTTCGGTATCGCCTCCCCGTCTAAAAAAATGGAGTGGGTGTCCGAAATGAACGTCGAGGGCGCGGTCGTCGGCGTTGATAAGAACAAGCAAAAGGCCGTAAACGCATACGGCGAAATGGGCGAGGAAATGCTCGCCGAGGTCGAGTCCGAAATGGGAAAGGTAAACGCCGCCCTTGCGGACTCTATCGGAGAAATCGAGACGAGCTTTAATGCGAGCGCGACGATTTCTCAAGTCGAGGCCGCGCTCCCGTCGGTAATGCCCGGCGGTGGCGGAGCGGGAGCCGAAATCTCCGGCGGAACGACTATAACAAATCGTTTCGAGATTGCGAGCCTCGTCGTCCGCGAGGAGGCCGACGTTAAGAAAATCTCGAGAGAGCTCTACAATATGCAGAAATCCAAATCTCGAGGGAAAGGGGTTGTTATGGCGTGAGTTTGGGCTTTACTTTCAATAACACGCACTCCCGCGCTATGGGAGTAATCTCAAAGAGCGTTGATAGGACACTCTTACCCGCGAAACGTGTCACGCAATACACGATACCGGGCAAAAGCGGGACATACGATATTGAGGACGGTTACGAAAACCGCGAAATCGTATGCGAGGTCGCCTTTGTCGGCGACGACTACAAGTATCAAGGCGTGAGAACGCGAGCGAGAGCTGTCGCCGAGTGGCTATCCGGCGAGGGCTTGCTCGTATTCGACGACGAGCCGGGCATGGCGTATAACGCAAAGGTCGTTAGCGGCGTGAGTATCGAGCAAATCGCCGTTACCGGGCGTTGCGAGGTCGCCTTTGCTTGCGGCCCGTTCGCCGAAAGTCTCGAGTACAATCAACAGGCAGTGAGTAGCGTCTCCCTCCCGCACACGGAAAAGCTCCATGTTACGGGCTCGCAAGAGACGGATAGCCTTATCTACGTCACGGCCCGAGGCCCTATTACCAATTTGACCGTTACACGGTTGAAAGTGAATTAAAAAACGGAGGTATTGAAAAATGGGAGCATTATCTAACGTACACGCCGCGTCTCTGCTGAATACATCTTTGAGAAACGGCACTTATTACCTTGCTTTGTTTCTGACCGACCCGACCTCGAGCGGCACGGGTACGGAGGCAACAGGCGGCGGCTACGCCCGAAAGATTATCACTTTCGGAGCCCCGGCCCTCGTTTCTGCAAAGCAACAGGTAACAAACTCCGAGGCCGTCGACTTTGGCACTCTGACGGCAGACCTCGGCACGGTGGCCTATTGGGGCATTTACGACGCACAGAGCGGCGGTAATCTGCTTTGGTACGGCTCTTTTACCCGTAGCAAGAACGTACTCAACGGCGACGCTATCACTATTTCGGCGGGTGCAATCGTCTGTACGCTGTCTTAACGGGGAGGCGAGAATATGTATAACCGCACTCCGTACAATCGGACGGCGTATAATCGAGCGTCGTCCATTGTGTTTGAATGGCTCGCAAACGCGAGCGCGGGCGCGGATAGCTCCGGCGTAATTCTCGTTACCCGGCATTTTAACGGAGCGGTTGAAGCGGTGGCGGCGGCGAGCGGCGTAATTATCCGCGTCGTATTGCCGACCGCAATCGCGGAGGCCAAAGCGGAGACGGTCGGCGGATATATCCGTACTCTATTCTTTGACGCAATCGCCGAGGCGGTAGCAACGGCGAGCGGTACGAGCGTCTCCTCCTACGGCTCCGTTACTATGACAATCGAGGGCGTGAACATGGTCGCCGGAGACGAGCTCGTTATCGACACGGAACACATGACCGTAACGCTCAACGGCGTAAACATCGTCGACCGCGTTTCCGATGATAGCGCGTTTTTCAAGCTCCAACCGGGCGAGAACGATATTATCGTCGAGGGCGGCACGACGGCGGACGTTAAAGTCCTATGGAAAGATAGGTGGTTATAATGTCCGTACCGCAGATTTTCGACCGCAACATGAAGCGGCTCGCATACCTCGATAACGCTATGAGCGTCGGCTATACCCTCGAGCTCAATTCCCTATGGTCGGCAACCTTTACCATGCCCGCAGACGACCCGAAAAATAAGTATTGCGACGCGCTGAACTTCGTCGAGATTTTCGACGGAGACGAGCGCGTCGACCTTTTCCGCATTATCGGCGAGGATTTGGAACGGAGCGACGGCGCGACCCGGTTTTATAACTGCGAGCACGTCCTCGCGACCCTCCTCAACGACGTACTCTTTCAGTACCACCAATGCGGCGGGTATGGCGTTAAGACCGCCGACGTGCTCAATTACATTCTTGCCCGGCAGACGGTCAAAAACTGGACGCTCGGCGATTGCGATTTCGTTCGCTATTTTGAATATAATTGGGAAAACTCGACACTCCTCGCGGCCCTCTTTGCCGTGCCGGAGTGCTTCGACGGAGAATACGTTTGGTCGTGGGATACGACCGTTTACCCGTGGCGGCTCTCTCTCGTAGCTCCGACGGATACGCTCAAGAGCGAGATACGATACGCTAAAAACATGACGAGTATCGTCAAGACGACCGACTCGAGCGGGCTCGCTAACCGCGTGTATGCGCTCGGCTACGGCGAGGGCGTAAATCAGCTTACGATTAAGAGTGTAAACGGCGGGCTCCCCTACGTCGAGGACGCTTTGAGCATTGAGAAATACGGCCTTTGCTCAACTATCCTCGTCGATACCCGATACGAGGTCGCGGAAAACCTCAAGGCATACGCGACGCAGATATTAAACGAGCTCAAAGAGCCGTATATCAGTTACGAGATAGGAGCTATCGACCTCCACCGTCTGACCGGGGACTCGTTCTCCAAGTTTAGACCGGGCGAAATCGTCCGCGTCGTGGACGAGGCCGACGGCGTAAATCTCCGTACTCGTATCGTTACCGTCTCCAAAGACGACGCACAGGGCGACCCGGGCAACGTGACCGTTACCATAGCCAACAAGACGCAAGACATAGCCGGGAGCATTTCCGACTTGCAGAGCCGCGCCCTTATCGGCGAGACATACGCACAGGGCGCGACAAATCAGCAAATCTATAATTTCTCTGACAATGCCGACGCGACTCACCCGGCGACTCTCCGGCTTTTTATCTCCGACTCGGTTGTCCGTATCAACAAAATGTTGCTTAATATCGAGTTTGAGCCGTTCAGAGCCTACGAGAAAGCCGTCGGCGGCGGAGGCGGGCAAACGACCTCCTCCGGCGGCGGACAAACTACGTCGAGCGGCGGCGGCTCTACGACCTCCTCCGGCGGCGGTACGACTACCTCCTCCGGCGGCGGACAGACGAGCGGCGGCGCGGCCCTCAAGAGCTCGAACGTCCTACCGTCTGAAACGACGGGACAGGCCGTACACAATCACGGCTTATCACAGGGCGCACGGCTCGCCGTGGTCGATAACGATTTGAAAGTCGTCGGCTATGAAAATTGGGTATGGTCGGGCGCACACACTCACCCGGAACATACTCACAAAATAAGCGCACACACTCATAGCGTCGGCTCGCATACGCATAACGTCTCGGCCCATACGCACAGAGTAGACGCGCATACTCATACCGTGCAAAATCACACTCACGCCCTCGAGTTTGGTATCTACGAGGGTAAAAGAGCGTCCTCCGCGACTATCAAGGTCGATGGAAACGCCCTCCCCGCACAAGAGAGTTACGATAATATCGACATAGTGGAATATCTCTCCAAAGACGATAGCGGGAAAATCCGCCGTAACACATGGCATACGGTCGAGATACTCCCGGACACTATGAGCCGTATCGTCGGCGCGATTTTCTCGCAGACGTTTTGTAATTCTCGCGGCGGCGGAGATTATTAAAAGGGAGGTTTTTCAATGGCTGAACTCGTAAAAATGTATCCGGCGCAAGCCAACTCGCCGGAGACTTCTCTCTCGGGCGCGTTGACGGCGGCGGGTACGACCGTCTCCGTTATGGACGGCTCCGTCTTGCCCGACGCGCCGAACTTGCTCACGATTGGAGCGGGCGGCAATACGGCGGAAACTGTGCTTATGACCGCCAAAGACGGCAACACTCTGACCGTTGAGAGAGCACAGAACGGCACGACCGCCCGCGCATGGGCGGCGGGAGACTCTATCGGTCGATATTTCACGGCGGCAGACCAAGCCGCCATGCAAGAGAATATTACCAAGCTGAACGAGGCCAAGACCGAGAAAGTCACGGCCCCGGTCGACGGTAATTTCGTCGCCTTTGATGGCACTACAGGCAAGCAGAAAGACAGCGGCAAGAAAGCCGCCGATTTCGCCGCCGCGACTCATTCTCACGCCGGATACGCCGCCGCGCTGATTTTCCAAAACGTCGCGGTCGCGGCCTCTGCCTGGGCGAGCGATACCACATACGCGGCCTATCCCTACGCCGCCGTTATCACTTGCTCCGGCGTTACGGCCTCCCACGTCCCCGACGTGGCTTTCGGCGTTACCGAGGCAACGTCCGGCAACTTTGCGCCCGTCGCCTCCTCCGGGAGCGGGACGGTCACTATCTACGCGGCGACAAAGCCGACGGCGGCAATTACGCTCCCGTCTATCAAGTGTGTAAAGGCGGTGTAATTCTATGATTGGACGCACAAACGCATTGAGCGCGGCGGGGGTAGAGCTTTCCCTCGTTGTTTCCGTTACTACGGGCTCCGTCGTCACGGCGACAAAAGGCTCTCTCTCCGTCTCCGGCACGGCCTCCGGCGGCTCCGTGACTCTGAAACTCCCCGAGGCGGGGACATGGTCGGTAAAAGCTACCTATAACGGGCAGACCTCCGACACAAAGACCGTTTCTGTCGTGGATAGCTACGCCGTCGTTTTGACGTTCTTCTCTGCGACTATCAACGTAACCGTGCCGAGCGGCGCGACCGTCTATCTCAAAAAGGGCGGTACGACCTTGCAGACCAAAACGAGCACGGGTACGGTTGCTTTTACCGTTACGGAGACGGGTACTTATACCGTCGAGGCGACCAACGGCTCGCAGACTACGAGTGGCTCGGTGAGCGTTACCTCGGCGACCTCCTACGCGCTGACCCTCTCTTTCGTGAGCTCTACGCTCAATAGTAACGAGTGGGACGTTATCTCCTCTGTCTCTGACGCGGGAGAGGGCGCGAACTATTGGAGCGTCGGCGACCGAAAAGCCGTCGTACTTAACGGCACGGTCGGAAATCTCTCGCTCTCGAGCGTCACGACCTACGCTTTTATTATCGGGTTTAATCATAACTCGAGCGTCGAGGGCTCCGGGCGTATTCACTTCCAGTTAGGAAAGACCGCCCTCTCCGGCGGTACGGACGTTGCTCTCTGTGATAGTAAATATAACTCGAGCGTATCCGCGACGGGTTATTTCTCCATGAACAGCAGTAACACCAACTCCGGCGGTTGGAGCTCCTCGCAAATGCGTACAAAGATTTGCGGTACGAGCCTCTCGAGTTACTCCGGGACGATTATTGCGGTTATCCCGGCGGCACTCCGGGCCGTGCTCAAGTCCGTTACCAAATATACGGACAATACGGGCAATAGCTCGGCGGCGAGTGCAGTAACGGCGACGACCGATTACTTTTTCCTCCTCTCGGAGTATGAGGTTTTCGGCTCGATTAGCTACGGTAACTCGAACGAGTCGAGCAAGCAAAAGCAGTACGACTATTACTCGGCGGGTAATAGCAAAATCAAGTATCGGCACGACGCGACGAGTACCGCCGTTATTTGGTGGCTCCGTTCCCCGTGTGCCTCCGGCTCCGGCACTTTCGTGGTTGTGTACGCCGGCGGCACGGTCACCAACGGCAGCGCCTATTACTCGTATGGCTTTGCGCCCGGCTTTTGTGTATAATTTGGCCTTTTGGAAATTGCGCCCTCAATGGGCGCATTTCCAAACGTGAGAGGAGATATACGAATGAGCGTACCGAAATCCCGCCGAGGCGAGTCTCCGGCGGAGTATATCAACCTCGCCCGGGAGATATACGTTTTCACATACAATCGGGTGAGAATACTCCCGAAATCATATACTTTCTATTTCTCGTTGCCGCTATACAATGCGGCGCGAGAGGCGTATCGGCTGATAAAGACCGCAAATCTCATTTACATAGACAGCAAGGCCCCGGAGGAAATCCGCCGCCGGAATATCCAAAGGCGGAAAGAACTCTACGAGGACGCGCAAGGGTACTATAACTCTATGCTCGATATTCTCGACCTTGCCTATATGAACGTGACGCACGAGAAATTACCGCCGAACGTCCTCAAAGAGTGGGTCGGTTACATTACCGACGAAATCTCTCAAATCTCCAAAATCAAGCAGAGCGACAAAAACCGATAGGCCGCGTCGCTTTGTGTGATTAGGTTATATCCCGTATCGCCGTTAATTGGTGGCTCCGTTCCCCGAATGCCTCCAACTCCAACAATTTCGTGAATGTGAACACCGACGGCACGGTCAACAACAACAACGCCAATTACTCGAATGGCTTTGCGCCCGGATTTTGTATGGATATGGGGCAGACCGAATAACCCGCAAGGGCAAAAGCAGACCCCATACAAAAGGGGGATATAACCTCTCTGACGGCCCGCGCCGTCGGACAAACATATACCACGATACGGGGAGCCGGACGCTTCTTGCATGGGTGCGGCGCGTATGCCCGCCGCGCTTTCATGGCTCCGCGTTACGCATTTTAGACGGCATTCTGCTTGTTCCATGTGAGAAAACTCTTGTCAAGCGCCGCTGTCTCGTGTATAATAATTTCCGAACCTCGTACCATGCCGGTGTGATGGAATGGTAGACGTGACGGACTCAAAATCCGTTGGTAGCAATACCGTGTGGGTTCAAGTCCCACCACCGGCACCAAATCCCGAAGCTTTTAGAAATCAGGGCTTCGGGATTTTTCTTTGATTTATCAATGGTTTGCAAGCTCTTGAATGAATACGAAATAATAAATCCAGATACATGATAACATGAAGAAAACTTAAGAATTACATACGAAATTACAGATGAGATTGCACACGGATTTGCACACGGACGCCGCACCCAAAAACATCCCCCGGACACCAGCACAGGGCATCCGGGGGTGGGTGAGGTATAGTTGGACGCTTCTATGCACCAAAAAACTGAAGCACGCTATAGGTAGACGCCCATATGTAGTGCCACAGCTTTGGCGGATGCTTTTTGTAGTACTTGAAAAGTTAACATTTGGCATGTATAATTCAAGTACATAAAGAAAGAAGGGGGCATATATTATGGTGCAGCCTCAATATTCAAATGCTTTTACTGTTACACATAATCCTCAACTCGGCGAAATAGTTATTAACTTTGCTCAAGAATATCCTGTATTGCGGGACCAAGCGCAGACCAACGCTATTCCATCTGGAAAAATCCAAACAGACACAGAACGTAAAGACGTATGCGGCATTGTGATTTCGGAGGGGACGGCCAAACAACTTTTTGAGATTTTAAAAAATATATTCTCTTCGACGAATGCAGAATAACAGGCATGAGCGATATTTTAAAAGTAAAGGACCCACGTGGAGTTTCGGTATATTGTTCTGAAAATCAGTGGGAGCGACACATAATTAACGAATTAACCGGGCATCCTATAATGAAAGATAACGTTGAGGCAATTATAGATACTATTCGGAGTCCTGATAATATCTATGAGAGCCACGATAGCGACCCGCCGTTAGATTATCGGGAAATATATAGCAAGGAAACCAAATGCGCTACATATTATGGCTACGCCCCTCACACAAAAGTTGTCCTTTCCGTTGTTGGCGGAGGCGGTGAGGTCGTGACGGCATATCCATCCAAGAATCCGATAGCTGGCACGAAGGGGGAGGCGATATACATTGCAAACAATGAAAATTGACTACGACCAGCGCTTTGACACATTGTATGTCGCAATTGGAGACAAAACAAACTCCTATGGCGATGACAGCTCAAGCGGAATAATTTTAATGAGAGATATGCGCACAGAGGCTATCACAGGTTTTACGATTCTTAGTTTTTTAAAAAAGTACCGTTCTCACTCATTGCCAAAATTACCGGAATCGTTCGATGTCTCACTTGAAAGAGACATATTGCCAAACATCCTGCAATAGACAAATCCCCCGCCACCCAAGAGCCGATGCTCCGGGCGGCGGGGGCAAGTTTTATCGTTCCATATCCTTCTCGATCAGGTCTACAATATAGGCGTTCAGGCTCATGCCCTTCTGCTGGGCGTGAGCCTTTATTTTGTCCCTAGAACCCTTCTGGAGCCGCAGAAGAACCTTATCATAGTTTTCCTTCTCGTACTTTCCGACTGCTTTCTGTTGGGCCTTGCTAACCGCCATGCCATCATCTCCTTTTGTAGGTATTATATCACAGCCTTGCTCCGCTAGCGATATACAATTTGTACAATGATAGCGATATATCTTTGTGTACTCTGTTAATTGAAATATCGCTAGCGATATACTATAATAAGACCATGGAGGAGGTCAAGAGGCCAAATCCAAATCAGCCTGGCAGGAGGCGAACCGAATGGAGCAAGACGAGATGACCCAGACAGAACTCAAGTCCTACTTAGAGACCCTAGCGAAACTCGTAGAGGCCACCGCAAAAGACCCGCAGGACGCGGCCCGCATCATCCGGGAGGCAATCCCCGAGTAAAAAGATAGACCACCCGCAGCCCTCGAAAGCACAGGTGGTCTAAGCAACCAAACGGAGGCGGTTAGAGCCTGCCATCTGACCGCCTCCAGTATAACAAACCGGCAGGGCAAAAGCAAGTGGAAGAAACGCTGACAGGCCGACAGGCCGGAAAGGACGAACAAGAGAAGTTATGGAATGCGGTTATATCAGTCATGGAGAAATGGCAGGAAAATGGTGGGAGATCTCCCAGCAGGAGGCCGGGGCGCTCTATCGGTTGGAGATCGGCAACGAGTTTTACGCGAGTGCTGACAGCATTCGGGACTTGCTGGATGAGGTTGATGCCCTGGACGGACTGGCAAGGGGATAAACAAGTCCCGCCCCGGAGGTGACGAGGGGCGAATCAGCTGTGACAAACAAAAAAGCCCGGAAGGCTGGATCACTCCATGCCTCCCGGGCTTGTCTTGTAGTCATATCCCGCCCTTGAGCACCCAGGCGACGATGAAGCTCACCACGCCTGTGATGATGGCCCCCACAATGCTGTCCCAGCGCTTCCCAGGCCGCTCTGTCAGGCTCTTCACGTCGGTCTTGATCTCAGTGACATCCTCTTTGATGTGCTCCTGCTCGTTGGCCAGCGCTGATACAGAGGACACCAGCTTGTCAAGGTTGTCCTGCCGCTCCTCCACTTTGTCGAGCCGGTGCGTATTGCTTTTGCTACGCTGGTCGATCTCGACCACCTTGACAGCAATGTCCTCCATACGTCAGCCCTCCTTGCGGGTGAAGAAATAGGTGATGATCGCGCCGTAGCTGGTACAGAACAGCCCCAGCGCCTCCGCAGGCGGGTCATACGGCCCGAACAGCAGCAGGGCCATGCAGACGGTCAGCCCGACGGTAACGAGGCTCTTGACCTCGAACAGCTTCAGAATACGATCTACGATCTTTTCTTTCATTTGCCCTCCATCGCCTTGGCCAGCTTGACCAGCAGCTCATCG
>OGXR01002512.1_pt1 | contig 11548 bp, 11 predicted proteins | sample 1576331 | NCBI WGS metagenome assembly OGXR01 (sample SAMEA3541473, study PRJEB24748) | human gut metagenome | biome: human gut; feature: human-associated habitat; material: faeces | place: China | collected 2012 | reverse complement strand
GGTCTGCCGATCGGCCTCTATCGCTTTGGGATCAAGCGTTTTGGCCATATTCTGCCTCCTGCACCGAGAACGCAACTATTCTTTTGCGCTGCATGGGCATACCACCTCCTTTTTAATAAAATTTGACTTTTCACCGAATCACCACCTTTCCATTATTTCTATGACATACCGATAGCCATCGGGCTGCCAACATAAATAGAGGGCGGCAGAATGCTCCTGCCGCCCCGGAATCAATATTCAGTTGCTTCAAAATTGCCATCCCTCACGCTCGCATAAGCCCAAAATGTCAATGCACGGAACATTCAAGCTTTTGCAGACATACGGTATTTTCTTTTCACCTTTTTTACTCTCTTCGGTGATTACTGTTAGTCCATACTTCATGGCTGTGGCAATTAAGAAGGCATCTCCCGATGATTTGACTTGCTTGAAGTCAATAAGTTGCGGATTGGATGTAACGACCTTTTTGACGTTATCCTGAATGTCATCATCAATGGGCAGCACCACGCCATGCAAACCTATGTACCATTTTTTTAAATCGTCATCATTCACTTCTTCGATTATTTCCGAGCAGGTTACTATGCGCTTCTGCTCAATTAGCTCGTCAATGTGATGCCAAAGTGTCTTATTGATGCTTCTCCGATGTGGTTCATCATCTTTTTGTGAAAGGATCGAAGATGTGTCTATGATATACTTGGGCGCAGAATCACGATTCACCATTTCGATACCTCCCACATAAATTTTTCTATATGGTTCTGCTTTACGCCGAGATAGCGAGATATATCCTGCTTGTCAAAGTAACCCTCTCGATAACCATGAAAGAATGCCCGGCATAATGCAGGGCTATTCTGGTCAATAGCCTCACGCGGAATATTTCTAGGAATACCTTTACCCGTCAGCTTTCTATATTCCTGTGCAGCCTTTCGCTCGTTTTCAAACTGTGATCTTATAGCGGCTATCAGCATCGCATACTTCGGTTGTCCAATTTTCCCAGAATCCAGTAAACGGCGGCAAATAACTTCCTTACTTACGGAAAACTTATCCGCTAGTGATGAAACAACGTCCAAATCTATTTCTGATTGCGTATAGCTGCCAAGCTGTTTGTTCAGATTTACACGGGGCACAAGAACTTCCCCAGCAACCGCGTTGCAAAAGACTTCCTCCGCCTGTGCGGAAAATGAGTCAATCATGTCATTACAGATAACCGAACTTCGCTTAATCAGATGGACAAGTTCATGAATAATCGAAAATGTTTTTGCCGGGTATCGATCATCATTATTAAGCCCAATAATTGGCATTGTGGTGTCGTATATGGCAAATCCACGGGCAACCTCAGTATCTACGCCGGTAAAGCAGTGCACAAATACACCGGCATTCTCGACAACATTGCGAATGTATAAATAGAACTGCCTTGTACTCTGGCATTTATATTGCGCATTTGAATCAATACCAAGACTATTTCTGATTTCTCGTGCCCATTGGGTAACATTATCATCTGGACAATTTATGGACATCTCAAATTTCACGGTGCGCTCTTTCAAAGCTTGCCTGGATTCCAGAAGCAAATCGCGAGCAGAAAGAATATCGGAAATAGCAAGATTCAATGCGCTGTTATCAACAACTGCGTCGGGCAAAGTGCGGAGATTTCGCATTTGGGGCAAGTGCTTTACATTAATGTCACTTGCATTCATATACAGCCCTGCAAACGGGATACGGTAACATTTTGCGATGGCTTTCGCCTGATTGATTGTGGGAAACTTCCCTGATTCATCATTTTCCCACAGGACAATTTTTTCTTCCTTGAACTTTGCAATCCGTGTTACATAGTCAAAAGATATGGCTTTCTTCTCTCGTATAAAGCGCAAAGTGTCTTTATTTATCCGAGCATATATATACATAGGTGGAACCACCTCCTCTTACAGTGCCTTTATCGTCTCCACAAACTGGCTCATGCTGACAGCTCCCGGCAGGAGATTTTCTCCATCCCGGAACACCATGTAATACCGGTACTGGCTCCCGGCGGCAGTCCGCCACGCGCGTCCCAGCTCAATCTTCTCCCGGCTGTCATCGTTTTTCAGATGCTCGCCCTTGGTTTCGGCAAAGATAATCTTGCCGCTCTGTGTCATAATCATAATGTCCGGGTAGTGCTTGATATAGCCATTGATGGCAAAGCCATGCCGGGAGAGATTGCGATGCCACCAGCGAACATTCGGTAAGGCTGTCAACTCCATGATTAAATCCTGTTCCAGTTTGTTGATGTCACCATCCTCAGCTTCGTACAAAGAACCGCCATAAATATCTGTGCTGGTTGCGGGATGAATGACTGTCGGCAGCCGATAGGACGGCTGGCATACGATCCGTTCGGTTTCCAGCCATTTTGAAAAGGTTTCCCGATAATGCGCATCCAGTAGGGATTCAATCTTTTCCTTGATTTTCTTAGCGTATCCCAGCGGGGCCTTCTCCATAGCGGCGATCTGTGCCTTGTCCATATCATCCACGATGCGGTTTATGTAGGATTTCAGTTCGGCAGCATCCACCATGTTCAGCTTATTAAGCTGATTGAACACCATGTCCTTGCACTGGCGCACACGACTCTCCGGCGGCAAACTGTTGAAATATTCTTTGAAATACCGCTGCTCTGCGCTGGTCATTTTGAATACCTTGGGCAAGCCACCCTCGTTTGCCCTCACATCGACCTCGGCAATCTCATCATCGGCGGTACCAAAATCAATGTCGTATGCCTTACCTTTTAGTGTGAAGCCTTCGGCAAGCTGCTCTTTTTCCAGCAGTTCCAATGTGCCTTCCGTAAACAGGGTATCGGGGATCACCTGGAAAAACTGCGGGATTACGAGAGTTTCAATGTCACTCTGGAATTGAGGACGAACACGGAAAGTAGCCACTTGCTCCCGCACCTCCCAAGGAAGATTTTGAATCTGAGGATCATCCTGTCCCTGTTTTACGGCGTTGTTGTAGGCTTCACCGGCTTTATTGGCATCATCCAGCATACTGTCGGCTTTCGGGGTGATTTCTGCGGACTTTTCCTGTTCTCGGCGGCGTTCCAGTTCTGCACCGATGGATTTCCCATCCAGCCCTGCAAAATCGTCCTGTTCCGTTTCCAAAGGTGCTTCCATATCGGAAACTCCTTGCAGTTCGGTAATGTCGATCTGCACTGGGGGCTGCTCCGGGACCTGGGGCTTCGCAGGCTCTGCGATACGATAATCCTTGTCGCTGAATCCCGCGCTGTTCAGTCCTTTGACAATATGGCGCACCGTATCGTCAAAGTCATTAGAGGAAGTCAGCACATAGGACATATTCAGAGCTGCCTGTGTATGCTGGCTTGTATGGGGCAAGCGGAGAATGCGCCCCAGAATCTGCTCCACATCCACCTGACTTGTCTTGTTGGCAAGAGAGGCAAGAATATAGGCAAAGGGGCAATCCCAGCCCTCTTTCAGCGCATTGACCGTGATGATGTAGCGAACAGGGCAATCGGGAGACATCAAATCCACATTTTTCAGTTCATTCACATCTGCGGTGCGAATGGCGATCTGCTCGGCAGGAATGCCAGCGTCCACCAGCTTGTCCCGCAGCTTTTCAAAAGTGGTCGCATCTTCCTTGCCCTTGGGTTGTGCCTGGAACAGGGCGATGGGGCGGATATATTTGCCTGCTTTGGCATACTCCGCATTTGCAAGTTCTTCCAGCTTATTTCGCAGATCAATAGCGTCAATCAGCACATCGGATTGACTGTCCCGGTTGTAGACGATCACGGGCAGCTTGACCATGTTTTCCGTCTTTAACTGAACCGCGTCCACATAGGAGATGATATTGCTCTCTTTTTTCGGGGTAGCGGTCAAATCCAGCACGAAGCAGGGATTGAAGTTTTCCAGCATTTCAAGGCTGAGATCGGACCGGGCGTGGTGGCTCTCGTCCACAATCACCAGCGGGTTAAGCTGGTTGATAATCTGGAACAGGGCAGTTTCGTCTGCTTTCTCAATGGGGCTGTCGGGCTTGCCAAGCACCTTGGCGAACTCGGCAAGGTTGCTGTTCTCCTGATAGGCTTTCAAGCCCTCCTTCCCGCGTCCACGGAAAGAATCATAGGACAGCACCATGACAGAAAGCTGTTCGGTAACGGCGGTGGGATTGAAGTTCTGGCCGTTCAACAATTCCTGCTTGGTGTAGACCTCCACGCGCCCGCCAAAATCTACGTCGATTTTCTGACGGTAGGGATGCTGTGTGTCTTTGAGGGCTTTCGCTGTCTGAGCCAGGATCGCGTCCGAGGGAACGAGCCATACAACTGCCTTTGTTTTGGTAACAGGCAGAGCGTCAAAAATGGGGCGAATGGCATTACAGGCGATAAAGGTCTTTCCACCGCCTGTGGGCACCTTGAAGCAGAGGTTGGGGACACCGGGCAGAATATCCTGATAGTACCCCAATGTGGGCGCACTTTGTTCCTGCCAAAAGCAGCGGAAAGCTGCCGCGTAGTCCCGTGTTTCATTCAGCAGTTCCAGATAGCGGGTCAAGTCCGCTATGACCTTTTTCTGATAGCTCTTTAATTCCATATAGCGAACACCCCCTTACAATCTGCTGATGTCACGGGGAATCTTTTTGAAGGTAATCCCCATCTGTGCCAGCTTGTCCTCACCGATGGAGCAGCGGTCCGCATAAATGACCGTCCCATCGGCTTTTTCTTTGATGGTGGCAAGAAACGCATAGTCCAGCACCGTCACGCGCTGCGGCTCATAGTAGAAGTAGTAACCCGTGCTGTTGTGCTTGCCCAGATAATAGGGGTTGCCCCCGGCAGGAGGAGTATAGGGCGTTTTGGTTTCCGTGAACCAGATGTATTCCCGGATTTTTTCGGGGGCAATAGCTTCGTTCAGACAATCGCCCACTAAAAGCGGCTCGCCCAGATCGTAGAAGCTGAAATTGCCGCCCGTACCCTCCACGGCGTTCTTGCCTTCACCGTAGCCTTGGATGACCCGCTTGACCCGCTCGGCAGTGATGCTGTCGGCGTAGTCCATCATCTCGACCAGAATAAACTTCCGATGCCCGCCGTCAGCTTTGTTCATATTCAGAACAGCGTGGGCGGTGGTGCCGGAACCAGCAAAGGAGTCGAGAACCAAAGCATCCTCACTTCCGGCAACTTTCAGCACAAACTCCAGCAAGCGCCGGGGCTTAGGGGTATCAAAAGTAGCTTTGCCATCGAAAATCGCCAGCATTTCTTTCTTGGCTTCATCGGTATGACCGGTTTCTGAAAAGGGCCAGAAGTTTGTAGGAAGTTTACCACCCACGTTTTCAAGATAGGTTTTCCGCGCAATGCCACCTTTTCCGCCCTTTGTGAAGAAGAATCGGGGCCATTGGCCGCGCTCATATACTGCCTGCGCTTTTTTCGCGGATACGTCAAGTGGTTCAGCAAGTACGATTGCCTGAACACCCTGTCGCACATCCTCATCAGCAACACCGCAAACAACAGCGCGCTCATGAGCGTCGTTTAAGTCCCGCAGCTCATAGTCACACCAGCCACGCATAATTTCCAGCATTTGATCCTGTCCAAATGTCCAGCATCGGCCATTTGCAGGATAGAGCATTTTCCCTGTAAATGGGTGTTGAATAGCGTAAACCATACCTTGGTGTGTAGCCGCGCCCGGTGCAAAGGCGTTATCTGTGCGCCAGAGAGTCCGATCATTGTCTGGGTTTTTGTACTTTGAGTTCATTTCCACGGTGCGAGGTAATTTGTTAGGGTTCCAGTCGGGCAGCTTGCTATAAACCAGCAAATGCTCTACTTCATTTACGATGCCTTTTGAATCATTCCGGGTGGAGTATGTACGCTGCCATGAAATATTGGTAACAAAGCAGTTGCTTCCGAAAATCTCATCGCAGATCAACTTCAGATTGGCGTATTCAGTATCATCAATGCTGATGAAAATAACCCCATCCTCCGCCAACAACTTCTGCAACAGTTTCAGCCGTGGATACATCATGCACAGCCATTTATCATGACGGGTCAGGTCCTCGCCCTCTTTGCCAACAACCTCGCCCAGCCACTTCTTGATTTTGGGGTCGTTGACATTATCGTTGTAGACCCAGCCCTCATTTCCCGTGTTGTAGGGAGGATCAATATAGATACACTTGACGCGCCCCTCATACCGGGGCAGCAGGGCTTTCAGGGCCTCCAGATTATCACCTCGGATAATCATGTTTTCGCTGCCGTTATCTTCTTCATGCTGGCCGTGCTCGTCATAGCTGTACCGGCGCTCCAACACCCGGAACGGTACTTCCTGATGGTGATTGATGACTTTACTTTTTCCGATCCATTCCAGTGTTGGCATGGCGTGTTCCTCCACAAATCTGTTCTCGTAAAAGACCTATCCTGTCACGGAAGGACTAATATTTGTTGAATTGCGTCCAATCTTGTCATAGTCTGTCGAATAGACGATTTAGGACGTGTTGTAAACCAAGGGGTTAGTGCGCCCATTCGCACCCTTGAGGTGGAATGCCCCCCATTATTTCGAGTCCGGGTCGCTGATAATTCTGCGGCTCACTCGTCGTTGTCGGAGGGTTTCTTGATATACTTTCCGCTTCTGATTCTCGCATCTGCGGGCTTTGGCTCATTATCTGGAATGCCCCATACTGTTCCAATACGGATGGCGCCTGGGACGCGCCCTTCGGCACATAAAATCTGTATGCGCCGGGTAGAGATACCCCATCGTTCAGCGGTCTGTGTGATTGATAAGTATTTCATGGGCCACTCCTATCTCACTTGCTTCTGCCTACAATAACTCATATTATATTATAATCGGATAAACGAATAAAATCAAGGCGCTTTCTCAAAAGTTCAAAAAGTATTTTCTTTTTAGAATACGAGGGGCTTGGGGACTCCCCAAAACATAAAATGTGAGTTTGAAGGCAAGGCCGATACTCACATTTTTCCGGTATGTACGGACACCGGATTTGCTTGCTATTCTCTCAAATCTCATATCCGCAGATATTCTGCGCTCCCGCTTTTGCAAAGTCGGGGGCGCATTTTTGTTGGAATTTTCAAAAAGTGTGCCGGGCTTTTAAGAGAAAATGCCCGTTGTAAAGCAGAAAAAATTGCTGAGAAGGACCATCAATCGCACTTTTTTGTCCGTTGTAAAGTAGAGGAGGAAAAACGATGCCGAACCGCACAAGACCAATCCGCAAAGAAATTTGCCTGAACGAGCAGGAAATGAATCTGATCCATCAGAAGATGGCGCAGCTTCGTACACGAAACTTCGGTGCGTATGCCCGGAAAATGCTGTTGGACGGGTACATCATCAAGGTGGACTACACCGAGCAGAAAAAGCTGGCCGCTGCTGTCGGCCATGCTGCCGCCAATATCAACCACGTTTGCCGCCGTATCAATCAGACCGGGCGATTCTATGATGCCGACATTGCGGAGCTGAAAGCACGTCAGGAAGAAATATGGTCACTTTTGAAAGAAGCACAAAAACAGGAATTATGAACATAAGGGGGATCACAATATGCCGCGCATGAGTAAATCAAGAAAGTTTGAATGGTCGTTCTTTCTCAACGACCGTGGCCGCATCGCCTTTAACGCCCTCTGCCGGAAATGCGTACATGATTGCAAGCAGAGTTTCCGGGCGGTTGTGATAGAGTGTCCGCACTATCGCTCCAAACGCGCAAAGGCTGAATATGACGCTTCACTTCCAAGAGGCCCGACGGGCAAACCGCCATAGGCACAATATCTGCTGTGCCAGAGAGGAAGTGATGGAATATCTATTTCAAACGCAATACCGCGCTGCCACCGTTTATCCCCGTGCCGCGCTTCATACTGACAGGCGAGTATTCCATAAACGCCAAGCTGTTATACGGGCTGCTTTTGAACCGCACCATGCTTTCCCAGAAAAACGGCTGGGAGTCTGAGGATGGAAATGTGTATGTGATCTATACAATCAGGCAGATGGCGAATGACCTTGATCGGAGCGAGAGAACAGTCAAGACCGCTCTGCGGGAATTGGAAAACGATGGGCTGATAACCCGCGTCCGTCAGGGCTGGAATCAGGCAAACCGTATATTCCTGCAAATCCCGGATGGGGTGCAGTTTTCTTCCCGTCCAGAGGGAAATATTTGCCTGATGGATGGGCAGGATTCTTCACCCAGCATAGGGCAGGAATTGCCTGCAAGTAATACTGAACAGGAATATAAAGATAAAAGCCAGACAGAAAAAGCAGAGAGAACGCGCCACCGTTATGGAGAGTTTGAAAATGTTTTTCTCTCGGATGGTGAAATCTCTGCCCTGCAAGCTGATTTTCCCAATCAGTACGATGAGTACATCCAACGCCTGTCGCGATATATGGCATCCAACGGCAGACACTATGCAAATCACTACGCAACAATCCGAAAATGGCTTGACGAGGACAACCGGGGAAAGTCCGCTAAGAACTACACCTATGATGATTATAACGTGGGAGAATGTCTATGAAAAATGTGAACCCTATTCTATCCGCTATTATTGATACGGCCGAAGTGCTTAACAGCGCACCTGATGATTACATCAATCCCTCTGATGGGCTGAAATATTGCGCCAAATGTCACACTCCCAAAGAAGCGTTTTATCCTGCCGATCTACAGAATCAGGGCTTCTATAAGCACCCGGTCATGTGTCAGTGCGCTGCCGAAAAGCGAGATCGCGAAGAAGCTGAACGCAGGGATTTTGAACGTATGACCCGAATTACCACGCTTCGCTCCGAAGCGTTCCGGGATATTCCCGCTGCTGGATGGCAGTTTGATCATGCCGTCGTTACGCCCCAGCTTGCTAAGGCAAAAGAGTACGCAGCAAATTGGGACAGCTTCAAGCAAGATGGCATCGGCCTGCTGCTGTTTGGGGATGTCGGGACAGGAAAGTCCTATGCCGCTGGTTGCATTGCCAATGCCCTCATTGACCGTATGGAGTCTGTGCTGTTCGTGGGAATGGCCGATGTGGTGAATCGTATGCAGGGAAATTTCGGGGCTGACCGTGACCGTTACATAAAATCCCTTATGCGACCTGGCCTTCTCATTCTGGACGATTTAGGCTCGGAGCGCAACACCAGCTTTGGCAAAGAGCGTGTGTTTGATGTAGTCAACAATCGGCTACTGTCAGGCAAGCCCATGATTATCACTACCAATATCCCGCTGACCGCCATGCAGAAAGCTACCGATCTTGATGACCGCCGCATTTATGATCGTATTTTAGAGGCCTGCATCCCGGTTGTATTCGGCGGTGACAGTTTCCGAAAAACCAACGCTGCCGATAATATGAAAAAAGCAGCACGCTACCTGAAAGGTGCAAGCCATTAACCCAGCGAAGGAGGACACTCTATGGATGATACCATCAGCAAAGTTCCCATTCATCTTAAAATGACGCTTACTACGAAAGAAGCGGCTGAATACAGCAATATCGGTATTAACAAAATCGACAGTATGCTCCGATCTCCAAACTGCCCTTTCGTCCTGTTTGTCGGGACAAAGAAGTTGGTGAAGCGGAAAGAGTTTGAGCAGTACATCAGTCAACGGTTGGTGATATAAGCCCCGGAAAAGCTCATATACACAGACTTGTTTACAATTTAGCGCTTGAGAAAAAGGGCAGCATCTGTTATAATTATAGTGTAGCAGTGTGTCCTTTTTCGCAAACGCGGAAAGGAGACAATCAATGGGAAAGAATCTCAAAGGGAAAGACTGCGGTAAGGGTATCTGCCAAAGAAAGGATGGGTTGTATTACGCGCGTTTTGTAGATAAAGCAGGAAAACGACACGACAAGTATTTTCAGACACTTCCCGAAGCCCGAAACTGGATTGAAGAAGCAAAATACGCCGATAAGCACGAAGATGTTTTTGTAGCTACCGAAACTACGGTTGATGAATGGTTTAACTTTTGGATTGAGAATATTGTGGGCGATTTAGCACCTAACACGCTCAGAAATTACCGTGAGCGATATGTCCACAACATTCAGCCTGTCATGGGCAGCATGATGATTGCAAATGTGAAGCCTATGCATTGTAAGAAGGTGTTTATTCAAATGGATGCCGACTATGCAGGTTCTACCATCCGTCAGACATACATTACGATGGGTACAATGTTCAAGGCCGCGAAGATGAATGACCTGATTTCCAAGCACCCGATGGACGGCATTCGATTTACAAAGCCAGTTCGTGCAACAGACGATATTAAGTTTCTCACCCGTGACGAGCAGCGTGTATTTCTTGAAACAGCACGACACTCCCATAACTACAATCAATATGCGCTGATCCTCGAGACAGGCTTGCGCACTGGTGAAATGATTGGTCTTACATGGGATGCAATCGATTTTGAGAAACGGACGCTTACGGTAAACAAAACATTGGAGTTCCGTCATTCTCAGCAGTATTGGCGTGCTGGTCCTCCAAAAACACAGAACAGCTATCGCACCATACCTCTGACTGACAGGGCGTATGAGATCCTCAAAGAAATGTGGGATAGCCGAGGAAAGCGAAAAGAATCTCCGATGCTAAATCAGGCTCTGGAATACATGGACAGACGCACAGGCATTTCCTCACAGCTTGTCATGCGGGATCTTGTTTTTATCAACTGGCGCACAGGAGAGCCTGCTAAAAACAGTTCTTATGATACCCACCTTTATAAACTCTGCGACGAAGCAGGGATACCCCGCTTTTGTATGCACGCTTTGCGCCATACATACGCCACCAGAGCGATTGAAAGTGGGATGCAGCCAAAGGTGCTGCAAAAACTACTGGGACACGCCAGTATCAAAACAACGATGGATCGGTATGTTCATGTAACCACCGATTCTTTAGATCAAGCTGTTAAGCAATTCCAGCTTAACGGGGTTTTTTGATGAAAACCAATGTAATTTCATGCGCGGATGGTGTAAAAATGGTGTAACAGCCGAAACACCAAATCGCAAAAACCCTTGTAAATCAAGAAAAAAACAAAGGAGAATGAAGATATATGAAATTAGGAATCGTGGGCCTTCCCAATGTGGGGAAATCGACCCTTTTCAACGCAATAACAAACGCGGGGGCGCAGTCGGCGAATTACCCCTTTTGCACAATAGAGCCGAATGTGGGAATGGTAAGCGTGCCGGACGAGCGGCTTGAAAAACTGGCGGAGATATACAACCCGGACAAGTTCACCCCGGCGGTTATTGAATTTGTGGATATTGCGGGGCTTGTAAAGGGCGCTTCAAAGGGCGAGGGGCTTGGCAATAAGTTCCTTTCCAACATACGCGAGGTGGACGCAATAGTTCACGTGGTGCGCTGCTTTGAAAGCGACGATATTATTCACGTTGAGGGCTCGGTTGACCCCGCGCGCGATATTGAAACTATAAACTTAGAGCTTATTTTTTCGGATATTGAAATGGCGCAGCGCCGCCTTGATAAAACCGCAAAGGCGCTCAAAGGCGATAAATCACTGCAGGGCGAGGTTGATTTCTTAAAAAGGCTTATAGCCCACCTTGAAAACGGGTTACCCGCCCGCTCGGTTGAAATTAACGATGAAACAGAGCAAAACGTGCTTGATACCACGGCGCTGCTTTCGG
>OGXR01002503.1_pt1 | contig 11591 bp, 10 predicted proteins | sample 1576331 | NCBI WGS metagenome assembly OGXR01 (sample SAMEA3541473, study PRJEB24748) | human gut metagenome | biome: human gut; feature: human-associated habitat; material: faeces | place: China | collected 2012 | reverse complement strand
AGATCCGCTCCCCGAAGGACGCGTTTGATCTGCACATCGGCATGATCCACCAGCATTTCAAGCTCGTCGACGTCTTTACGGCTGCCGAGAATATCATTCTTGGCCTGCCCGGCGACAAGGGCAAGATGGACAAAAACGCCGTTGCCAAGGCCGTCCGCGAGATCGCCGACCGCTATGGCTTCGACATCGATCCGAACCAGAAGATCTACGAGATGTCCGTCTCGCAGAAGCAGACCGTCGAGATCGTCAAGGTGCTCTACCGCGGCGCGGATATCCTGATCCTCGACGAGCCGACCGCCGTTCTGACCCCGCAGGAGACGGAAAAGCTCTTCACCGTCATGCGCAACATGAAAAAGGACGGCAAGGCGATCATCATCATCACGCACAAGCTGCATGAGGTGCTTGCCGTCTCCGACCGCGTGGCCGTTCTGCGCAAGGGCGAGTACATCGGCGATACCGACACTGCCACCGCTTCCCAGCAGTCGCTGACCGACATGATGGTCGGCCGGGCCGTTTCCCTGAACATTGACCGTCCGCTGAACGAGAACCAGACCGAGCGCCTGAAGGTCGAGCACCTGACCGTCAAGAACAAGGAAGGCGTCAAGATGCTCGACGACGTGACCTTCACCGCCATGGGCGGCGAGATCCTCGGCATCGCGGGCATCGCAGGCTCCGGCCAGAAGGAGCTGCTTGAGTCCATTTCCGGCCTGCAGAAGCTGGAGGCCGGCAGCAAAATTACATACATCGAGCCGGACGGAACCGAATGTCTGCTCAACGGCATGGACCCGCTCGATATCATCCGCAAGGGTCTCCTGCTGTCCTTCGTCCCGGAGGACCGGTTCGGCATGGGCCTCGTCGGCGGCATGAACATCATTCAGAACATCATGCTCCGCACCTACCGGCGCGGCAAGGGCCCGCTGACCGACCGCAAGTTCCCGCGCGACCTGTCGCAGAAGATTGTGGACGATCTTGAGGTCGTCACCCCGGATATCAATCGCACGCCCATCCGCCGTCTTTCCGGCGGCAACGTGCAGAAGGTGCTCGTCGGCCGCGAGATCGCGCAGAACCCGGCTGTTCTCATGACGGCCTACGCCGTGCGCGGTCTGGACATCAACACGTCCTACGTCATCTACAATCTGCTGACCGAGCAGAAGATGAAGGGCGTCAGTGTCATCTATGTCGGCGAGGATCTGGACGTTCTGCTGGAGCTGTGCGACCGCATTCTCGTTCTGTGCGGCGGCAAGGTTTCCGGCATCGTCGACGGCCGCAAGACCACGAAGGACGCCGTCGGCCTGATGATGACGAAGATCGGAGGTTAATAGAGTATGCATATCTCCAAACGAGACACAATTTCCCTCAGCAAGGCCTGGTCGATCCGCGCCATCGCCATTCTGCTGGCTCTGATCGTCGACGGCATCATTATCTATGCCATCGTCAAGATGAACCCCCTGAAGGTTTACGTTTCCCTCGCCTCCGGCGCGTTCGGCACGAGCAAGCGTATGTGGTTCACCATCCGTGACTGCATGATCCTGACCTGTATCGCCATCGGTCTGGCGCCCGCGTTCAAGATGCGCTTCTGGAACGTCGGCGCGGAGGGCCAGATGCTCGTCGGCGGCATTGCCACCGCGTTCTGGATGATCAACTTCGCAGGCAAGATGAACATCGTGATGCTTTTCCTGTGCATGGCCATCAGCGCCATCGTCGCGGGCGGCATCTGGGGCCTCATCCCCGGCTTCTTCAAGGCCAAGTGGAACACGAACGAGACGCTGTTCACGCTGATGATGAACTACATCGCAACGCAGATCGTCGCTTACTTCTGCTACAAGTGGTCGAACCCCAAGGGCTCGGGTCACATCGGAGTCATCAACAGCGTAAGCCACAACGGCTGGCTTCCGAGCCTCGGCGGTCAGGACTACCTGCTCAACATACTTATCGTTGCGGCGCTGACCGTTTTCATGTACATCTATCTCAAATACAGCAAGCACGGCTATGAGCTCTCCGTCGTCGGCGAGAGCGAAAACACCGCGCGCTACATAGGCATCAACGTCAAGAAGGTTATCATGCGCACGATGCTCCTCTCCGGCGCGCTCTGCGGCGTCACCGGACTTCTGCTCGTCAGCGGCACCGACCACACCATCGCGACAAACACAGTCGGCGGACGCGGATTCACCGCGATAATGGTATCGTGGCTCGCGAAGTTCAACCCCGCTTACATGATCCTCACCTCACTGCTCATCGTCTTCTTCCAGAAGGGCGCAATTCAGATATCGACGAGCCTCGGACTCAACGACTCGTTTGCCGATATCATCACAGGAATCATAATCTTCTTCATCATCGGCAGTGAGTTCTTCATCAACTACTCTGTCAAGTTCCGCAGCAAGGAGGCGAAGGCATAATGATAATCACATTCATTCAGCGTGCTATAATGCAGAGCATTCCTCTGCTCTTCGGCTCAACGGGTGAGACGATAACCGAAAAGGGCGGCAACCTGAACCTCGGTATCCCCGGCATCATGTATGTCGGCGGCATCTCCGGCGTTATCGGCGCGTTCTTCTATGAGAAGAGCGTCGAGACGGTGAACCCGTTCCTCGCAGTGCTCATTCCCCTGCTCTCGAGCATTTTGGGCTCGGCGCTCATGGGTCTGCTCTACTGCTTCCTGACCGTCACTCTGCGTGCAAACCAGAACGTCACTGGTCTTGCGATGACAACTTTCGGCGTCGGCTTCGGCAACTTCTTCGGCGGATAAAGATAACCGGCATCGACATTCCCTCGATAGCGCTGAGCGCAACAAGCAACTGCTTCAAAACTACGCTCCCGTTCGCCGCTAAGCTCGGAAAGGTCGGAGATATATTCTTCTCCTACAGCTTCCTCGCTTACGCCGCGATAATCATCGCGCTCATCACCGCCTATTTCTTCAAGCACACGCGCACAGGACTTCAGCTGCGCGCGGTCGGCGAGAATCCCGCAACAAGTGACGCGGCGGGCATCAACGTCGGCAGATACAAATATGTCTCGACAATCGTCGGCAGCGTTATAGCGGGTCTCGGCGGTCTCTACTACGTCATGGACTACGCCTGCGGCGTCTGGTCCAACGATGCGTTCGGCGACCGCGGCTGGCTTGCAATCGCACTCGTTATCTTCGCCGTCTGGAAGCCCGATCTCGGCATCCTCGGCTCGTTCCTCTTCGGCGGTCTCATGGTCGTTCACAACTACATCCCGAACCTCAGCTTCGGCGCGCAGGAGCTGTTCATGATGACTCCCTATGTTGTTACGATAATCGTCCTTGTCGCGGTCAGTATGCGCCGCAAGCGCGAGAATCTGCCTCCCGCGAGCCTCGGACTTTCTTACTTCCGCGAGGATCGATAATATTGATTTTTTGAAACTCATGGTGTATAATAAAGCCATAAAATTTAGGAGGTTTTACTATGTTAGTTTCCGCAGCAAAAATGCTCAAAGACGCAAAGGCCGGCAAGTACGCGGTCGGTCACTTCAATATCAACAACCTTGAGTGGACAAAGGCAATCCTTCTCACCGCTCAGGAGCTCAACTCCCCCGTTATCCTTGGCGTGTCCGAGGGCGCAGGCAAGTATATGTGCGGTTTCAAGACCGTCACCGCCATGGTTGACGCTATGGTCGACGAGCTCGGAATTACCGTTCCCGTCGCTCTTCACCTCGATCACGGCTCCTATGAGGGCGCGCTCAAGTGCATCGAGGCGGGCTTCTCCTCCGTCATGTTCGACGGCTCTCACTACGGCATTGAGGAAAACATCGAGAAGACCAAGGAGATAATCGCTCTCGCTCACTCGAAGGGCATTTCCGTTGAAGCCGAAGTCGGCGCCATCGGCGGCGAAGAGGACGGCGTTATCGGCGGCGGCGAAGTTGCTGACCCCAACGAATGCAAGATGATCGCTGATCTCGGCGTCGATATGCTCGCAGCGGGCATCGGCAATATCCACGGCAAGTATCCCGCGAACTGGAAGGGTCTGAGATTCGACGTTCTCGCCAACATCCAGGAGCTCACCGGCGAGATGCCCCTCGTTCTCCACGGCGGCACGGGCATCCCCGCAGACATGATAAAGGAAGCTATCTCCCTCGGCGTTTCCAAGATCAACGTCAACACCGAGTGCCAGCTCGCTTTCGCTGACGCTACCAGAAAGTACATCGAGGCAGGCAAGGATCTCGAGGGCAAGGGCTTCGATCCCAGAAAGCTTCTCGCACCCGGCTTCGAGGCTATCAAGGCTACCGTCAAAGAGAAGATGGAGCTGTTTGGATCGGTCAACAAGGCATAAGAAAAGCTTCAAAAAAACAATTTACCGGCAGAGTAAAATCTGCCGGTATTTTCATTTGGGGAGATGATAAAAATTGCCGCCGACTGACAGTCGGCGGCTTTTGCATATGAGAATGAAGTTATTAAAGCTTCTCCAACAGCTTCTGACGCTGTTCGTCATACTGCTCCTTGTCGAGAGTCCCTGCGGAGAGTTCGGCGTTCAGTTTCTTGAGCTGTTCTTCGATGCTTGGCTCCGGACTGAATACCTTGAATAATAAAAGTGCATGTGCGACAACGGTGATTACGGGGAGAACTAAAGCTGCAATTCTCAACCACATTCTGTTTATATCTTCGAACCCTGACAAATCTTCTATGATATATGTAATTTCCTCTATAAAATCGGCATTACTCTGTATCCATACAATGCACGGAAATACTAAGAATATAACACACGCCACTTTAAACAACTTATATTTACCAATTTTAAGAAAATATAAACCTGCAGGTAAAGCGGCAATGGGCAACAGCAAAAACAGGAAAGCCATAAAATCCTCTATATCCGGAGAGCTAAAGGAAAAAACTTCACTGCGAATCAGCTGATATATTTCCAGCACTACTTCAGTTAACACAAAAATTTTAAAGAGTTTATACGGATCTGCCTTTTCGTCTTTTCCTTTCACATATATGTATATGCTCACTCCAAAAGGCAATCCGTAGGCAATAATTGATCTTATTATGCCTTCTATTACACCACGTGTAATGTCATGTATGTCATCGGCTTTAAAATAGGGATTTTCATAATATTCAGAGTATTTTACAACTGCCGAGCCAATTTGACTAATCAAAACTATAGCTGCCGCAACCGCAAGCAAAAAGCAAACCCATTTCATTTTATCCGCATGATAGTTTAATCTTTTATTCACTTCTTATTCCCCTCTCCTGATTTCTCTAAGATACTCCTCTTCTGTTATGATTCCATGATCTTTTAACCGTTTAAGCTCTGTCTTTCTCTTACTTTTATCTGTTTCTTTATTATTACCTGCATCTAAATCACTTTCCGATTTTGTGCTCACGGAATCCGAATTTGCCTTTTCCTGATATTCTTCTTCGGTTATAAGCCCCTGTTCTTTTAAGCGGTCGAGCTCGGCTTTCTTCCTGTCTGTATCACTACTTTCTTTCATTTTTGTCCATAAGCTTTGCTTTTTATTGCCACTGTTTACACCAAAAATCACCTCTGAAGCACCAACTGTTCCTGCACTCTCCAAAGAAATCTTTCCTGCTGTGATAGTACTGTTTTCCACAAGCTCACCAAAGGCATATATCGGAAGATTCGTCACATATGCCACGAACGGAGCAAGTAATGCCGTAAACAAGCTGCCAATACAAAGCCCCCACAAATCTTCACTATATATAATTCCGGCAAAAAACATAACAATTCCGCCTATAAATAAAACAACGGTATCAAACCACATAAAATTTTGAGCTATTCTTTTTATTTGCCCTCCAATATTCTTTTCACTGCTGTACCTAAAAATTTTTTCTTTCAACACCCAAAATCCTCCTCTGCGTATTTCTAACCATATAAGGTTAGTTTTATTTTATAATAAACCACATATGGTTAATTGTCAAGGATATACTAATCACATATGATACAATTCAGCAAAACTTACAAAAGAGAGCTGCTGTAATTATGCAAAAATACTATTATCAGAGACTGCGCGACATTCGTGAGGACAGAGAAAAAACGCAAAAGGAAATTGCGGAAGTGCTCAACACGACCTACCAGTATTACAGCGCATACGAGCGCGGTGTGCGGGACATACCGAGTCACCATATAAAAACTCTTGCGCTCTACTACAATATCTCCGCAGACTACCTTTTGGGACTTACGGACGAGCCGAGAAGAATCAAATGACCGCCGCACGGGCGGTTATTTTTTTGCGTATGCCGATTGAAAAAATCCGATTGATATTTGCGCACCGCAATAGTATCATTCGATATTACAGCTTTAATATAACACCGTTTGGTGTTAAAGTCAATAGTATCGTTTGATATTATGATAGGATTGTGACAGTATACAAAACGAAGGAGGCTTTTTCGTGAAACTGTCACAAAGAATACGGGCAATGCGTGAGGATCACGACCTGACCCAAACGGACATAGCAAAACTGCTCAACACCTCGCAGACGGTATATTCACGCTATGAGCGCGACGAACGAACTCTGCCGACCGAGATGCTTTATACTCTTGCGCTCTACTACAATATCTCCGCAGACTACCTCTTGGGGCTTACGGACGAGTATCCGCCCTGCTCGAAACAGCCGGACTGAATTACGGCGCACTACCGAAAGTGACTGCACATCGACGGTATTGTATAATCAACTAAAAATCTTAGGGGGAACGGATAAATGCTCACTATAAAAGACGGCGAGTTCAAAATGGACGGCGAGAGCTTTCGCATATATTCGGGCTCGATGCACTATTTCCGCATCATGCCCGAATACTGGGAGGACAGGCTCAGAAAGCTCAAGGCGGCGGGTTTCAACACGGTTGAAACATATGTCTGCTGGAACATGCATGAGCCGCGGAAGGGCGAATTTGACTTCACCGGCAGGTTCGACATCAGGCGTTTTATCAAGACGGCGCAGGAGGTCGGGCTCTATGCGATAGTCAGACCGGGTCCGTATATCTGCGCGGAGTGGGACTTCGGCGGACTGCCGGCGTGGCTGCTCAAGGACAGAAACATGCGTCTGCGCTGCGCCTATCCCGAATATTTGCAGCATGTTTCGGACTTCTATCACAGGCTGTTTGAGGAGATCGGCGATCTTCAGCAGAGCGAGGGCGGCAACATAATCGCGATGCAGATCGAGAACGAATACGGAAGCTACGGCAACGACAAGGAATATCTCAGATATATTGAAAAGCTGATGCTCGACTGCGGCACAAAGGTTATGCTCTTCACCTCCGACGGCGACGACAACAGCATGCTCTCCGGCGGCACGCTCCCCGATGTGTTCAAGACACTGAACTTCGGTTCGCGCGCGTCCGAGATATTCAACGCCATGGACAGATTCCACGAGAACACCCCGAAGATGTGCACCGAGTTCTGGTGCGGCTGGTTCGACCACTGGGGCGAGGAACATCACACTCGCGGCTCAGACAGCGTTGCGGGCGAGATTAAAGATTTTCTTGACATCGACGCGAGCTTCAATTTCTACATGTTCCACGGTGGCACGAACTTCGGCTTCACTGCCGGAGCGAACTGCTACGAAGAATATCAGCCGACGGTCACGAGCTATGACTACTGCGCGCTGCTGACCGAATGGGGCGACTACACACCTGCATATTATGCAGTCAGAGAGCTTCTGCTCAAGGCTCAGAACCTGCCCGAGACCGATCTTCCCGCATCGCCGGAGCTCCAGACAATAGGCAAAGTCGAGCTTGACGAGAGCACGTCGCTGATGAGCAACTTCGACAATCTCGGCGAGCGCCACCGCGTTCCCCTGCCCGAGAGCATGGAATATTTCGGTCAGAACAGCGGCATGATTTACTATGAGACGAAGCTTGAACAGATATATGACCCGCGCGAGCTGCGCGTTGCGAATGTCCACGACACTGCGTATGTCTATATAGACGGCGAGCACAAGGCGACTATTGACCGCCGCGACGAGAACAAAGTTGCAGGCTATGATACATTTAAATTCGACGGCTGCACGGACGGCTGCACGATAGGCGTATTGGTTGACGCGATGGGACGAGTGAACTACGGCGAGCACCTCTACGACCGCAAGGGCATTGACGCCATCCGCTACGGCAACCAGAATCTCATGGGCTACGATGTTGTCACACTTCCGCTCGACAACCCCGAGAAGATAGACTTTTCGCTCGAGGGCGGCAAGTATCCCCTCTTCATGCGCGGACACTTCAAGGCGCAGAGCCAAAGTGACTGCTTCGTTCACCTTGACGGGTTCAAGAAAGGCTGCGTGTACATAAACGGCTTCAACATCGGCCGCTACTGGGAGATAGGCCCCCAGCGCGCGCTGTACATTCCCGGAGTCCTGCTCAAGGACGAGAATGAGATAATTATACTCGAACTTGAGGGCTGCGAGAAGGCGGAGGTCGAGATAACCGCCGAGCCGGATTTGGGATAAAACACAAGAGTATAAATAACAAACCGCCGGACTGTCGCCCGGCGGTTTGCTTTAGAGCTGTTTACTTGTTTTCAGAACAATCCGTCAATGAATAGGCGGAATACCGTGATTGGGGAGAAACCACTGGAACGAAAGTATATAAAGGACTTTCTTGAGAATATTTCCTATCCACAGGACAATCGTATAGGGTATTCTGACTAACCATGCCGTGTGAATCGAGCCGATCGTTTCAGTCGCGCCGCAATCAGGACATACGCGGGTCTTTGTGCCGTTCTTGAACAGAGTTGCATCTTTGTTGAGTTTCCACTCTCCCCAGTGATGCTCTTCTGTTTCGGTTATTCCGCAGCCGGAGCAGGTTCTTGTATGAGTTTCGCCGTTTCCGTCGTCAACCCACTCACCCCATGCGTGTCCGAGTGCATCAACATTGCCGTCAACATATGTATATCCGCATATCTTACAGACATGAGTGGTATATCCGGCCTCGGTGCAGGTAGCTTCCTTCACCGTAACCTCAAAATCGCAGTTCTCGCTCTCGAAATTGTGGCATCTTGAGCAGGTGCGCGAATGAGTGCCGTTATTGTTCATATACCAATCATTATAGTCATGTCCGAGCGCCGAGATAACATATGTGTCATACTTCGCGCCGCAATCCGCACAGAAGATACCGCCTATTCCGTCGGTAGTGCAGGTGGCTTCGGTAACGGTCTCTCTGTAGCCCTCTCTATGCGTATGCATCTTGAACGACTTTGTCTCAAGTACCTCGTCGCAGCGGGTGCAGTAACGGCTCATCTGACCGTCATGGTTTGCGGTAGGCTCAAAATCGATCTTCCAGACTCCTTCGTCATGACCGAGCGCGTTAACAGTACGTTTATCAATAGCTTTACCGCAGCGAGTGCAGAAGAGAACCTCCTGTCCGTCTTCACGGCACGTGGGCTTTGTGACAACTACCCAAGTTCCGTCATCGTGACCGAGAGCGTCTATCGGGCGGCTGTCGATAATCTTGCCGCAGCGAGTGCAATAGCAAGTTTCCTCGCCCTTGCTTTCGCAGCCGGGCTGTGAAGTAATAACCCATTTGCCGTCATCATGGCCGAGAGCCTCAACCGCGCGAGTCTCTATAAGCTCGTTGCAGTCCGGGCAATATGCCGACTGCTCTCCGCTCGCGGTGCAGGTAGGAGCGACTGTCGTTACCCAAATCGCCTCTTCGTGGTTATGACCCTTCGCGGGGATAACATCGTAATAGGTAAACTCGCATCTCTTGCAGACATACTTCATCTGACCCTTGCCCTTACAGGTAGCCTCAGTTACGACCTCGCTTGCATAGTCGTGTCCGAGAGGGGCTATCTGACGGCTGTTAAGTTCCGCGTTGCAGCGGGTGCAGTAAATTTTTTCGGTACCCTCGCCGAGGCAGGTAGGCTCAACCGTAGTGACCCATGCTCCGTCGCTGTGACCGAGAGCAGGCACATAGCTGTCGGTATAGCTGTCGCCGCATGAGCAGGTATGTGTCGTGTAACCCTGAGATGTACAGGTGGGTGCGGTAACAGCGGAAGTATAGGAATGGGTGTGAGAAGGTGTGGAACCGCCTTGATAGTTAGGAACGCCAAAATAAAAATTACTGATTTTTCTGCGATTTGATACCACGCTTGTTCCTTCACCACTACCCGTGTTATTTGAATTTCCCTCTATAGTGTAAAAATAATCACCATCAACATAGTATACTAAACCAACATGGCTCCATGATTTTGTGAAAAACAAATCACCTTTTTGTGGAGTATATGAGGCTCCATCGTAGTACGGAATATTGAAATATTGTGCATCAGGGGCAGCAACAGCTGAATTTTTTAATACCGATGTCGGGATTCCTGCCTGACGAGCACACCAACTTATAAACATGGCGCACCAAGGCTGATTCGGCAAACCGTACCATGTACCGTATTTCGTTGCGTTGTTTGCACCCTCTCTATAGCCCAATTGGGTTTTTGCAACACCGATAATATCATCTCGCTGATTGCCTGTATTGGTATATGTGTTTTCATAAGCCGCACTTGCACTCATCGGCATAACTCCGACCATCATTGTCAAAGCCAAAACAAGCGCCAAAAGCCCGCTGAAAATTTTACTGCTTTTACTTTTCATTCTCATTGTTTTGTGGTAAAATACCACTGTCTCCTTGTCATATTTACGCTCACTTCAAGGGACATCTGTTCGCGGAGAGCCGAACGAGCGTATAGACGCAAGCTCTTCGACGAACGACCGGGGAGCAGTGCCTGCCCGCACTGTTCTCCTTTTTTGTAAAGTGCAGTTTCGACGAAGCTGCATTTACAAACAAATATGCCGCATAAACCACCCCCCACCTTCAAATTTTCTATATATCCCGAACAGCCTATCCGTTCGATATATATCTGTCATATTTCCGGCGTATCAATTTTCAAACGCCGAGGCTGCCGCAATTTCGCCTTCGGCAATACGATAGCAAATTGCGCGAAAAAAATCAATAGGCTTAGTATAATTGACAGGTTTTAAGGATAAATAACAGGTTATATTTCTTATTTTCAATATCAACCGTTTTGCTCAACCAAATGTGTCCTCTTCGGCATACACAAAACCCCGAGCTGTTTTCACAGTTCGGGGTTCATTTATGCTATGCTATTTTTTACTGCTTTGCGCCGTTATCGAACATCTCGAGAGCCTTGACGCTGATTGCGAAGCAATCGGCAAGACCCTGCTCGTTCATGTTGTCATAGGTGTCTCTTCTGGTGTGATAGTAGTCCTCAAGCTTATGGTTGAGTCCGGTGACGCCAGTCGCTCTGAAGCCCGCCTGCGCGAACGCTGCGGAATCGGTAGCGCCGCCGAGAGGCGGAACCCAGCCCTTCTTACAGGAGATATCAAGCTCCTTAGCAGCCTCCATAAACAGGTCGGAGACATCTTTATCCGCCTTGACCGTGCCGTTGAGGTCGCGGTAGTTGGTCATGAGATACTTGGGATCGTGAATCGTATCATAAGAGAAGATGAAGGTCGGGACATCGTCGAACTCGCCCTTATGAGCCGCACACCACGCCTTTGCGCCGCGCAGACCCGCTTCCTCGGAGCCGGTGAGGATAACGCCGACTTCGGTATTCTCAAACTCGATGCCCTCTTCCTTGGCGTGGTGCTGCTCCTCCAGACGGGCGGGCATT
>OGXR01002495.1_pt1 | contig 11620 bp, 10 predicted proteins | sample 1576331 | NCBI WGS metagenome assembly OGXR01 (sample SAMEA3541473, study PRJEB24748) | human gut metagenome | biome: human gut; feature: human-associated habitat; material: faeces | place: China | collected 2012 | reverse complement strand
TTTCACGATGATTTGAATATCCTCGGAGCTATTACCCAGCTTGCCGCCGCCAAGGGCAAGGGTAACGGCCTTCAGCCCGTCAGCGTCCAGCGCGTCAGGGTTCAGGACTTCAAGGACGGGGCGGAAACCGAGGATGCCGTTCTGGTACGAGGACGAGTTGAACTCCCAGCCGCGGGCCGAGTGGAACCCGCGAACCGCACGGAATGGAGTCGAATTATCGGGTCTGGTGTCTTGCCCCCAGGAAGCCATCCGCTTCCAGTTTTTGATATATCCGTCGTTCTTGTCCAGCATCTTATCCCATTCGTTGATTTGTGGCGTGCCGTGTTGGGACTCATCCGAGCCTGTACGACCACTTCCCGCGGACGGCGCACGCAGTGTATAGTTCACGCCGCCTGCGGCGTAGTCCTTGCCGAAAATCAGATCTGCAGTATTCAGGTCATTCCAGCTTACCATATGCTTTACGGCATAATCTGCCACAAACAGGCTGTGGAGATATTTGTTCTTCTGTGCATATTCCTCGGTGGTTTCCCTCTCCGATGTGAGCGTATAAGCATCCACTGTTCCGGAGTAGGTAAAGGGGACATAGTGCAGCGTACTGTCCGGCAGAGCATCATTCACCGTGCCGGGAATACCCATTGCCGATAGGTCAAAGTAATATCTGCCGCCGAGGGCGAGGTTGAACTGCTCGTAAAACAGTGCCATCAGCTTGGTTACATCCGCCGGAACGCGATCGCCGGGCGCGTAAAGGTTTCCGTCACTGCCAAGCCACATAAAGTAATCTTCGTTATTTCCATCGGGGCGGGTCAGACCATCGGACGCAGGCGCGGTAAACTCGCTGTCATTTTTCACGATGATTTGAATATCCTCAGCGCTACCGCCCAGCTTGCCGCCGCCAAGGTCGAGGGTAACGGCTTTCAGCCCGTCAGAGCCCAGTGTGTCAGGGTTCGGGGCTTCAAGGATGGGGCGAAAACCGACATCCGAGCGGGAGTAAGTAGTAGTTCTGTTGCTCCAGCTGCGAGCCGAATAGACCCCGCGGATCGTACGGAACGACGCATTAGACCTCAGAGTATCTTGTCCCCACGAAGACATCTCGCTCCAGTTTTTGATATATCCGCTGTCTTTGTCCAGTATCCTATCCCATTCGTTGCTTAGGGGCGTGCCGCGTAGGGACTCATCCGAGCCTGTAGCATTACTTCCCACGGACGGCACACGCAGTGTATAGTCCACGCCGCCGGATGCGTAGTTTTTGCCGAAAATCAGCTTTGCGGTATTCAGGTTATCCCAGCTTACCGTATGTGTTACATTGTAGTCCGCAATGAATAGGCTGTGGGGATATTTGTTCTGCTCTGCATCCTCCTCGGTGGTTGCCATCTCCGATGTGAGTGCGTAGGCATCCACTGTTCCGGCGTAGGTAAAGGGAACATAGTGCATTGTTTTGTCCGGCAGTGCGTCATTCACCGTGCCGAGAATGTTTTCGGCGGAGAGGTCAAAGTAATAGGTGCCGCCGGAGGTGAGGTTGAACTGCTCCTTGACCGTATCCTCAGGGGTCTGCGCCTCCTGCGCACGGATAATGGCGTAGAGCCCGATAATATAGAGATCTTTCAGATCCTTCATCGATGGATCGCCGGTACCCTCCTCGCTAAACATAACCAAGCCAAGGTAGGCATCCTCCTGCCCGTCATAGGCGTTCAGTGCCTCGGCAAGTGCCTGATAGTCTTCATAGCGCGTAATAGGGTTGCCGTTGAAGGTCAAGGCAGTCTCATCTGTGATGGGCTTCTGCGTGTAGAAGGCGAAATACAGCAGATAGATGTTGTCCTTCTCGTAAGTATCATCCGCTTTCAGCTTTTGGGCTCGCCGTCCTGCTGCCACAGCGCGGGGCCAAACTCAAGGAACGTCAAGCCACTGGCGGATGCTGCCGAGCCATCTCCTATCTTTTTGCCTTCCTCCGGTTTGGGGAAGGTAATATCGACGCTTGTCAACGCTTGCGTAGGCGTATCCTCGTTACCCTCGGCAAAGACCGCCGTTGGCATAAGGCATAGCACCATACACAAGGTGAGCAGGATGCTGAGTATTCGTTTCTTCATAGGCTTTCTCCTCCTGTTCGTTTCGGTTGGACTTGCTCGTCCCACCTTTTTTCTGATTTTCTCTGTTTCTGAGCCGAATGCACAGCGTGGTAATCGCTGCCGCCGCTGCAAAGGAAACGAAGGTCATCGGCACATGGTCGCTCGCGTTCTCCCACAGCAGTATCGTGCCGAAGCTGCATCCAACGGGTGTTTTCGCGCACTCTTTGCTTGACGAGCGCGACTCGTATTGCGGTATCGTACATATCGTTCGAACCTCCTTTCTCCGTTTGTGTGAAGCTGTGGCTGAAAAGTCCTTTCACTTATATAGGTACATAAAATCGGAAAAACTCTCACCCAAAATGCAAATTTTTTTAAAATTTTTCAATTTTTTTTAACAATGTGGCTCTTGGAAATGGATTGCCGCTCGATGGCGATACCCTCTATTTGCAATCAATTCGCATATTGACAAATGCAAAACAGTACGGTATACTAATTTGCAAATAAGTTGCAAATTGGAGGGGTGACTGATGGTAAGGTATCTGACGCGGCAGCGCAAGCAGCTTCTCAAATATCTTTCAGAGCATACAGATGAACAGATGACCGCACGGCAGATAGCCGATGCACTGACGGCAGAGAGTATCAGCATCAGCGCCGTTTATCGTAATTTATCCGCCTTGGAGGAGGAGGGAATTCTGAAGCGCAGTATCCGAGAGAACACCAGAGAGGTGTATTATCAATATATTGCCGCAGAGGGATGTAAGGACAGTCTGCATCTATCCTGTCGGGTATGCGGGAAAAGCATTCATCTTGGAGAAAAGGAAACGGAACAGCTTCTGCATAGCACGCTGGAAAGCACAGGCTTTCAAATCGACAAAACGGAAACGATTCTGTATGGCGTTTGCGCCGATTGCAGAAAATAAAAGAGCAGAAAATAGAAGGGTGGTGAGCAGAATGGAAAGAAAAAAGAGAAATAGAATTGCAGCATTGCTTCTTGCCGTGACCATTCTGGTCATCATGCTTTACTCTGCTTTTTTTGTTGCGGCAGAAGCCGACCACGATTGCGTGGGCGAAGGCTGCCCGATTTGCTATCAGATTGATGCTTGCCAAAACACACTGAAAAGCCTTTCGCTTGCTGTATGCGTTACAGCTGTTGCTGTTGCGTTTACATATACTTTGTGCAGGTGTATTTCTCTCTGCATGGACTATGCACAAAGAGATACCTTGGTATCTCTCAAGGTGAAGCTTTCGAATTAAATAAGAACCTTTTACAAGGGTGAAGTCTATCTGTTTTCGGATAGGCTTTTGCGGCGTTGCCGTTACCCTTGTATTTTTGTGCCTATTTTTAAGTTCTTATTATAATTCGGAGGTAAATATAATCATGAAAAAGATAACTGCGCTGCTGCTTGCGCTTTTCATGCTTGTCAGCGCTCTTGCTGGCTGCGGAAAGCAGAATGATACCAATCAGACGGACAAACTGAGCATTGTCACCACCATTTTTCCTGAATATGACTGGGTTAGGGAAATCCTTGGTGAAAAGGCTGATAACGCAGAAATTACAATGCTGCTGGATAACGGCGTTGACCTGCACAGCTATCAGCCTACCGCTGATGACATTGTTAAAATCTCAGATTGCGACCTGTTTATCTATGTAGGCGGCGAGTCCGACGAATGGGTGGAGGATGCTCTGAGAAATGCCGCCAACAGGAATATGAAGGTCATCAATTTGCTGGAGGTACTGGGGGATTCCGTAAAAACGGAAGAAATCGTTGAGGGGATGCAGGAGGAGGAGCACGAGCACGAGGATGCAGAGGAACACGAGCACGAGGATGCCCATGCACATGAGGATGCAGAGGAGCACGAGCACGAGGAGGAAACTGACGAGCATGTTTGGCTGTCCCTGAAAAATGCCAAAATGCTGGTCAGGGTGATTTCCAAGGCCTTGCAGGAGCTTGACCCCGATAACAAGGATATCTATGCCGCCAATGCCGATGCTTATGTAAAGAAGCTGTCTGCTCTTGACGCAGAGTATCAGGCAGCCGTGGACGCAGCAAGCAATAAAACCATCCTGTTTGGCGATCGTTTTCCGTTTCGCTATCTGGTGGATGATTATGGTCTGCGCTACTATGCCGCTTTTGTTGGCTGCTCCGCTGAAACCGAAGCCGGCTTTGAGACCATTTCGTTTCTTGCCAAGAGGGTGGACGAATGGAAGCTGCCCTGCGTGTTGACCATTGAGGGCGCACGGCACAAGATTGCCGAAACCATTGTCCGGAACACGACAGCGAAAAATCAAAGGGTGCTGACGATGGATTCCATGCAATCCACCACTTCTAAAGATGTGAAAAACGGCACGACTTACCTCTCCGTTATGGAGAAAAACCTTTCCGTGCTGAAGGAAGCATTGAGATAAGGAGGCAGGTTCATGGCTCAGCTCACTTGCCAAAGGCTCTGCGTCGGCTATGAGGGAAAGTCCGTTCTGCAGGAACTCAATTTTGAGATTTTTGCAGGCAGCTATCTCTGCATCGTAGGAGAAAATGGTTCCGGCAAGAGTACACTTATGAAAACGATTCTCGGCTTGCAGCCACCTATCAGCGGCAGAATTTTGACAGGCGACGGGCTGAGGAAAAATGAGATCGGCTACCTGCCGCAGCAGACCGTCGTACAAAAGGATTTCCCTGCATCCGTGAGAGAGATCGTTCTCTCCGGGTGTCAGGGGCGCTGCGGCAGCCGCCCCTTTTATAACAAAGAAGAAAAACAGCTTGCCGAAGAAAACATTCGGAAAATGCAGATTGATAAGCTCTCAAAGCGGTGTTATCGAGAGTTCTCCGGCGGGCAGCAACAGCGGGTATTGCTTGCCCGTGCGCTGTGCGCCACACAAAAAATGCTGCTCTTGGACGAGCCTGTTTCCGGGCTTGATCCCAAGGCGACAGCGGAAATGTATGCGCTTATCGAAGAGCTTAACCGAAACGATGGCATTACGGTAATTATGATTTCGCACGATATTACTGCCGCAGTTCAATATGCCAGCCATCTTCTGCATATTGGAGACACCGTTTTTTTCGGAACAAAAGCGGAATATCTCAGAAGCCCGCAGGGGCGGCTGTTTGCCGCAGAGAAGGGGGGGCGATGAACAATGACCGCTATTTTGGAAAAGCTGACCCTCTATTGGACATATCCCTTTGTCCGCTATGCGCTGGTAGTCGGCGTGCTGATTGCGCTATGCTCGTCCTTGCTGGGCGTGACGCTGGTGCTGAAACGGTTCTCCTTCATCGGTGACGGGCTTTCCCATGTGGCATTTGGTGCAATGGCGATTGCCGCCGTGCTGCAAATCACAAATGAAATGCCGCTGGTAATGGTCATTACGATCAGCAGCGCCGTGCTGCTTTTGCGTACAGGGCAGAACGCGAAAATCAAGGGCGATGCGGCGATTGCCATGATTTCGGTGGGAGCGCTTGCCATCGGCTATCTGGTGATGAATATTTTCTCCACCTCATCCAACCTTTCGGGCGATGTGTGCAGTACGCTGTTTGGCTCCACCTCCATCCTGACACTGTCTCCCGTAGAAGTGTGGCTTTGCGTTGGAATGTCGGTGCTGGTCGTGGTGGTGTTTATTCTGTTTTACAATAAAATCTTCGCTGTGACCTTTGATGAGGACTTTGCAAGGGCAACCGGCACAAAGGCAGGGCTTTACAATCTGCTGATTGCAATCGTTGTTGCCATCATCATCGTGCTGGCGATGAACCTTGTCGGCTCTCTGCTCATCTCCGCACTGGTAATTTTCCCGGCGTTGTCCGCTATGCGGATGTTCAAGAGCTTCCGCAGCGTGACGATCTGCGCCGCAGTTTTGTCGGTGTTGTGTTCGCTGATCGGTATTCTGGCATCTATCCTCGCCGGAACACCGGTAGGCTCGACAATCGTTGCTGTTCAGATTGTCGCTTTTGGTCTATCGTGGCTGGCAGGTACGGCTATCGGAGGTGTGAGAAAATGAAAAAACTGTTTTGCGTAGTATTGATTATCCTGATGCTTTGCTCTCTTGCCGCCTGCGGAGGTGAGGAAGATAAAGAGACAGCCGATAATCAGACACCGAATACCTCTGCTTCACAAAATCAACCGATGGAAAAGGAATCGGTGTCTGCGCCTGCTGCCTCTGAGTCTGTGCAAAGCGCAGACGGCATTGATGTTGATCTGACAAAGCTCAGCAGTACGATGGTCTATTCTGAGGTTTACAATATGCTCTACACCCCTGATGACTACATTGGGAAAATGGTTAAAATGAAGGGTGCTTTTGCATATTACGAGGACCCCGAAACAAAGGAGCAATATTTTGCCTGCATTATTGCCGATGCGATGGCTTGCTGTTCACAGGGATTGGATTTTATTCCGACCGACGAGTACACCTATCCGGACGATTATCCGGAGCTAAACGCAGAGATAACAGTCACAGGAACCTTTGAGATTTATGAGAAAAACGGAATAAAGTATTGTAGGCTTGCGAATGCTGCGATTGAGAGCTAAGGCTGATGGTGTGCTCTGCTTTCCGAAGCATGATTCAAAAAGTGGTGACAAGAAAATGCTCTGTATGCTGCATTATAATTTGCTATCAGAGAAGGGCTTATAATTAAATATCTGAACGAAACAAAGGCAGCTGACGAAAAAATTACAGCTGTCTTTGTTGTTTGAAAAATTGCGTATACAGGAGGGCAAAGGGCTGTTTTGTGTAAATGCAAGAAAAAAGCAAGAATATAAGCGTGGCGTTTTTTGCGAATGATGTTAAAATAGCAATATATGTATCGCAAAGGAGGAGCTATTTCGTGTCAAAAACAACCTTGATTGATTGTTGTATCAAAAAATACGCTTATCGTGAAATATCGGAAATTTATAAAGAGATTGGGGCTTCCCCGCAGGGACTGTTTCCCGAACAGGTGGATGGCATGCGCCGGAGATACGGCGAAAACAGCTTTGCAAAAAGGAAGAAGGATACCATGCTGCGCTGCTTGCGTCGTGCCTTTATCAACCCGTTTCATATTATTCTTTTTGTGCTTGGGATGATTTCCTTGGCAACCGATGTTGTGCTTGCCTCTAATTTTGCCAGAAACGCCACCACTGCTATCATCATTTTCTCCATGATTTTGACGAGCGGTGTAATCCGTCTGATTCAGGAGCTGCGGGCGAAGAATGCGGCGCAGCAGCTGGAACGGCTGATTCACGAAAGCATTACGGTTCGGCGAGCGGGAGAGCTGCAGGAAATATCGGCGGAAGAATTGGTGGTCGGGGATATTGTTCTGCTTTCGGCGGGAGACCGCGTGCCTGCGGATATCCGTTTGACGAAGGTCAGTGATTTATTTATTTCGCAGGCTGCCATCACGGGTGAAAGTGCGATTCTGGAAAAAAACTGCAATACCCTCAGCTATGGCAGTACGGAAACGCTGACACAGCTTGAAAACCTTGCCTTTATGGCAACAACGGTTATCAGCGGCAAGGGCGAGGGAATTGTGCTTGCGGTTGGGAAGGATACCTTATACGGCAGCTTTGAAAAATCGGATGCAGAGGAGAAGCAGTCGTTCCAAAAGGGTGCTAATTCGATTGCATGGGTAATGCTTCGCTTTATTGTGGTGCTGATTCCCATTGTATTTGCGCTGTTAAGGCTGACAGGCGGAAAATGGTTGGAATCCTTTGCATTTGCGCTTTCTGTTGCGGTAGGGCTGATGCCGGAAATGCTGCCGATGGTAATTACCGCCTGCCTTGCAAGGGGCAGCCTAAGCATGAGCCGCAAGCAGACCATCATCAAGGACATCAACGCCATGCAGGGCTTTGGCAGCATGGATGTGCTTTGCATGGATAAGACGGGAACGCTGACGAATGAGAGCATTTTGCTGGAATACTACATGGATGTGCTGGGGAACGAAAGCACAAGGGTGCTGGATTTTGCCTTTTTGAACAGTATGTATCATTCGGGTGTCTGCAATCCCATTGATAATGCCATTCTTGCGTGCCAGACAATGCCGGGGCGCAGTGCGTATTATACAAGATTGCTTGCGCAGTATCAAAAAACGGACGAGATTCCGTTTGATTATGCCCGTAAATTTGTCAGCACGCTTGTGACGGAGGCAGACGGAGCAGGGCAGCTCATTATCAAGGGGGATATTGCGCATGTTGTGGCGCGCTGCGGTTTTGTGGAATATCGGGATGCCGTTTTGCCGATGGATGAGGACAAAATGCGAAGCGTGGCCTCTGTGGTGGATGAAATGCTGCAGGATGGGATGAAGGTGATTGCTGTTGCACGAAAGAGGATAGAAAAGCAAAATCGGATTTTGCCGGAGGATGAACAAAGCATGATTTTGATGGGCTATCTTGCCTTTTTTGATGCACCGAAGAAAACCGCAAAAACCTCTGTGGAGGCGCTCAAAAGGCTGAAGGTTACCCCGAAGATTCTGACGGGAGACCAAGCAGATGTGGCAGTTTCCGTCTGCCGCAGGGTGGGGATTCCTTCCGAAACGGTGCTGACAGGTGCGCAGATGGATGAGATGACGGATGCAGTACTTGGCGCAGCCGTTGAAAAAATCCATGTTTTTGCGGAGCTGACACCGGGGCAAAAGGTGCGTCTGGTTTCCGCCTTGAGCCAAAATGGGCATACTGTCGGATTTTTGGGGGATGGCATTAACGATATTCCTGCACTTTGTGAGGCAAATGTAGGCATTTCGGTGGATACTGCCGTGGATGCGGCGAAGGATGCGGCGGATGTGGTGCTGTTGCAAAAGGATTTGGGTGTGCTGGAGCAGGGCATTTTGGAGGGGCGAAAAACTTTTACCAATATGCTCAAATATATTAAAATTACAGCAAGTTCGAACTTCGGCAACATTTTTTCCATTGTGTGTGCCAGTGCGTTTTTGCCGTTTTTGCCAATGACCTCCTTGCAGATTTTGCTGTTGAATCTGCTGTATGATGTGCTGTGTATCATTCTGCCCTGGGATAATGTGGATGAGGAGGAAACTCTTTCTCCAAGGGATTGGTCCGGGAGGACATTGGGGCGGTTTATGCTTTCCTTTGGGCCAATCAGCTCTTTGTTTGATATCGTGACGTTTTTGTTTTTGTATTATATTCTCTGCCCGATGCTGTGCGGCGGAGTGACGTATCAAAGCCTTACCGATTCTGCAATGCAGATGCAATATATAGCTCTGTTTCAGACGGGGTGGTTTTTGGAGTCCATGTGGACACAGGTGTTGATTTTGCATTTCCTGCGTACACGAAAGATTCCCTTTGTGCAAAGCAGACCATCTGCACCGGTGATTTGCATTACCCTTGCGGGTATCATTGCTTTTACCGCAATTACCTTTACCAAGGGGGCGGCATTTTTCGGCCTGACGCATTTGCCATTTTGGTATTTCATATTTTTGTTGATTGTGGCATTGCTGTATATGTTTCTGACAACGGTGGTTAAGGCCTTTTATCAGAAGAAATATCATGAGCTGATTTGAAAGGAGGAATCCGTCGTGAAAAAGAAGATTGGTTTTGTTTCAATGGATTCTGTCCTTGCACAATGGCTGCTGGAGAAGCTGATACAGGAGCCGCCGGAAAGTGAATGTGCGGAGGATTTGCTTTCGGGCATACATGATATGCTCAGCGGAGAGGCAACGTCACTGCTTTTGAGTACCTCGAAGGAGGCGGAGTCCTCTCTCCCGCCCTCCGATGAAATACGAATCGGTGCGCTGGAAATTTATCCGAAGAGCAGGAGAGTGAGGATGCAGGGAGCGGAGGTTTCTCTTACGCCGAAGGAGTTTGAAATCCTCTATTTTCTTGCACAAAACAGAGGAGAGGTTTTTACAAAGGAGCAAATCTATAAAGCGGTTTGGTCTGAAAATTATCTTTTGGATGACAGCAATATCATGGCGTTCATCCGAAAGCTGCGAAAGAAAATCGAACCCAATCCGGATGAGCCGAAATATATCCTGACGATTTGGGGCATTGGCTATAAATTTAATGATCGGGTGTAACAAATTTGGCGGGCATATTTTTGTCCGCCAAAATTCTTGCTAAATCGCAAGGAAATCGCAAGGTTTTAATCATGTGATTTTCCTTGCGATTTTTGTATTCTGTGAAAGGCACCGAGAGAAATGGTACCTACAAGCCATTGGTTTGCGATTGCCATGATTGCATGGTTCATTGTGGCAGGCTTTGATGTTTGGTATATCGAAAAAAGCAATCGGTATTACAGAAAATAATCGCAGAAAAAGGAGGTATGAGAAATGAACAAGAAAGAAAACCGCATGGCTGTGCGGCAGACGGTGGAAAAGGCAGTGCTGCGGGATGAGCAGAACCAGCGTATTCAATTTGCGGCTGCCAATCCTGTGCAGGAGGTTTTGAAAAGCCTGCATACCACCCTGCGGGGACTGGATGCAGAGGCAGTGGCGGTCAGCCGCACCAAGTACGGCTCAAATAAAGTGACACATGAGAAAAAGCAATCTCTGGCGAAATGTCTGGCAGGTGCTTTTATCAATCCATTTACGGCGATTTTGTTCTGTCTGGCTGTGGTATCCACCATAACGGATATGGTGTTCCCTTATTTTGCACTTTTGGGGAGCGCGCCGGAGGACTTTGATCCCTTAACCGTAGTCATCATTTTGACAATGGTTATTATTTCCGGCACACTGCGCTTTGTGCAGGAATCCAGAAGCGGCAATGCAGCGGAAAAGCTGCTGGCAATGATAACAACGACCTGCACCGTTACTCGCAGAGAGCAGGAAAAGATAGAAATTCCGATGGATGATTTGGTTGTGGGCGACATTGTGCATTTGGCGGCAGGGGATATGATTCCTGCGGATGTCCGCATTTTAGAGGCGAAGGACTTATTCATCAGCCAATCCAGCTTGACGGGCGAAAGTGAGCCTATCGAAAAAACACCGAGCAGAAGTGTGCAGAAGGAGAGTATAACCGATTATACCAATATTGCATTCATGGGAAGCAACGTGATTTCGGGCAGTGCAGCTGCGGTTGTTGTCAGCACCGGAGACGCTACGCTGTTTGGCTCTATGGCATCTGCGATTGCAGGGGAGGCTGTGGAGACGAGCTTTACCAAGGGGGTCAATGCGGTTTCGTGGGTGTTGATTCGGTTTATGCTTGTCATGGTGCCTCTTGTTTTCTTTATCAACGGGATTACGAAGGGGGACTGGCTGAATGCCTTTTTGTTTGGCATCTCGATTGCTGTCGGCTTAACACCGGAAATGCTGCCCATGATTGTGACAACCTGCCTTGCCAAAGGTGCGGTTTCGATGAGCAAAAAGCAGACTATTGTGAAGAATCTCAATTCGATTCAGAATTTTGGTGCGATGGATATTCTTTGCACCGACAAAACAGGGACACTCACGCAGGATAGAGTTGTTTTGGAATACCATTTGAATGTAAACGGCGAGGATGATACAAGAGTGCTGCGCCATGCCTATTTAAACAGCTATTTCCAGACAGGCTATAAAAACCTGATGGATGTGGCGATTATTCATAAAACGGAGGAGGCAGAGGAGACCGATTCCAGATTACTGGATTTGTCCGAAAACTACGTGAAGGTG
>OGXR01002491.1_pt1 | contig 11635 bp, 10 predicted proteins | sample 1576331 | NCBI WGS metagenome assembly OGXR01 (sample SAMEA3541473, study PRJEB24748) | human gut metagenome | biome: human gut; feature: human-associated habitat; material: faeces | place: China | collected 2012 | reverse complement strand
GGAGGTGGTATCGGTGCTGGCCATGGGCAGCGCGTCGGACTACGGCGTTCACCGGCTGGATGAAGCAGGCGGCGAAAACAACTGGCTCCGCTGGCTGCGTCCCTACGACCCCAACGCCGAATGGGTGGCTTACTGCACTTCCGCCCTGACGGCGGACGGCGTGGTGCAGGGCGTGCTTCTGTATTCCTCGCCGGTGCAGGAAATGATGGACCGCCTGGCCTCCCTGCAGACCCGGATGGTGGTGTATTTCCTCATCGCGGCGGCGGCGGCCATGGTGTTCGCACTGATCTTCTCCCGGGTGCTGACCCGGCCCATCGTGTCCCTGACCAAGAGCATCCAGCGCATGGGTCACGGCGACCTGTCCGTGCGGGTGCCGGTGAAGGGCTCCGGCGAGCTGCGGCGGCTGAGCGAAACCTTCAACACCATGTCCGAAAAGCTGCAAATGCTGGATCCCAGCCGCAATCAGTTTGTATCCAACGCCAGCCACGAGCTGAAAACGCCGCTGGCCACCATGAAGATCCTGCTGGGAAACATCATCTATCAGCCGGAAATGGACGCGGATATGCGCACCGAGTTCCTGACGGACATCAACAAGGAGATCGACCGGCTGAACAGCATCATCAGCGACCTTCTGACGCTGGTGAGCATGGACTCGAAGGCCATGCGCCTGAACCGCACCACCTTCAGTCTGGCGCAGGTGATCACCGATACGGCCCACCGGCTCCAGCCCGTGGCGGAGACCCATCATCAGGAATTGAAGCTGGCCCTGAACGACCGCTGCGAGATGTACGCCGACTGCGCCAAGCTGACGGACTGAGGGGAATATCTCTGCCAAAACCGGATGCTTCCCCCGCAAGCAAAAAATCGGCTAATCTTTTGTATAGAGAAATTGCAAAAAAAACTACCGCCTGCAAAATGCAGACGGTAGCTTCATACATATCTCGGCGCTTTTTCGTTGGCAATTGTTGTAAATTTGTGGTAAATTCATCAGATTGCCACGGAAAAGCCCTTTATTTTCAAGGCTTTGCGGTGTCTCTTAGTACATGCCGTCCTTCAGAATCGCAACTTTTTGAAGCAAAACGCATATAACGAAAAACGTAGATTTTCGTAGAGTTATCAATGCTTTGAGCCGCTTTTTGAAGTCTCCTTGATTTTAAGAAAATTCACACATTTCTACGCAAATCTACGCCACTTGACAGGGAATTGGCGTAAGTTGTGGCGTAAGCCAGCCAACTTCGTACAATGAAAATTACAGGCTGCTGGCGATCTGTTCAAAGGCTCTCTCGACAGAATCAAAGCTGCTGTGAGTGTAGACATCCAGCGTCACGCTGGCGTTGGAATGTCCCATCAGATATTGTAGGCTTTTCACATCAAGTCCTGCCTGCTGAACGTTGGTGCAGAAGGTATGCCGCAGCACATGGGGCGTGATCCGAGGGACAGGCTTGCTGTATGCCTTTTCAAATCGCGCTTGCAGACCCCGCATATAGTTCTCCAAGTGCATCGCGACCTTCGGCATCCCGGACTTGTCCAGAAAGAGAAAACCGCTGTGACCGTCCACCAGCAATTCCACCTTCGGGGCGGTTCTGGCTTTCACCACCCGCATCAGCGCCATGTAAACCGCGTCCGTCATGGGGACGTTTCGGATGCCGCTTTTGGTTTTGGGCGGCGTGACGAAATAGGGCTTCTCCGCCGTCCGGCATAGCTGCCGCCGAACGTGAATACAGCGTCGGTCGAAGTCAATATCTGCCCGTGTCAGACCGTACAGCTCGCTCACACGCAAGCCGGTTCCCAGCAGAATCACAATGTCATCATAGTAATTCCCGCCGCAGTCCTGCACGAATTGCAGATACTTCTCCTGCTGCTCCTTGGTCAGCGCATCGCGTACATAGGCATCCTTCGGCACCACATCAGACAGCTTGAACTTGAACGGGTTCTTGCGGATGATGTCATCATCCACCGCCATTTCAAATGCCGGTCTGACAACGCTTTGCAGCACACCGATGGTGTTTTGCTTGATGCCGCTGTCGTGCAGAAACACGAACCAGCCCTTTGCGTCGGAGAGCTTTACGGTTTTGATCGGCTTCTGTCCGAATGGGTCGGCATGAATCCGCTTGACCGCAGAACCATAAGACCGCAGGGAGTTTTGCTTCAAGCCCCGTTTCAGGTTCATGTAGCGGTCAACCAGCTCCGCCACGGTCATTTCACCCGCTGCGTAGTCGATGCCGTCCGCCATGTCGCGCCGCAGCTCGTCCTCTTTCTTCCGCAGCTCTGTCAGGGATTTGGCGTAAATACAACGCCGTTTCTTGTGTATATCGGTATAACGATAGTCATAAGTGCCGTTTGCTCTTTGGCTTTCGCCGTCCTTCAAAACACGCCCTTTGCTATCTTTGCGCTTTTCAGACAATTCAGAAACTCCTTTCCGTGAAAAGCGCTATTATAGGGATTGATACAAGTATATCATACCGAATATGCGATTTCCACTGATCTTGAACGGAAACAGACAACTTTTTCAAAGTGTCGCTGTATCATGGTTTTTCACATCACTTTTTCAAATAGAATACGCCTGCTCGATGAACTGATCGAACAGGCGGCGTTTAATCAGGCGCTTGTTGCCCACCCAGAGGACGAATTTGCAGCGGTCCTCGTTGGTGATCTCGCGCAGTTTGTTGATACCAATGCCGGAGTAAGCCGCGGCTTCCTCCAAGCTCAGATTGCTCTTTTCCCAAATCGGGATTTCCTTCATAGGCAGTTTACCCTCCATACAAAATAGCCAGACAGGGCGAGGCGGCAACGAAGTCCGGCAACGGACTTCCAAAAACCTCGAAACATACCCGGTCTGACGGTTGATTTACGTTTTTCCTTTTCTTCTATTTTTCTGTTGTTTTGGTTGTCAACGGCAGAAAAAGCCAGACAGGACAGGGATTTCTCCGGCAACCAGCCCGGCAACGAGATCACAACAGCCTTTGCAACCAGCCGTACTTTTCAGAACGGCATCTCGATCTGCTCTGTGATCTCTACAAAGCCGTCCGGGATTTCTGCGGCATGGTTGCCGCTGTCGGTTGCAGCTCTTTCGCGCTCCCAGCCCTTTTGTCTGCCGTACCCTGCAAAGCTGCGGGGATTGGAGAAATACGTCCAGCCGGTCACGCACTGGTTCATGATCTCATTGATCTCGCGGATCTCCCACTGCTTCGGTTCGTCAAAGGCGTGGTTCAGAGCCTCCTTATAAAGCTGCTTGGAGCAGACGGTATCGCCCGCATAGCTGTCTAAAAACGCTTGAATCATGCCCGCTTTCGTGTCCTCCGGCATGAAGTCCTTCTGATGTTCTTTGAGATAGCGCACCATTTCCGGGCTGAACGTCAGCTTCCAACCACTTGTCCGGTAGATGGTCATTGCCTCCGCCCATACCTGCCGTAAGTAGGCTCTGGATGCGGCTTCATCCTCCAAAATGTGAACCTCCGCCTGCTCCGGGCAGACCTGTACCGGCAAAAAGCGACGATTGCCGGAACGGTCGAGGGGCAGGAAATCCATTGCGTTTGACGTACCGCCGAACACGCATTGCCGCAATCGATCTGCCGGATGGGTTTCATACGGGATTTTGTAGACCTCCTTCTGGCGGCTCAGAAACGACTTGATTTCCTCAATACTCTTGGCATTGGCGGTGGCGATCATCTCGGACATTTCGATGATCCAGTGACCTTGCAGCTTGCGGTATACATTTTCATCGTCCAGCTTCCGCAGATCGTCGGAAAACCACTCATCCTTGCCTGCCAGCAGGCGAAAGAAGGTGGACTTTCCTGCGCCCTGACCGCCCACCAGACAGAGCATAACCTCAAATTTGCAGCCGGGATGAAATGCCCGATGAATCGCACCCAGCAGGAACAGCCGTAATGCCTGAAAGGTGTATTCGTCTGCTTCCGCACCGAGAAAATGGTGCAAACAATAGCGGATGCGCTCCGTGCCATCCCATGTAAGGCTGTTCAGAAAGTCCCTGACAGGGTGATAGCTGTTCTGATGGGCGGCAAGATCGGCGGCATCTATGATTTTCTTCTCACTTGTCAGGTCGTAATTCTCTTCCAGATACAGCCGGATGTACTTCATGTCCGTGTCGGTCATGGAGGCGCTGGGGCTTCGGTCATAGCCGATGGGCTTGACAACGTCGGTGCGGTCGGTCAACAGATTGTAGGCAATCGCGCCGGATAGCAGCGGATCGTGCTGAAACACTGTCAGGCAATTCTTGATACTGTTGCGGACACCGCCTTTTTCCGTGGTGTCCAGCATGGCTTTTACTTCTTCAATGCTCATCGGCGGCGCTATACTGCCCGCCTGAATTTTGAGCTGCTGCCTCATCTGCGGCGGCAAGCTCTGCCATTCGCTGCTCAAGTTTCCTCACTTCCTCTCCATATTCGATCACAACGGATGCCCGCGCCTGCATATCCCCGCCCAGCAGCTCGTCCAGCAGATATGCAATCAACGAGAGCTTCTGTAATGCTTCTACAAAGTGCGGATGATAGCCGTCCTCCGGCGTCTGCGGGGCATAATCCTCCTTCCAGCGGCATAACAGCCGGTAATAGTCCAACAGCACACGGAAGCAGTATCGTTCCATGTGCTGATAATTCTGTTCGTCGGTATTTTGTTGTCGCGGCTTGCTCGTCTTGCCCGCGCTATTCTCATACGGAATAGCAAAATCCTGTGCCAGCAGAATTGCAGCTTCCTTGCTGCCGATTCCGCGAAGCCGGGAAACGAAGTCGATTACGTCCCCGGTAGCACCGCAGCCAAAGCAGTAATACCGGCGATCCAGCTTCATGCTGGGTGTACTGTCATCGTGGAACGGGCAGCGGCACATTCCGTTTCGCTCCACCCGGATGCCGTATCGCTCCGCAGCCTGCCGGGTGGTCACAGTCTGCTTGACAGCTTCAAAAATGCTCAATAGGCAATGCCCTCCTTAGTGTTCAATTTCCTGCTTTTTCTGCCGCGTCGCGGCGTTCTGGCGCTCCTGCTCATGCTGCACTTCGTAGATGTTGTAATGGATTGCCCAGAGCTTTTTCGCGTCTGCATGGAGTGGTGAAAGCTCCGTCTGAATGTCTCTATATTCCTGCTCCAACTGCTCGCGTTCCCTGCGCCATGCGGTGATGGGCAGCTTGCCGTCCTTGAAATACGGTTTCAGCTTGCGTTCCGCCATGTAAAATGTCCGCAGTTCATCATCGTGTTCTGCTCTGTACTTCTGCCGGGACTTCTCAAAACGGATGGATTTCAGCTTATCCGCAGCGGGCTTGCCGGATTTGTAGTAGTCCACCATACGCAGCAGCTCATTCACTTCCTTGATGCGGGCCTGCTTTGTTGATGCCGCCTTTTTCAGCATGTCGATCTTATCCTGCATGGCGTGAAGCGCAGTTTCCAAATTGTCCACGGTGTAAAGTTTTTTAGATTGCAGAAAGCTGAACGCCTCGGCGTAACGCTGCAAGTTGGCGTTCTTCGCCTTATTGCTGTACGCGCCCTTGTTGCGATTGGCGCAATGCAGTGCCAGCAGATCGTTCAGCGTGGGCGGCTGGGGCTTGTCAAGCTCGGCTTTTACGTCCTTCAGCCAGCCGATCAGCGCGGCGATCTTTTCCTTTGCCTCACGCAGCAGCGCGTTGGTTTTCCGAATGAAGCGGTTGAGATCGCCCTTGTCGGTTCGGATACCCTTTGCCTCTATCGCCCGGACGGTGGGACCCTCGTGCTGGGTGGGGATCTGCTCCACGCCCTGACGGGCAAAGCTGCGGTGGTCGATGCGGCAGTCCAAGCCTTTTTCGGCAAACTTGGCGTTGCACATCTCAGCCCATGCCTGCCGCCATGCTTCCAGCGTTTTGGGCTTGCCCCAATCCGTTGTAGGAACGGCGTTGAACACATAATTGCCCGCCTCGTCCAGAACGCGCTCCCCATGCTCGTTCAGCACATATTCCCGCCGCTGTTTATTGCCCCACCCGCCGTCTGACTCAATAGGACGAATCGGACACATGACATGAAAATGCGGGTTGGAAATGCCGCCGTCCTCCTTATCGGGCGAGTGAACCGCGAAGTCCACTATCATGCCACGGCTCACAAAATTGTCCGACAATAATTGCCTCGCAAGGTCGATGTTCTCCTGTATGGAAAACTCGTTCTGCAAGGCAATGTCAAAGCTGTATGCAAGCTGGGCTTTCTTCCCGCGCTCGGCTTTCTCTACGGCGTTCCAGAGTGTTTCGCGGTCGGCGTACTCTGACGGTGCGTGGGACGGCAGCAGGATTTCAGAACAGATCACGCCGCCCTTGTGGGTGTAGTCGCTGTCTTCGCCGTAATACTCGCTGTGCAGCTTTTCCCCGGCGCGGTAGGCGGCAGCAGCCACGGCAGATTGTCCCGCACTGCGTTTGATCTGCGTCACATGAAAATGAAACAGTGCGATGCTCAATCACCTCCTGCATGGCGGCTGACAGCTTCCGTGAGCAGTCTTTGCGTGTCCGGCAGCGCAAAGACTTGTTCGACAAAAGCGTAAAAGTTAGTTTCGCTCAAAGCCTTTGTCTGCGGTACAACGCTCTCAATGGCAGCGCCACGGGTGATGAGCCGGTGCGCCCGCTTGCGCCGATCTCTCTTTTCGTAGTAGGCAGCGCGGTTCTCAAGGCGCTGGATCTTGTGCTGCTCCTGCGCAAGCTGCCGCTCCACCTTTTCTTTCTCGGCTTGTAGCTTTTCCATTTCTTTTTCGTGCATAATCTCAACCTCCCGACTGATATAAAATGGATAGAAAAAGACCGCCTACGTTTTCGGTAGACGGTCTAACTTACGGTATGGGATTTTCAGACTTTGCGGTGGGAATGGTCTGCGCCAGCAGACTGTTTCCGCTGCAAAGTGCGCTGGGATAGACGCGCAAGCGTCGCAAGGTGCGCAGCTCCTTGTACGGAACATAGTGACGCAAAACAGCCCAGACATTCATAGTGTCCGGGCTGTCTGCCTCGCAGAGCGCACATACTCCCGCCATGAGAGTATAGAAGTGCGCCCTTGTTGCCAAGGGATTATTTGCATCCCAATTCTCTAAGGATGTTCTTGCAATACATGATTTCTGTTTCAGAAAAAAGTGCCGCGTACTCCGGCTTGCATACCGATTCTTCCATTGATAAGTCCAAGCGCCCACAAGACCACAGTGTAGATAGCCCTTCTGATAAATTTCCCGTTTTTTGCGCACTTGCAATCAGCCGCCGTGCGGTTTCGACACCTCCGTATTGCGCTAACATCTGGTTGAACCGTGTAGGGTTATATTTACACTCTTTCTTTGCTTGTATCATTTTTTCACGCAGTTCTTCTTCAAATGTTCTTGTCAATACCTCCATGTGATAACCGCCCCCATTTTATATTTTTCGCTCAAAAACTTTTCCGCAATCCTGACATAGAAATTTAGTCTTTCCCCTTTTTCCGTTTATTCCGCTGGCTGCACCGATTATCGTGCCAAGAGGGTTAAACAGACTCCCCACAGTTCCACCGACAACAGCTCTTCCAACGGAAAATTTTGTTTTGGTTGACACTGGAACAATGTTTGTGCTTCTGCAAAAAATATTCGGGCAGCAAATCCTTCGCGCCATTTTCGCGTCCTCCCAATAGGCACAGAATGATTCAGTACTTGTTCTTAAATAAGAGGTTGTACCAGAAACTAACAAAAGCAATGAGTAAGAATTGTATCATAGATCGTTATGCTCCTCAGTTAGAATTAACTCGCCACGTCCATTCTTAGCAATCCCCGCCCACTCTAAAATTGCAGCCATTACAAACACGGGATCAAAAACCGAATCTCCGATTGTTCGACCGCGGTGAAGCGCTATTGTACCGACAACGGTATTTTCCTCACAGCCGGGTTCACCGAGCTTATAATTTCTTCCATTGCCTTTCTTTGCTCTGCCGCCTTGCTTTATAAGGAGTTCTACAATATCGTCAAACACCTTATAGTCGTAGGCTGGCTTAACAGGCAACTTATCACTTGTAAAAGTCGTTCCGTCTGGCTCTGCGTAAATCTCACAAGGAAGGCCTCTGGCCGTGTATACGGTAACGTGACCACCGTGCGCTTTCAGCTTTGCTTTGATGATTTCGGACGCGAGTGTGCTTGTATAGTCCACATCCATGCGGCTTACATCAATTTCCTTTGGCATTACCTTCTCCGTTCCACCGCCAAGATTTAAGGCGGCAAGCAATTCATCCAGTTTCTTTTTTGCAGTTGGATAAGATATTTGCATATCAGACTGTACCTCCTTCAGGTTTCCTCTGTCTTTCAAAAAAGTAATCAAGAACTCGAATTGCTCCTTGTCGAGCCGATCAAAAGGGCTAAGGTCGAACGTGTTTCTTAGCTCCATGCCACAATCAGGGCATTGTAGCGTGCTAACTCGCAGTGTCCCATGACAGGCGGGACATTTTGAAATAAGCCGGTTCATGTAAATCACCTCTTCGCTTACATGATACAATTAGAAAACGATTTTGTCAATATAGTGCTTAATTATTTTTATTACTATATTGCTTTTTGAAATGTGTCTCACCGCTTCTGCCACACAATGTCATACCCCAGCGCGTCCGCCAACTCCACGGCCTCGCCATAGCGGAGCGAGCCGCGCTTGAGCTTGCCGGAGAGATTGGGAACGCTGCGGCTCCAGCCGTATTCATCGGAGAGGTAGTCCACCACCTCGGTCATGGTCATGCCGGTGCGGACGATGTAGGACTTGATCTCGTTGCGATAGGTTTCAGATTTTCTCATATTCAAATGTTCCTCCTGTTTTTTCGATGAGCTCTATGGTAAAATGGGTTTGTCAAATTGTGACACACGTTTGCCATAGGGCGCTGGTTTTTGATACACGACTTTTTGCTGGAAATGCCGCCGATGATACGTTGGTCACAGGCGGCACCTTCCGCTTTTGCCGTTTGGTGTGTCTTTTCGTGAAACGTCGAAATATCATTCTGAACGGCAAACGCCGTTCGCTGCTGAATAGCTCTCTATTCCGTGCAGATAACCGCACAGAGCAGAAAACTATTTCGCCGTTTTCACTTGCTTTGATTTTTACATTCGATTTTGCCGCTCTTTCCGAACGTCGTTCCTGCCCAGAGGATCGCTCCCGGCGTTTTGTCCCCGTTGGTACGCTCTCGCTTTCGCGGTCATGGCGGTTACTTCGCTGAGGGACATATCCCGTTCGGACGGTCATGCAATTTTCAAGGTTCAGGTGCGATTGCAAGACCATTTTAGCGAAAAATATAGCCCTCTCCCGTATATCCAAGAGGTCGGAAAACGCGCCGAAAAACGCAGATTTCCACGCTTATGGACAAAAACGGGAACGGTCAGGAATTTGAAGGGAGGACACCGCGATGCAGCCAAAGCTCACCATTCAGGAACGGCTCAAAGACCTGCGCGTAGAGCGCGGTCTGACGCTGGAACAGCTATCTACGGAAACAGGCATCTCAAAGTCTGCGCTGGGAAAATACGAAGCTGACGATTTCAAGGACATCAGCCCGTTCAGCATGGTGGAGTTGGCAAAGTTCTACGGCGTGTCCACCGATTACCTGCTGGGACTGACAGAACAAAAAAATCACCCAAACACAGAGCTGGACGCTCTGCATTTGGGTGATGATGCAATCGAAGTATTGAGAACGGGCAAGTTCAACCACAGGCTGCTGTCGGAACTAATCTGCCACAAAGACTTCCAGCGCTTCATGTTGGACGCCGAGATTTACGTTGACCGGATCGCAGATATGCGGGTCAACGACATGAACGCCGTGCTGGAAGCTGTCCGGCAGATGGCGTTGATGAAAAACGGCGGCGATGAGAACGACCTGTACTTGCGGACGCTGGAAGTCGCACAGATTCGAGAAGATGAATATTTCGGAAGTCTGATCGCGGATGATCTGAAAGGTATTCTCCGTGATATTCGGAACGACCATCGCCCAGACACCATGACTGCGGATGAAAGCTCCCTCGCAGCAGCCGTACAGGGTCAGTTGCAGGATGCGATAAACTTTGAGGGCAGCTCTGAGGAAAAGAAAGCAAAAGCACTGCTTGCCACATTGGGGATTGATTATGATGCCATTACGATGGAACAGTTTGTCAACTTGATCGAGGTGCTGAAGCTGTCCAAACACCTGAAAACTCCCATCAGCCAGCGAGGAAAAACGACCATGACCCACGGCAAGGGAAAACGAAAGAAACGCTGAAACGGGGAGCGTCGCTGCGGCGGGACGAGGGCTGTATATACCTCTGCTTCCTTCTCCGGCCAGTCGGATTTTGCTTCTCAAAAATCCTGCATTTGTGTCACCTTGGTGTCACAAAATCCGCCTGTCCTACTGCCGCAGAAAAGTGTCTGTCAACCGCTATCTGCTCGTACAGCAGATGGCGAAGCCAGCCCCTTTCCAGTATCAGCCGGAAGCAAAGGTATAACACACTAGACTTTCCTACGGAAAATCGTGTGCCAACAGGGATGCTGCTCGCCCCTATTGGAAACCCAGAGCCAAAGGAGCTATGCCCCTCTGGACACCCCTTTATGTTCGTGCAGAGGCCATCTATCCCATCTGGGGCTGTTGGATTTTTCCTGCCCGAACATGAAACCGTCACACAGATTTAACAGCTTATTTGACCTCAAATCTGTGTGCTGTTTCACTATTATGATGCTACTATCTGAACCGCATTTTCACGAATCTGATTTATAGTTGCTATCAATGCGGTTCTAGTCTTTGCATCAAACAGCTTAATAAAGCTAACAGGTTTGTCAAATGGCGGCTTTGTAAGTTCTGAAACGTTTTCCATATACCCATTCAGTTCTATGTGATTGATGATTTTTTTTACAAAGGAAATCTGCTTCTGATTTAAGGATTGGTCGTTAATAAAGGCAGAAAATGCCTGCATGGCCGCCTCGTGGTCCAACTTGGCAATCTTGCGAATCAACAATCCAAAAGGTGTATCACCAAATTCCCGTTTATAATCTTCTTTGCTTCCAAGCTCACTTGTCAGCACTCGTTCCAGCTCCTGATAATCGCCCGCGGCCAACGGAATATTGTGGGTCAGCTTGTAAATAGCCAGCGTATTTCCGTGCTCATTGACATAGCGGTTTACTTTGGCACGGTAGTCTTCAAAGTCATACGCTGTATCCAGCTGAACCCCTTCTTGGCTATCTATAATTGGATCAGTAAGTTTGGTAATAATACGTTTTTGCCCTCCGTCATCTTCGTCCAAAAAACGAATCAAACCACGAAGCTCTTTCCGAACCTTTTCAAACAGCAGAATATCATTAGCGTCCCAAAAGACATCGGTATGGATTTCCTGTAGAAGCGGCAGCTTTTCCTTAATCTGCGGAATATTTGCCTTGCGCTCCAGGAGCGAAGCTGTGTCACACAACTGCTTTTTGGCATACTTGAAAGCAGGCATCTGTTCAATATGTGCCAATATCAGCCCGTACATAAAGTTATCAAAACGCTTGGCGAATTCATCCGTTTCTTCCGATTGAACAAGCGGTGCAATCTGTGTCAGCAACTCGCCTTTGTCACCCTCACTGATAGAAAGAAAGGCGTCCTGCTTTTTATATTTTTCCACATACTGCATCCGCAGTTTTACGGAAATCAACTCTGGGTTCAACGCTGTAACTTGTTTATGGCAGGTTTCAACAAG
>OGXR01002488.1_pt1 | contig 11647 bp, 13 predicted proteins | sample 1576331 | NCBI WGS metagenome assembly OGXR01 (sample SAMEA3541473, study PRJEB24748) | human gut metagenome | biome: human gut; feature: human-associated habitat; material: faeces | place: China | collected 2012 | reverse complement strand
GCTCCCAAAGAGGGCGGCGCCGGATAAACGCCGATTCCCCGGGCGGTTTTGGGCGGACGGATCTCGAACGGGCGGCGTCCCAGTTCGACCTCTACTCGGCCGACCGCAATCCTGCTTTTTTCCGCGCCCTGATCGCGGGCGGCGAAGGACCGGCTCCCAAAGAGGGCGGCGCCGGATAAACGCCGGCCTCTGCGGGCGGTTTTGGGCGGACGGGACCGACACATTTGTTCTTTCTTCGATTGACATCGCCCTTTCTGTTGATGTAAGATAGGTAAGATAAGAGGGGCGAAAAGCACGCCTCTGCGCATATCCGGGCCGCTGCGGGGACATGATGAAAGCATCACCCAATCAGGAGGAACGGATATGCCGGATCAAAGAAAAAAGAAGAAAAACGCACCCCAGGGATATATCCCGGCACCCGGCGACCAGCCCCGCACCGGCGAACAGGGCCAGATGAACGACCAGCAGCAGGAGATGCACGACCAGATTGAGCAGAGCGGCTCGGTAACCCCGATGGAGGGGCGCCATGCCATCCACTGCCTGACCATCATCGGCCAGATCGAGGGGCATTACGATGCCCCGCCCCAGACCAAGACCACAAAATATGAGCATGTCATTCCGCAGCTGGTTGCGGTCGAGCAGGACCCCCGCATCGAGGGACTGCTGATGATCCTCAACACCGTCGGCGGGGATGTTGAAGCGGGGCTGGCTCTCGCCGAGCTTGTCTCGGGAATGAACAAGCCGACCGTCTCGCTGGTTCTCGGCGGCGGACATTCGATCGGGGTGCCGCTGGCCTGCAGCGCGCGGCGCTCCTTTATTGTGCCGAGCGCGACGATGACCATTCATCCGGTGAGGATGAACGGGATGGTGCTCGGGGTTCCGCAGACGCTGCACTATTTCCAGCGGATGCAGGACCGGATCATCGATTTCGTCACCGCCAACTCCCGCATGCCGGAGAAACGGTTCCGCGAATTCCTTATGAACACCGGCGAGCTGGTGATGGATGTCGGCACCACCCTCGACGGCGACAAGGCGGTTGCCGAGGGGCTGATCGACCGGCTCGGCGGCCTTTCCGACGCGATTGAGAGCCTGTACGAGCTGATCGAAGCCGGACAGGAGGAGGCCGGTCCAAAGCCGAAGCAGAAGCGCGGCCGCCAAAAGAAGGCGCGCTGACCATCAACATGAAACATCGGAGGCGCAGTCATGAGCATGACAGAAGCGATTATTCAGGGGATCATCCAGGGGCTGACCGAGTTTTGCCCACCAGTTATTCAGATACAGGGTATCGCTCGGTGTTATTTTGTTATCCATCTTGCCATCGACACCAGCACTCAATAGAATGAAGGATACAGGTTTCTTTGTTTCGTAATCATAAAGGGGGACGTATTGTATTTCACAACTATCTCTTGAAAACGGATCTTGCAATACCTGTTGTGCTCTGAGAGTCTCTTTAGACTCATCCGGTTGAATCTCCCGATGATAGAAATCGAGGGCTTCGTCCATCGAGCGAGGAAAATAACCGAACGTTAGGTAAAATGAAAGAGGAAGCTGCTGCTGGTTTGGAGCCGCTTTATAATCAGATCTCATACGTTCCGCTATTTTTTTATATTTAGACGAAAGATAACATCTCGTGGTCCCAAATCCCAGCAACAATAATATGGTTATTACTGAAAGCGTTATCAGAATAAATTTTTTCTTTTGTTTCATGGGTTTCTTCGGAAATGATGAATTTTTCGTATTCGGAGCATGTACTCGGAATCTTCTGTCCGAGAATCCGTTTCCGTCAATATCCCAGGATGCGGAGCATCGAGCGGTAGGACTGTTCTTTGGCGAACAGGCGGGTGTAGTATTCGTTGTCGTCCTTGTCCCGGTCGATGATGACGTGTTTGGGGGCCGGAATCAGACAGTGCTGGATGCCGCCGAAGCCGCCGATCGACTCCTGATAGGCTCCCGTATGGAAGAAGCCGATATATTGCGGATTCCCCGGTTCGAGTTTGGGCAGGAAGATCGCGTTGATGTGCGATTCCGAGTTGTAGAAATCTTCGCTGTCGCAGGTCAGGCCGCCCAGCAGCACACGCTGGTATTCTTTGTCCCAGTTGTTGATCGCCAGCATGATGTAGCGCTGGTTGATGCCCCACGTATCGGGCAAAGTCGTGATGAAGGAGCTGTCGATCATGTACCAGTTCTCGCGGTCGTTCTGCTGTTTCTGATTGACGATCGAGTAGAGGGTCGCGCCGCTTTCGCCGACGGTAAACGATCCGAATTCAGTGAATATGTGCGGTTCGTCGATTCCGTTGCGGGTACAGATGTTCTTGATCTGCGCGATGATCTCTTCGGTCAGGTACTCGTAGTCGTACGAGAAGTCGAGCGAGTTTTTGATCGGAAAGCCGCCTCCGATGTTGAGGCTGTCCAGATCGGGGCAAATGGCCTTCAATTCGCAGTAGATGTTCAGGCATTTCGACAGTTCGTTCCAGTAGTAGGCCGTGTCCTTGATACCGGTATTGATGAAGAAGTGCAGCATTTTGAGCTTGAACTTCTTGTTTTTCTGGATCTTGGTTTTGTAGAAGTTGATGATGTCGTTGTAGCGGATCCCCAGGCGCGAGGTGTAGAACTCGAATTTGGGCTCCTCCTCGCTGGCGATCCGGATGCCGATTTTGCATTTTTTGGTAATGGCATCGTCGTAGAGGTCGATCTCTTCCTTGTTGTCGATCACGGGGATCGTGTTTTCGAACCCGTCGTTGATCAACTGGGCGATATTTTCGACGTATTGCGGACGTTTGAAGCCGTTGCAGATGATATAGCGGTCCTTGTCGATCACGCCGCTGTCGTACAGGGCGTTGATGATGTGAATGTCGTAAGCCGAGGAGGTTTCGAGATGAATGTCGTTTTTCATCGCCTCTTCCAGCACGAACGAGAAGTGACTCGACTTGGTACAGTAGCAGTAGTTGTATGTACCCTTGTAATCGACCTTCGCCATCGCTACGTTGAACATGCGCTTGGCCCGATTGATCTGCTGGGAGATCTTCGGCAGGTAGGTTATCTTGAGCGGAGTGCCGTACTGCTTGATTAATTCCATCAGGGGAATGTCGTGGAAGTTCAATTCGTTGTCCTCGACGGTAAATTCATCCTGCGGGAAATCGAACGTCTGTTCGATCAGGTCGATGTACTTGTCTTTCATGGCTCGTTTGTGTTTTTTGCGGTATAATCCGAGCGAGCTACATTGTAAATTCCGGAGTAAAGTAGCTCGTGCGGATTGTTTTTTATTTTGGGATGCAAAGTAGGTAATTATTTTCGAGATCGGCAATGGTTTATCCGTATATTTTGAAAAAACAGGTGAATTTTTTCGTTTTTGTCCGATGAAAATTGTATTTTTGGGTCGAATTTTAATCGGGACAGAACGGTGTTGACTGGAATCATAACGAATTACCTGACCCAGCACAGGAGGCTGGTCGTGCCGCAACTGGGAACTTTTGTCGTGAAGGTTCCCGAAGGCGGTGTGGTCTTTTCGGAGTTGCTTAAGCGCGACGACGGCATCTTGCGCGGGTTGCTGGTGCAGCAGGGTGGAATGAACGATCTGGAGGCTGCCGGTGCGATCGACCGCTTCGTGTTTGAAGTGCGTCATGCCCTCGAGCATGAGGGGGCCTATGCAATCGAGGGCTTCGGTCGTCTGACCCTTTCACCGGGCGGTGCAATCGTCTTTCAGGCGGTTCTGGCTACGCCTGTAGCTGCTGCGGGACCTGTTGTCGGGGAATCGGCTCCGGAGGAAGGAAATAAAATTTCCTCGGCCGCAGCTCTTCATCCCGCTTCCGTCGCTGCGTCTGCGGAGTCCGTTGCACCCCGTGTGCGATCCCGTTCCGAAGCGAAGGCTTCTCCTGTAATCGACGGCGGTATTTCCGAACCTCGGATTTCCGTTTCTGCCAAGCGCAAACCCGCACCTTATGTAAAGGGATTGCAATACGGCAAACCGCTTAAAACCACCGAGGGATATACCTATGTGGGTTCCAAGCCCCGCCGGAGGATCGATAAATTTATGGTCATCGCCATCGTGGTCGCTGTGTTGGCCGTAGGCGTCATCGTTTACGGTTATCTACGCCGGGCGAAGATCGAGCGTCTGGAGCGCGAATACCTCGAACAACTCGCACCTGCCGTGCCGGAGCCCGTGGCTGCCGGAACGGACGGGGGTGTGGAGTCCGTTCCGGATACGACTCAGGAATAGTTTGCCTGTATTGGCTGTAAAACAGGATTGATAGAGTAGGAATGACAGATCTGACATCCATAAAAAACCGTTTCGGGATCATCGGTAACTCCGAGGCGCTCAACCGTGCGCTGGAGGTTGCCCTGCGTGTGGCGCCGACCGATCTTTCGGTACTCGTTACGGGTGAAAGCGGCGTCGGCAAGGAGTTTTTCCCGCAGGTGATCCATGCCTATTCGGCACGTAAACACAATAAATATATCGCCGTGAACTGCGGCGCCATTCCCGAAGGAACGATCGATTCCGAATTGTTCGGACACGAGAAGGGGGCCTTCACCGGAGCAGTCGAAGCCCGCAAGGGTTATTTCGAGGAGGCGGACGGCGGGACGATCTTTCTGGACGAGGTGGCCGAGCTGCCTCATTCGACCCAGGTGCGGTTGTTGCGTGTGTTGCAGACCGGCGAGTTCATCCGCGTCGGTTCGGCCAAGGTGCAGAAGACCAACGTGCGCGTGGTGGCGGCGACGAATACGAATTTGCAGGATGCGATCCAGGCGGGGCGTTTCCGCGAGGATCTCTATTACCGGCTCAATACGGTGCCGATCCAGGTGCCTCCTCTGCGGGAACGGAAGGAGGATATTTTCTTGCTTTTCCGCAAGTTCGCGGCCGATGTAGCGGCCCAGTACCGTATGCCGGCTATTTCTCTGGACCCCGAGGCCCGGCAGATGCTGGAGAATTACTATTGGCGGGGCAATATCCGTCAGTTGAAAAATGTCGCCGAACAGATTTCGGCCATCGAGGAGGCGCGGCTCATTACGCCTGCCATCCTGACGAAGTACCTGCCCGCACAATCTCAAAGCGGAGCATCTACGTCGATGAGTACGGCCTTGCATAGCGGTCCGGGCGACGGCGTGTCTTTCGAACGGGAGTTGCTTTACAAAGTGCTTTTCGACCTGCGGGCCGACGTCAATGACCTGAAGCGGATGCTTACCGAGCTGATGCAGCGTGCCGAGCGTCCTGCCGAGCCGACCAAAGACCTGGCGGGGTTGTTGCCGGCTTCCGCCCACAGCATTGCTTCTCCGGACTATACGGAGAGCGAGGAGGTGGTCGATGAACAGCCTTCGCGGGAACTGACCAAAGCCGATGTGCTGCGGGAGCAGATCCTTCGGGCCCTGCGGCGCAACAACGGCCGCCGCCGGGAAGCCGCTGCCGAGCTGTTTATGTCGGAGAGAACTCTTTACCGTAAAATCAAGGAGCTCGGCATCGACGAGAACTCCTGAAAAATATCGTTTATAATCGAATGAAAGCTGTACTCAAATATGCGATCGTCGTCGCAGCGGGCCTCTTGCTGGCCGGTTGCGGGTACAAGGTGAACTATTCGTTGTCGGGCGCTTCGATTCCGCCCGATGCCAAGACCTTCAGTGTGGCCTACTTCCCGAACAACGCCCCGATGGTGGCTCCGATCCTGAGCTCGACGCTGACGGATGCCTTGCGGGACAAGTTTACGCGCCAGACGCGTTTGACGCAGGTGGACGAAGGCGGCGATTTCGCTTTCGAAGGCGAGATCACCGGTTATACTTCGACGACGGCTTCGGTTTCGGGTTCGTCCGAAACGGCCCTGTTGAACCGATTGACCATTACCGTCAATGTGCGCTTCACCAATGCGGTGGACGAGAGCATGTCGTGGAAAAAGACGTTTTCGGCGTTCGAGGATTTCGATTCTTCGAAACTGCTGAATGAAATCGAGGGCGAACTGATCCCCCAAATCGTCGATAAACTGGTGACGGACATTTTCCAGGCATCGGCGGCAAACTGGTAGCGGATGGCAGATTTCAAGGAATATACGATGTCCGGAGGCACGGTAGGCCCGGTCGATGAAGCGCAGCTCGATGCGCTCGTCGGGCGTTACGAGTGGTTTACTCCCGCCCGTATCCTGCGCGTGCTTCAAACCGGGCGTTCCGACCGTCGGGTGTCGATCGCGGCGGTGTCGCGTCTGCTGCCGCTCGGACGGTTCACGGTCGATCGGGAGGCGCTTTGTGCGCTTTCGCCTGCCGACCTGATCGACCGTTTCCTGAAGGAGGGGGGGCATCGGATCGTGGCCGAGGAGGGCGAAGTCGTTGAAGAGGTCCGCACCGAGGCCGAATTGAGCGGTGACGACGACCTCGTTACGGAGGATCTGGCGGAAATCTACCTGGCCCAGGGGCTTTGCGACGAAGCAATCGCCATTTATCGCAAATTAAGTTTGTTAAATCCGGAAAAAAGTGTTTACTTTGCGTCGCTTATTGACAAAATCGCAAATAAATAATTAAAACGATAGGAACATGTTATACACTCTTTGTATCATTCTGATTCTGGTTGCAAGTATTCTCATCATTCTGGCTGTACTCGTTCAGAATCCCAAAAGCGGCATGGCTGCCAATTTCGGTGCTTCGAACCAGGTGATGGGCGTTCGCCAGACTTCGGATTTCCTGGAGAAATTTACGTGGACGATGGCCGTCGTGATCGTCGTGTTGAGTCTGTTGGCTACGCTGGCTATGGATCGCGGTCTGGTGGCTCGCAGCAACGTGGAACTCGAGAAAGATGCCAATGCGCTGATGGAGAAGATGATCGTCGAAGATCCCGCTCCTGCGGTTCCGCAGGCGGAACTTCCGGCTTCCGATCAGCAGCCTGCGCCGGCCGCTGCTCCTGCCGAATAAGCGGGCGATTCATTCCGATATGAAAGGCTGTGGATTTTTCCACGGCCTTTTTTTATGCAGCTTCGAACGGTCTGGTTGGCCATAAGGCCAGAACTTCGGCCGGGCCGGTTTTTAGGCGGGAGGACAAGATTCGGATACGAAGGGCTGTTCGCACGGTCGAATTTTCGATAAGGTTCCGGTTCATAGTTTGGGCCGGGAGGCCGGGACAGGGACCCGTTTGCGATCTTGACCGATGGAATATTCGGTGACGACAGTTGTTGGAATATTCGAAGGTTCCCCGTGCGGTGCTCCGGTCCTTGGTCTAACGTTTTCGGGTATTGTAGGGCGTGCCGCTGCCGGGAAATTTTGTCGGCGGCGGCTCGCAGATTAGAGGGGCGTCGTGAGTTTTATCGAAGGTTTTCCGGCCGGGTTTCCGGTTCTGTTTCTGCGTATCCGCTCGTCCGGATCATGTACAGGACGTGCCGTTGCAGAGGATGTCCCGTCGGTAGTGCGGGGTGGTCGAATTCCTGTAATCGTGTCATACCGAGCCGTTGCATGACCCGTTGTGAGCGCAGATTGCTCAAGGCGGTGAAAGAGATAATGGATTCCATTTTCGACAGGCTGGCGTAATGAAAACAGCTTCGGGCCGCTTCCGTGGCATACCCGTTGCCCCACATTTCGGGGCGCAGTCGCCAGCCGATTTCCACCCGGCCGTACAACGGTCCGTCGAACGTGACCCGGTGAAGTCTCGTATAACCCAGCAGCTCTCCGTCCGTGCGACGTTCGAGGGCGTAGAGTCCGAACCCTTCCGTTTCGAATTCCCGGCGGATGCGGTCGAAGAAGGCGGCGGATTCCGGGAGGGAGAGCGGAGCGGGAAAATACTCCATCATCTGGGAATCGGCGTTCATCCGGGCGAATGCGGGAAAATCTTCATCCTGCCAACAGCGCAGAATAAGACGGTCCGTCGGGGAGGGGAGCAGCATGGTATGGTGATGTGAAGAGTGTCTAACTACCCATCGTCGCGTGACGGCCTTTTTGCCGGTTGGCTCCGAAATGACGTTGTAATAGATTGGCCAGTTGATCGGGAGCGATGTCGCGGTGGATCGTACCGCCGTGTGCGATCGAGATGCCGCCGGTTTCTTCGGAAACGACCAGAATGATCGCGTCCGAAATTTCGCTCATGCCGATCGCGGCCCGGTGACGCGTACCGTAGGATTTGGGAACGTCGCTCTGCGTTACGGGGAGGATGCATTTGGCTGCGACGATGCGGTCGCCTTCGATGACGACGGCGCCGTCGTGCAGCGGTGCGTTCTTGAAGAAGATATTTTCGAGAAGCGGCGTCGAGATTTTGGCATCGATGGCGATACCGCCTTCGGTGATGAGCCGTAGGTCGCTCTGGCGGCCGATCACGATGAGCGCTCCCGTTTTGTGGGCGGACATCTCCCGGCAGGCTTGGACGATCGGTGCGATGATCGTTACCGATGTATTGTCGTTTCGGTTGAAGATGCGGGCGATGAAGTTGAACCGTTTCTGGCGCATGCCGATCATCTGCAAAAACCGCCTGATTTCGGGCTGGAAGACGATGATAAGGGCGATGACGCCGACGCTGACGAACTGCCCCAGGATGTTGGAGAGCAGCTCCATGTTGAGCGTGCGTACGACAACCCACATCAGGTAGATCATGATGATCCCGGAGATGATGTAGGGGGCGTTTGTTCCCCGGGTAGCGCGGTAGATCCAGAACATGATCGCCGCTACCAGGATGATATCTATGAAATCGATGAATGTGAACGGAACAAATCCCATGGTGTATTTCGTTAAGGCAATTATATCTTTCAATGTGTCGCTGTCCGACGGTCGCGGCATCGTATCCGAGAATCGTTCGTCCGCGATCCGTGTCCGCGTTTGTACTCCGCTCTATCCCTAAATCTTCTTCTTGATGGGAAATGGGTCGTTGCGCCCAGGAGGGGTACTAAAAGCATATAATCACGTTCGTTAATTAGAGGCAAAATTACGAAAAAAAGTAACGACTCTGAAACAAAGCCGTTACTTTTTTGTCGGGGTACGGACCCCGGGTGAGCGGAGCGCTCTTCTATTTCTTGTCCTTGTCTTTCTTTTCCAAGGCATAAAGACGATTCACCTCCTGAAGTACGGCGGGCGTGATGTCGAGCGTCGAATCGGCGTCGAGCAGGGCATTGGCATTGACGATGAGTTTGTAACGACCATCGGCATTGAGGTTCTCGATGGCGCGGTGCAGCAGGTCCTGAGCCCGGTTCGAGAAGACGAAATTCTCTTCGTCGAGCGCTTTGGCTTCCTTCTGTGCCGCAGCCTGGTACGAAGCTATGCGGCGCTCGATGTTCTCCTGTGTGGATTGCGCGTCGTTGGTGGTGGGAGAGCCCGGCAGCGGCAAGACCACCCTGTTGCGCACTATCGCCCGGACGCTGGCCGAGCGGCAGCGTCTGGTGGCAGTGATAGACGAGCGGGGCGAGCTTTTCCCGCCGGAAGGGCCGCTTCCGCCGCTGGAGCGCATTGGCGGGGTGGATAAAGCCCGCGCCGTCCAGATGGTGCTGCGTACGCTGGCACCACAGGTGATCCTGCTGGACGAGCTGGGCAGTCTGGAGGAAACGATGGCACTGGAGCAGGGCTTTTTCAGCGGGGTGGATTTTATTGCCAGTATCCACGCGCCGGATGCTGCACAGGCACAGTGCCGCCCGCAGGTGCAGGCTTTGTTGCAGCGCGGGATGCTGCGGCAGCTGGTCATCCTTGCCGGGCGGGAGACACCGGGTTGCATCCGGGAAGTGTGCGCCGTATGAGTGGCCTTCTGCACGGGCTTGGCCTGCTTTTGCTCCCACTGTGCGGCTGGCTGGCGGGGGATGCGGTACAGGCTCAGACAAGTCTGCACCTTGCTGCCTTGCAGGGCACCATCGCGTTATTACAGCGCATCCGGCAGGAGATACAGTACCGCCGGGCAGACCTGCAAAGCCTCTGCCGGCAGCTTTGCCGCGAGGGCCTTTTGCCACAAAATCCCGGCGGTACATTGCAGCAGTTGCCTGCACCGTGGCAGCTTTCAGCAGAGGAGCGTGCCTGCTTTGCAGAGTGCTTTAGCGGAATCGGCCGCGCAGAGGCCGCACAGGAATGCGAGCGGCTGGGTTACTATACGGCGCGGTTTGAGGACTATTTACAGCAGGCACGCCGCACAGCACAGCGGCAGGCCGGTTTGCCGCACCGTCTGGGGTTGGCTGGCGGTATGATGCTGGCGCTACTCTTTTGGTAAAAGCTGTACAGAACAAAGGAGAAACGGATGGATATCGAACTTGTGTTCAAAATTGCGGCCATCGGCATCATCGTGGCAGTACTTAATCAGCTGCTCATCCGCTCCGGGCGGGAGGATCAGGCCATGATGACCACATTGGCGGGGCTTGTGGTAGTGCTTTCCATTCTCGTCAAGCAGATCAGCACCCTGTTTGCCACCATCCGGTCTCTGTTCGCGCTATGAGCGCAGCAGTTCCGGTGCTGACTGCGCTGCTGCTGATGGCCTTTGCGGGAGTTCTATTGCAGCGGTATTCCCCGGCATTTGCGTTGCTGCTTTCGCTGGGTGCTGCGGTGTGGCTGCTGCTCCGTCTGGCACAGCCGCTGCGCGGGGTACTGCAAGCAATGGTACAGCTGGGGCAGCGCACCAATGCGCAAGCCTTTTCCTGCCTTTTGCGCAGCGCGGGCATCCTGTTGCTGGCAGATTACGTCCGCACCCTCTGCGAGGAAGCAGGAGCAGATACTCTTGCATGGTGCGCCGGGCTGGCGGGGCGGTGTCTCGTACTGGCAGCAGTATGGCCGCTGCTGGAACAGATATTCCAGACGATCTGGGGGTTGGCAGGATGAAAAAATGCGCCCTTATCATTTGCATGGCAACGCTGGGTTTTCTGTGCAGCAAAACCGCTCTGAAAGCTGCGGCAGCAGAAGCCACACCGTGGCAAACCTATCTCGACAAGGCACCTGTACAGGCCGAGCAGTTTGCGGCAGACCCGCTTGGCACCCTTGTGCGTTTGTTTGCCGCCGAACCGGTGCAATTGCTGCGGGATACGATGCAACAATATGCCGATGTTCTGCTGTTTTTGTCGCTGGCAGCTGGACTTGCATTTCTCTTGCAGGACACTGCCGACAGAGCACTGCTGGAGCTGGCGGCTGCCGGCGGCTGCGGCGTTCTATTGTGGCAGGAGCTGGACAAGCTTGCCGCTGCCCTGTGCACCCGGATGGCCGGGTGGAAAAGTTATCTGCTGGGCTTTTTGCCGGTATACAGCGGCGTGTTGGCAGCTGGCGGTGAATGGAACGCCGGAGCGGCTGCAAACGGCTTTCTGCTCACGGTGCTGTGTTTTATCGCACAGGCGGTCACCCTCTGGCTGCAGCCGCTGCTGCGCAGCTACCTTGCCATCAGCATGGCCTGCGGCATCAGTTCCCGCAAAAGTCTGTTCGAGGGCTGCACTCTGACCGGGCGGCTGCTGCGGCAGGCCATCGGCTGGGCAGGCAAAGCGTTCGCCGCTCTGATGAGCATTCAGCGCGTAGTCACGGTGCAGCTGGATCGTTCAGCCTCCCGTCTGGGACAGCTGCTGACCGGCAGTGTGCCCATTGTAGGGCAGGCGCTGAGCAACGCGGCAGATGCAGTGCTGGCCGGGATGCAGTTGCTCAAAAGCACCCTTGGCATTGCCGCATTGCTCAGCATCGGGGCAGAATTTGCGCCCCTTTACATAAGGGACGACGATAAGCCGGAAACGGTGAAGAACCGCATCGC
>OGXR01002480.1_pt1 | contig 11675 bp, 13 predicted proteins | sample 1576331 | NCBI WGS metagenome assembly OGXR01 (sample SAMEA3541473, study PRJEB24748) | human gut metagenome | biome: human gut; feature: human-associated habitat; material: faeces | place: China | collected 2012 | reverse complement strand
TTCTGCGTCTGCTTATAAAATCACAGTATAATTATAATCGCCAAAGCGAATAAAAGCAAGGGCTTTTCGGAAAAGTTCAGGAAGTATTTTCAACTCAAAAATCAAGGGTTTGGGGCTTCCCCAAAAATCAAAATGGGCGTATCGGCTGCAAAGCTGAACCGCTCATTTTCCGGTGTGTACGGACACCGGATGTGCTTGCTACTCTCTCAAATCTCATATCCGCATATTTTTTGAAAATTTTCTGTTTCGATACCTGCGTTTCGACGAAGAAATGTCCGTTGTAAAGTGAGGGGCAACAAATCGCCAATGCCCTCGTCTTCAAAATTTTCTTTTCGTCACTACCAAGTTTTTGAGAAAAAATGTCCGTTGTATTGTGAAAAGAGTGTTTCAATATGCCAGACCGTACACGATCCATCCGCAAAGGAATCTGCCTGAATGAGCAGGAATTGAGCATGGTTCGCCACAAGATGAATCAACTCGGCACCCACAATTTCGGCGCTTACGCCCGGAAAATGCTGATTGACGGGTACATCATCAAGGTCGATTACACAGAGCAGAAAAAGTTAGCTGCCGCTGTCAGCAGGATTGCCACCAACATCAACCATGTCTGCCGCCGCATCAACAGCACCGGGCATTTTTACGATGCCGATGTTGCTGAACTGAAAGAGCGAATGGCTGACGTATGGGAACTGCTAAAAGTACAGCAGAGAAACGAATTGTAATTCAGGAAAGGAGTACAGATATGCCGCGCATGAGCAAATCACAAAAGCTGGAATGGTCGTTCTTCCTGAATGACCGGGGACGCAAGGCATACAACACGCTCTGCCGCCGCTGCGTCCACGATTGCAAGCAGAGCTTCCGGGCGGTTGTCGTTATTTGCCCGCATTATCAGTCGAAACGCTCCAAGGCGGGGCGCACCGCCTCGCTTCCGAGGGGACCAACGGACAAGCCGTCATAGCAGTCGTATCACACCAGACCAGAGAGGATGTGATGAAAAATCTATTTCAAATTGAACACCGCATTGCCGCCGTTTATTCCCTTGCCGCGCTTCATGCTGGCGGGCGAATACTCCATCAACGCCAAGTTGCTATATGGGTTTCTACTCAACCGCACCATGCTTTCCCAGAAAAGCGGCTGGGTGTCCGAGGATGGGAATGTGTATGTGATCTATACGATCAAGCAGATGGCGGATGACCTAGACCGGAGTGAGCGGACGGTCAAGACCGCCCTGCGGGAGCTGGAAAATGCCGGGCTGATCACCCGTGTCCGTCAGGGCTGGAATCAGGCAAACCGCATCTTTCTGCAAATCCCGGACAGGGTGCAGGTTTCTTCCCGTCCAGAGGGCAATATCTGCCCAATGGATGTGCAGGATTCTTCCCCTTGCATGGGGCAAAAATTGCCTACAAGTAATACTGATACAGAATATAAAGAACATAGTAAGACTGAAAAAGTAGAGAGTACGCGCCGCCGATATGGAGAGTTTCAAAATGTTTTCCTGTCAGGCGAGGAATGTACCCGGCCGGAAGCGGCTTATCCCGGCAAAGCTGCCGAATACATTGAGCGGCTGTCCCGGTACATGGCTTCCAATGACAGGCACTATGCCAATCACTATGCCACCATCAGGAAGTGGCTGGACGAGGACAGCAAGGGCAGGAGTGCGAAAAACTACACCTACGATGATAACGAGAGAGAATGTCTATGAATCCGATTTTTACGAAAATGGTTGATACCGTTGAAGCTGCTAATGCCACACCTGACGATTACATCAATTCCGCTGATGGGCTGAAATACTGCGGCAAGTGTCATACGCCGAAAGAAGCGTTTTTTTCCGCTGACCTTCAGGCACAGGGCTTTACCAAGCACCCGGTGATGTGCAAGTGCGCTGACGAGCGCCGCGAACGGAAAGAAGCAAAGCGCCGGGAATACGAGAGAATGTCCTACATGACAATGCTCCGCAGTGAAGCGTTCCGCGATATGCCCGCCTCTGGCTGGCGGTTTGAGTCAGCCGCAGTTACGACACCCCAGCTTGTAAAGGCGAGGGGCTACGCGCAGAACTGGGACGAGTTCAAAAAAGCGGGGATTGGGCTGCTCCTGTTCGGGAACGTCGGCACGGGAAAATCCTATGCCGCTGGCTGCATTGCCAACGCTCTGATTGACCGTTTGGAGTCTGTCCTCTTTGTGGGAATGTCCGATGTGGTCAACCGTATGCAAGGCAACTTCGGCACGGACCGTGACCACTACATGAAATCGCTTATGCGCCCCGACCTCCTCATTCTGGATGATTTGGGGGCAGAGCGTAACACCAGCTTCGGTAAGGAGCGAGTATTCGATGTGGTTGACAAGCGGCTGCTGTCAGGCAAGCCCATGATCGTCACCACGAATATCCCGCTTTCCGTTATGAAGCAAGCCGCCGATCTGGATGACCGCCGCATTTTTGACCGCATCTTGGAGGTCTGCGTCCCGATTCGCTTCGACGGGGAGAACTTCCGCAAAGGCAATGCCAGCGCGAATATCAAAAATGCCGCAGAAATGCTGAATGGGTAAGCTGTTGCAGCAGCTTACCCACCCATGAGACAGGAATATTATTCAACCGGCTTTCCTGTTTCTTCTGAAATAAAACGCCCCTCAAACCGACAGCCGATCGCCGCCGCTATTTCCTGCAACTCGCTTTCCCTGAAATTGTCACGGCGCATTTTGCCGCTGATATTTTGGGTTGTGCAGCCAAGCTGCCTTGAAAGCTGACTGACAGTTACGCCTTGCTTCTTCATAGCAGCCCGGATAACCTGAGCCATACTCATTGACTTCACCTCCGGGAATTTTCAAAGTAATTATACATGAGAGCAAGCAGAAATGTCAATTCAGGAGTTACCGGAGAATCGCTCCGGAGCTATTGACCCAAGACTGAAAATAGCATATAATAGTAACTACTGAGTTACCATTGAAAAAGCGGCACTTCATTCGGCTGACGAACATAACGTCAAATGGAGTGATTACATGGTAGAAAACGGAAACTACAAGAGCTACACTGCAAACAATGGAACTGAGCTTCGCTTTCCCAAGGAGAGCGTGATTCAGATGACAGCAGAGCAGAGAGACTGCTACCAGAACTTTATCAATGTTCTGGCACAAATCCTGATTAAATATGCTGCCGCAGAAAAGGAAAATCAGAAAATCTGAGCAGAGTATTCCGGGCGGTCGATGACCGCCCGGTCCTGCAATAGGAGGAAATCTATGTATAATACGAAAGAGGGCAAATCGTGTGTTATTTATATCCGCGTCAGCAGCGAGCGTCAGGTAAAGGGGTATAGTCTGGACGGGCAGAAACACTATCTGGCTGAATGCGCCGAGCGTCGGGGTATGACCGTTCTTGATACCTATGTTGAAGAAGGCAAAAGTGGCAAGAGCATCGAGGGACGGACGGAGTTCCAGCGGATGCTGGATGACATTCAGCGCGGAAAAGTACATACGGACTATGTGCTGGTTTTCAAATTATCGAGGTTTGGCAGAAACGCACGGGACGTGCTGAACTCCCTTGAGTTTATTATGAAATATGGCGTTCACCTGATGTGTGTAGAAGATGGGCTTGATTCCTCAACCTCTATGGGAAAAATGATGATTACCATTCTCGGTGCGGTAGCTGAGTTGGAGCGAGAGAACATCATTGCACAGAGCCTTTTGGGGCGTGAGGAAAAAGCAAAGTCCGGCGGCTGGAACGGCGGCTTTGCACCCTATGGGTATCGTCTGGTAAAGGGCGATGACAAGAGTAAAGGGAAATTGGAGACCGTCCCGGAAGAAAAGGCTGTCGTGCAACTGGTTTTTGATATGTTCCTGAACCGAAATATGGGCTACACGGCAATTTCGGGCTATCTCAATCGAAACGGTTATACTCGCCCACCGGCAAAGAATGCCATCCGCCCCAGCTATGGAGAGTGGAGTTCTGACCACATCAAGAGAATGCTTAGCAATCCGGTTTATACGGGGCGCGTGGCATGGGGAAAGCGACGGACAGAGAAAGTTCCCGGCAAAGATAACGAATATCGACTTGTGAAGCAGGATGAGTATATTTTGAGTGAGGTTATTTCCCATGAGGCGTTTGTTTCCAAAGAGGATTTTGACAAGGTGCAGGAGATCAAAGCCATTCGTGGGAAAAAGGGTAATCACAACATTGGTCAGTATAACGCGCATCTGTTGTCCGGTATCGTAAAATGCCCGCAATGCGGCGCACCTATGTATATCGGTATGGCCAAGTGGACAAATCAGGACGGCACGGAGCGCCGCACAGAATCTTATGTCTGTTCTTATGCGACTAAACATAGAGGGACTTCGGTATGCCGCAGGAATGGCGTGGTAGCCAGTCAGGTTGAGGACGAGGTGATGGAGCACACCCGGAAGATTGTTCGCAATCCGCAGTTTATCAAGGATTTGCAGGAAAAGGTAATGGCCGCCGTGGACATGACCGAGGTCGAGAATGACATTACCGCCTACAAAAACCAGCTATCCGCTTTACAGCGCAGCCGCGACAGCTTGGAGCGGGATATTGACCGCATTGCCCCGGATGACAAGTATGCAGAGCGCCGCCGCGCAGATATGACGCGCCGCCTGAATGACCTCTATGACCAAATTTATAAGGCGGAGGATCTGCTGCAAGAGAGTATGATGAAAAAGGCGACTCTGGAAAGTGAGCAGATGTCTGTACAATCTATGATCGGAATCCTCTCGTCTTTTGACGCAATCTATGATAGAATGAATGCAGCAGAACGGCGCGATCTTGTGAAATACCTGATTTCCGAGGTTGAGTTGTTCCCGCGTGAGGAGCAAAAGACGCAGAAACGCTTTGTAAAGGCGATTGCGTACAAGTTTCCTATTGAGCAAAAGGTGCTCACGCAATTTGATGAATGCGGGGCATCTGTCGAGACGGTTGTCCTTTTGTCCAGAAAAACTCCGGATGATACGATTGAGGTCGACTTGGACTTGGATGAGCTTGATATTACCTCCGCTGAGTCAAAGGCTACCTATCAGGAAATCAAGGATTATGTGCTGAAAGAGTTTGGTTTAAAGGTTTCACCTTTATGTATTTCCCAAATCAAGCGCAAATGTGGTATTGATGTTGGAGAGCATTATAATATCTCTCAGAAAGAAAATCAGAAAGTACCGCAATGTCCGAAAGAAAAGGAAGATGCTATCCGTGCTGCTCTTGAACATTTTGCAATGATCTAAAGGTCATTGCTGATTTCAAGGAGGAATATTCTCGCTCATGGCTTACTCCTTCCTGCGAAGGCTGGCAAAGGCGAGATATTCATATCCTTTAGCTGTCGCACAAATATCGTCCAGAATAGTCACTCGGCTTTCATCGTACTGTCCAAAGTGCTTGACCAGACAACCGCCACCACCCACGATATACAGTCGCATCAGAACCGGATTATATTCATAGCGGCGAAATGTGGCGAAAATATCAGCCACATTTCGCTTGGCTATGGAAGTGATATAGTCCAGATACGGCTTTCTGATGTCAGCGGTGCCGAAACGATGCACTTGTTCAATGGTAGATTCTTCGATTTTTACTCCGAAGCTGTCCAACACCACATTCTTGGCAGCAATCATACACTGATTGACACCAAATTTTTCTGTCCAACAGCGGCTTTCCATCGCCTTTTTATTGTTGATATACAGAATGTTCATGGTGCCGTTTCCGATGTCTGCCAGAAGATTGGTTCCTTTAAAGTCTCCCAGTCGGCTGACAATGGCAGGATAAGAGAGCGATAGTGTCATAATCATATTAAAAAAGCATTATTGTTAATATTGTGAAGCTCACCGACATTATATCTTCTGGCAGAATTTTAAGGAAGCTCTGAATAATTCGGCAAGCGCTGACAGCGTGAGATTTTGGCGCATCCGAAAGGTTGGAAAATGAGGGAATACTGCTATGTATTTCCCATTTTTCAACCTTTCGGATGGGGCAAAAGATTCGCTGCTCAGCCGAAGATGAATTGTTCAGAGTTTCCTTAATTTTAAAAACAATATAAAAATAATGATAATGAAAATCCCAGGATTTAGGCGATTAATATACTAAAGAAAGATTGCTTGGAATATTTCTTATTATTTCGTCTGGAGGTCTTCTATCCGTAATGAGCATATCAATTTTATTTGAAGGAAAACATTTATAGGAATATACAAGACCTATTTTTGTGTGATCGCATAACAGGATTCTGCGGGATGAATTTTGAAACATCGCTCGTTTTAATTCCACGGAATCTTCATTTGTTTCACTTGTTCCATGTTCAGGCGAAAAACCGCTACATGAGAAAATGAATAAGTCGGCATAACGGTTTGAAATCATATTAAGTGCAGGAGTTCCGTACATTGTTACATTGTTTTTAATTTGCCCTCCGGTTGCGTAAACCTGAATATTTTGTTGTTCTGCCAGTTCATACACAATCTGAAGTCCATTTGTGATAATGTTCAGGTCATGGAAGTTACCCAAATATTTTATCAAACATGCGGCAGTTGAACTTGAATCAATAAAGAGAGTCATTGCGTCATGAATATTTTGAATTGCAAGATTTGCAATATAATGTTTTTCATCGATATTACGGTTGTTGCGAAGGTGAAAAGGAGAATCATTGCTGATACCACTAAAATGCATTGCACCACCGTGTGTTCTTTTGATTTTTTGGCTTTCAGCAAGTGCAGTTAGATCGCGGCGGATAGTTGCACCGCTGCAATACAATGTTTTACTGAGAAACTCTACGGTCACAAATCCGTTATCATCAAGAAGTTCCATAATTTTTTGTTGCCGATCATTCATATTTGTTTTTCTCCTTTTAAAATATAGGTTCAATGAGAAAAGTTGTGTGATTTACATTTTGTTACCAAATAGGATCTTGAAGTCGATGTGTTGAATTTTGCATCCTGCGCCCCGAGAAAGTGCAGGCAAGGGAGTGAAATGTTCAGAATCCGACTCATGTTGCATGATGCTGCTTTGCTTCGGAACGCTCAAACACACAAACTTTTTCATTGAGGCAAAATATATTAATGATATCCTTGGCTTTTTCTTCTGTCTGTAGGAAACTGCTTTAGGACTCTATGCTAAAGCAACAAACATCGGTACGGCTGTTTCTATATGATAAAATGATCATTTGTGCGAACAAAACTGAGCATTTTGAGTTATTTGCTTTCAAATGAGCGGTTTTGCCGCCATATATTGACTAAAATTGCTCGCTAATTATAATATAGTTAAACGATTGATTATTTGCAATAGTACATTTCAATTTGTTGCAAATTTTTTTATCTAATCGTAAAGAATGAAAAGTAGCAGGGAATAAAATATATGTACAAGTATAAAAATTACGGATTTTCTAATGCAAAAGAAATGCTGAAGGAGGCATATGATAATCATTATGCAGTACCATCGCTAAATTATATTGCGATGGAACAGCTAAATGCAATCATAGATGCTGTTTTGGAAAATACTTCTCCAGCGATTATTATGGTCGCTCCAAAACACTGCCGCCAGTTTGAAACAGAAATGCTTGTACGGATGGCACAGGCTGGTATTGAGCGTCTCAGGAAGTGTGGCAATAGTGCTCCTATTGCATTGCATTTGGATCACGGGAATACTTTTGAGGAGTGCAAATTGGCAATAGATAGTGGTTTTTCTTCAGTCATGATTGATGGGAGTAGATTAAGTCTGGAGGATAATATTAAGCTTACAAAAATGGTTGTAGATTATGCGCATCCCCGTGGTGTAAATGTGGAAGGGGAGGTCGGAGCATTATCAGGATTTGAAGATCTTGATGAAAAAAAGGAAGGCAGACAGGTTGAGAACATTTTTACAAATCCTGAAGATGCCGCAAAATTTATCGAATATACGGGTGTAGATTGTCTGGCTGTTTCTGTTGGGACGATTCACGGATTGGATAAATCCATTGCCGGAAATATGGTATTTTCAGGGTTAAGATATGATATTTTAAAAGAAATTGAAGAACTTGTACCTCATTTTCCTCTGGTACTCCATGGCTGTTCTGCTCTGCCGGATAAATATATTGAAATGATTAACAAATATAATGGGAAGATTGAAGCGGCTGTTGGTGTACCTGATGAAAGTATTATAAAAGCGAGCAAAACAGCAGTATGCAAAATAAATATTGCGTCTGACGGCTGGATACCTTCAACGGCAATTACAAGAAAAGTTCTTGCAGAGCATCCGGAGCTAATAGATAGTAGATTGTATAGAGAGATCATTCGCAAGGAATTAAAATCAATTTATCAGCACAAAATGGATATATGTGGCAGTTCTAATAGGTGCGCTGTCAAGTAAACAAAGTGAAAAGTAACATCAGAGTAGAAAGCCTGATGTTAACAATAATCTTGAGGGATTTTTGGATTAGGAACAACTCATAAGTTAGGGAAACTCTGAACAATTCATCTTCGGCTGAGCAGCGGATCTTTTGCCCCATCCGTGCAGGTTGAAAAATGGGAAATACATAGCAGCATTCCTTCATTTTCCAACCTTTCGGATGCGCCAAAATCTCACGCTGTCAGCTCTTGCCGAATTATTCAGAGCTTCCTTAGTGATATAAAGATTCCAAGATATAATAAAAGGAGGATAAAAATGAAAAGAAGTAAAAGATTTGTGGCACTGCTTCTGCTGTTAGCCATGACACTCACCTGTGTAGGATGTAGCAATGGGGAGAAGAAAACTGAATCCGGATCCGACAAAGAAGTAACGGGAACAGAAAATGCTGTACAAACCGAGACGAACATGCCTATGACAATTGAAGTGGCGGCAACAGCTGGCGGACTTCAGGGTTTCCCAATATATATTGCGGAAAAAATGGGGTGGTTTCAGGAAGAGAATTTGGATGTTAACGTAACATTTTATGAGAACGGGCCAGTTCAGGTAGAAGCAATTTCTACGTGGGATATAGCCACGACAGGTATTGGAGGTATTCTCGCTGGTGTAATTGGATATGATGCGAGAATAATTGCATCATCTAACACAGATAACGGTACTCAAACGATCTATGTTCGACCTGATTCTGATATTGTAGCTGCTGGGCAAGGGCATAATAAGCTGAATGAAACGATCTATGGTGATGCAGATTCATGGAGAGGATCTCAGGTTCTTTGTTCTGCCGGTACTGTTTTACAGTATATGCTGATTAAGGTTCTTGGCGGTTTTGGGCTGACTATTGATGATGTTGAATTTGTTGGTATGGATACGCCCACAACCAATTCTGCGTTTCTGTCCGGAGAGGGAGATGTTGCTGTATTGACAGGTGTTGTTTCTTTCGATGCAGATAAGGAAGATTACGTTCTTGCCGCAAATGGCGCGAGTTCAGACGCAGGACTTGATGGTGTCGTAATTGCCAATGAGAATTCTGTGGAAGCAAAGCATAAGGAAATTACAGCGTTTCTCACTGCTTATCTTAAGGCGGTCGAATGGATTGATGCACATAAAGAAGAAGACGAAGTGGTCAATGATCTTGTGACTTTCTATGAAGAGTCCGGAAAAACTACTTCTTTCGAAGCGGCAAAAATTATCTTGAACAGTGAGACCTATTATTCCCTTCAGGATAATTATGATATGCTGCATACAGTAAAAGATGGCAATAATTACGTAACTATAGAGCAGCGTATTTATGATGTCCTTGAGTTCTTCATCTCAGCCGGTAACTATCAGGAAGGCGATGATGAGAGGTTCCTTGGACATGTTGATACATCATTTGTAGATGAAATTTGCGGAAAATAAGGCATGTGATTAGAAAAGTATGGCAACCGGATTAAATTCCGGTTGCCATGTTGAAGAAGGAAAAAACATGAACGATAAAAAAAATGTAGAAGAACTGTGGCTTGCAAATAAAAAGATACAAAACCGCAACACATTCAAACTCAGGATGCTTACTGTAATTACCATTATTTTATTCTTTGCAATCTGGCAGTTTGTAGTGGATAATGGTATTGTTGATTCACGAACATTGCCTTCTCCGCTTAAAATCTACGAAGCCTTTCTTATGAAAATGACAAAAAAAGCTCCTGATGGAAATTTATTATCTGTAAACATTATTGCAAGTTTACAGATTTCTTTAAGCGGTTTTTTTTCTGCGGTTATTATAGGGGTGCCTCTTGGTTTGGTCATGGGATGGTATAAGGTGCTGGATAAAATACTGACACCTATTTTTGAAATTATCCGTCCCATTCCACCGGTTGCGTGGATTCCTATTGTTGTTGTCTGGATGGGCGTGGGCTTCCGTGCAAAGGTTCTGATTATTTTCTTTTCTGCTTTTGTGCCATGTGTCATAAACTCATATACTGGAATTCAAATGACAAACAAAACTTTTATTAACGTATCCAAGACATTTGGAGCAAGTAATTTTGTAAATTTTATAAAGGTTGGAATTCCTTCTTCTCTTCCTATGGTAATGACAGGTATTAAAATAGCTCTGGGAAATTCGTGGTCAACATTGGTAGCAGCAGAGATGCTTGCAGCGTCTGCAGGATTAGGATTTATGATTCAGATGGGAAGACAGTTTGCGCGTGCAGATGTGGTTGTACTTGGGATGGTAATAATTGGTGTTTTGGGAGCAATTTTATCATTTATATTTTCATCATTGGAAAAGTACCTCCTACGCTGGAAATAAGGGCTGAAGACAAGAAGGAGGAACTGGTTATGGAACGATTTTTAAAGAAAAAAACAATATATCAGATATTACCACTACTCTCCGTAGTTGTCCTGATTCTTGCATGGATTATCTTTTCCTGTTTCACAGGCGGCACTATATTTCCAGGGCCTGTTTCTGTTGTCAAAAGAATCGCAAAGACTTTTGAGATTCCAATCGCAGGAATGTCAATCATTGGACATACGCTGGTTAGTTTGAAAAGAGTACTATTAGGTTTGTTGATAAGTAGTGTTTCTGGAATAGGAATAGGAATACTGGTTGGAAGCAACAAATATTTAGAGGTTACGATGGGAAGCTTTTTGGAACTTTTCAGACCGATTCCACCTATTGCATGGATCCCAATTATGATTATGTGGTTTGGAATAGGGGAGCTGCCGAAAGTACTGCTGATTGTGCTGGGTTCCTTTTTTCCTGTTATGTTAAATACCGCTTCTGGCATTTCCTTGGTTGATAAAATAAATTTAGATGTTGGCCAGATTTTTGGAGGAACAAAAATAAGTATTTTAAAAGAGATTATACTTCCGACAGCGTTGCCTTCCATTTTTTCAGGGATCAGAACCTCTGTAAGCTGTGGTTGGACAGTGGTCCTTGCCGCTGAAATGATGGGTGCCCAGCAGGGATTAGGGCTTTTGGTAATGAAAGGCTGGGGAATTAATGATATGGCATTGGTGCTTGGCGCTGTTATTATTATCGCCTTAATTGGAGCAATGTTTTCGTATCTACTAAAGAAAGCAGAAAGGTTATTGATGCCATGGAACAAATAAAAAAGAAAAAGGTAGAGGTTCAGAACCTGTCTAAAATTTTTTATAGCAAGGATTCTTATTTTGAAGTTGTAAATGATGTTAGCTTTGATGTTTATGATGGCGAATTTCTGGTACTTTTGGGACCTGGTCGTTGCGGCAAAACAGTTCTTTTAAACATGCTTCTTGGTACGGAAACCAAGACAAGCGGAAAAATTACAGTTGAAGGCAAGGCGCCACAGACAGTAACTTCTGG
>OGXR01002474.1_pt1 | contig 11694 bp, 9 predicted proteins | sample 1576331 | NCBI WGS metagenome assembly OGXR01 (sample SAMEA3541473, study PRJEB24748) | human gut metagenome | biome: human gut; feature: human-associated habitat; material: faeces | place: China | collected 2012 | reverse complement strand
TTAACAGAATACTTTAAAACCATATAGAATAAAATAAAGAGTAGTAAATAGCCTCTGCCGCAACCGTGTGGGAGAAGGCCAATGAGATCATGCGGGATGTCTATACGCAGATCCTCGGCATCTCCACGATTGCAGCTATCGTTACGGCCGCAGTCGCACTGCTGATGATGAATTTCTCCCGCAGCGGCCGAACCGTCGATGAAAGCCGGGCTTGGCTCAAGCGAATCATCATCACATGGGCTGTTTTGAACGGTCTCGGCTTCATTATGAGTTATGTTACGCCCTTCTTCAGCGGCGGGCAGTGGACCGCCTCGTAAATCATGGGCATTTTAGATGGCATTGTAGAGTGGATCGCGGAGCAGATCATGTACGGTCTGGATATGATCAACACCTCTGTTTTGGGGGCATTGGGCTATGACATGAACACATTTCTGCGATATTTTCCCGCAGCGGAAACCATGTATAGCCTTCTGGTGGCACTTGCCATCGGGCTGATCCTGTTGGGCTGGGTCTGGAATCTGTTCAAGAACTATGGACTGGGCTTGGGCGTGGACGCAGAGGATCCGGTCAAGCTGACCGCCAAGGCGATTCTGTTCATTGTGCTTGCGTACTATGCAGATGAAATCGTAAACATTGCGCTGACGATAGGCGGAACGCCTTATGCGTGGATACTGTCCTCAGAGCTTCCTTCTTTGGACTTTGCCAGCTTCACTTCTGTTCTGCTGACCATCATCGGCGTCTGTGCCAACGGCGGCGTTGCGCTGATCGTTCTGATTCTGACACTGATTCTTGCGTGGAACTACATTAAGCTGCTGTTTGAAGCGGCAGAACGGTATGTACTGCTGGGCGTCCTGGTCTATACCGCACCGGTAGCCTTTGCCATGGGCGCATCGCAATCCACCGCAAATATTTTTAAGAGCTGGTGCCGGATGTTCGGCGGGCAGATATTCCTGCTGCTGATGAACGCATGGTGTCTTCGGCTGTTTATCACGATGGTCGGCACATTCATCTCAAATCCGCTTTCCATGTAGGAGGTCATTACCACGAAGAAATATCATAGAATCATTCCGCTGCTGGGCACCGTTCTTTTGCTTGCGCTTGCCCTGGCGGTACCTGCGTTTGCTCTGGAGGAAAGCGATGTTGAAGCCGCAGTCAGCAGTTCCAGCCGCGAGGCCGTGACGGGGAACGTCCTGGTCTGGTTTCTCTGTGCGGTTGGCTTTCTCAAAGTCTCGCAGAAAATCGACAGCTTCATGGCAAGCATCGGTGTCAATGTAGGGCACACCGGCGGTTCTATGCTGGGTGAAGCGATGGTCGCATTCAAGGGTGTCTCCCTCGCTGCCGGCATGGCTGGAAAAGTTGTCGGTAACTTTGCCGACAGAGCCTCCAGCCGCACAGGCACCGCCGCATCCGGATCTTCCGGCTTTCTGCAAGGCGGTCTGGCCGGCGTTGTCAGTCGGAAAATTACCAATGACGCCGTAAGAACTGCGACGCAAACGACGCAGAGAGCGTCCTCCTCCACCATGTCCGCCGCGCATCAGGCCACAGAGCGTACTGTAAATGCCGAGCGGCAGGCGTCAAGCGTTGTTCATCAGGCGAAGCAGACGCGCAGCGAAAGCGCTTCTCAAAAGTCGCAGACGGGCGTGACCCATCAGCAAGTCGCTTCCAGTACCCGAACCGCTTCGGTTTCCTCACTCCGCAGGGAGTCACAGCATTCCGTTGGCCTCGGCGGGCGTATTTTTACCACTTCCATGCTGGAGGGTGGGCGTTTTGCCAACGATGTGATCGGTATGGTCGCAGCCGGAGACCTGCACTCCACCGGCTCCATCACCGGAGAGTTTGCGTCACAGGCGTTGTCCTCCTACATGGGCATTACCGCTCAGGGAGACGCCGCACCGCAAATATCCTATTCCGACGTTGAGATCGGCGGCGGGCGCATCACCGGCACAGAGTATTCTCCGGAGCATCCGGAGGGCATTTCCTTTGGAATGTACCATACCGGGCAATATGCCGCGCCGGACGGTGAACACCAGAAAGTCTTCTCTGCCGATGGCGTCCAATGGTACAAGCAGTATGCCGTTGATACCGTAATCAAGAAGCCCTTTACCGCACCGGACGGCGAAATCGACTATCACAAGGAGATCGTCAAGAAGATGCCCGATCCGCCGAAGCGGAAAGACCGGATATAAGGGAGGCTGTCTATGAAACCGGAAGAATTTGAGGTGTATGTGATTCCTCCCAACTTTATGGAGGGCGGCACACTCTTCGGTGGGCTTTTGAAAACCCGCAATACGGTTGAGGCGGTCATCCTTGGCCTCGCGGTTGGCGTACCGGTTCTGCACCTTCCGTTTTCCCTCACCGTCCGCGTTGTGATTTTATGCCTGACGGCTCTTCCGCTGGTGCTTCTCGCTTTGATTGGCGTATCCGGCATGAGCCTGTCCGCTTTTATCCGCCTGTTCTTTTGCTTTCTGCACAACCGCAGAATCCTTTCACGCGATGGGACGCAGGGCGGCAAAAACGGAAAAACGCTGCTGCCCAGCTGGGCGCAGCAGCGGAAAAGCGACTGCGAAGCAGAAGATCCTCCGCTCCCCAAAAGCCGCAGCCGATTTTCTGTTGATCTGAAGCAGCGCAGCGTGACGCAGTTCAAGACCTTCTTGCAGGAGGAAGAAGCCGTTCAGCCGCTCAACGCCTTGGCGGACTATATCCCTATCGAGAAGATTGAGCACGGCGTCATTTATACAAGAGATCACCGCTATGTCAAGGTTGTAGAGGTGGTTCCCGTCAACTTCCTGCTGCGCAGCGCGAGAGAGCAGCGCAGCATCATTTACTCCTTCATTTCCTATCTGAAAATTGCCCCGGTCAAGGTGCAATTCAAGGCATTGACAAAGCGTGCGGACATTAACCGGCATCTGGATACCGTCCGCAAGGAGCTGGAGCATGAGCAGGATCCGCGCTGCCGTGTCCTGCAGGAAGACTACCTGAAGCTCATTCGGCAGCTTGGCTCCCGTGAGGCAATCACAAGGCGCTTTTTCCTCATTTTCGAGTATGAGCCGCTGCCCGGCACCAAACGCGGCCATGAGGAAGAGGATGCAATCGCTTCTCTGCAAACAGCCGCACGCACGGCGGCAAATTATCTGCGGCAGTGCTGCAACGAGGTCATTTCCCCTGAGAACGAGGACGACGCCACGGCGGAGATTCTTTATAACATTCTCTGCCGCAGGGCCAGCAGTGAGCCGTTCTATCAGCGGGTGAAGTCCGTTCTGGCGGACTACATGGCCGCCGGGCGGGACATCAACACTATTCCCGTCAACGAGTTCTATGCCCCTGACAGCATCGACCTTACCCACGGAAACTACCTCTGTGTAGATGGGCTGTATTATGCCTATCTTCTTGTCCCATCAGATGGTTATAAAGCGCGCGTTCCCGCCGGCTGGCTCAGCCTTTTGGTCAACGCCGGCGACGGGATCGATCTGGACGTCTTTCTCGCGCGGCAGCCAAAGGACCGCATGGTCAGAAAGCTGGGGCAGCAGCTCCGTATCAACCGCAGCAAAATTAAGGAAACCAGCGACACCAACACGGATTTTAACGACCTCGACGGTGCGATCCGCAGCGGCTATTTTCTAAAAGACGGTCTTTCCAACAATGAGGATTTTTATTATCTGAACCTGCTTATCACCGTCACAGCCGGCAGCGTGGATGACCTTGAATGGAAGGTCGCGGAAATGAAAAAGCTCCTGCTCTCGCAGGATATGGATGTGCAGACCTGTTCCTTTTGTCAGGAGCAGGCTTTTTTATCCTCTCTTCCTCTGGTTTCTCTGGAGCGCCAGCTCTATGAGCGGTCTAAGCGTAATGTTCTGACAACGGGAGCTGCCAGCTGCTATCCCTTCACCAGCTATGAGATGTGCGATGACAACGGTATTCTTCTCGGCGTCAATAAACACAATAATTCTCTCATCATCGTGGACATCTTCGATTCCCGCGTCTACAAGAATGCCAATATCGCCATTCTCGGAACCAGCGGAGCCGGAAAAACCTTTACACTTCAGCTGATGGCTCTGCGTATGCGCCGCAAGGGAATTCAGGTCTTTATCATCGCGCCGCTCAAAGGACACGAGTTTCACCGGGCCTGTTCCAACATCGGCGGACAGTTTATCTCCATATCTCCGGCTTCTCAAAACTGCATCAACATCATGGAGATCCGCAAGGCAGATAAGTCCGTGGACGATCTGCTGGATGGCCCCGGCACGGAAAAATCTCTGCTGGCAGCCAAAATTCAGCGGCTGCACACGTTTTTCAGCCTCTTAATTCCGGATATGTCTCACGAGGAGCGGCAGCTTCTGGATGATGCCATGATCTGCACCTACGGGGTCAAGGGCATCACACATGACAATGCTTCTCTGGAACAGCCGAAAAATCCAGGGTGCTATAAAGAAATGCCGATCCTGGGCGACCTGTATGAAATTCTCGCCGCCTCTCCGGAAACAAAGCGCCTTGCCAACATCCTGAACCGGCTGGTCAACGGCTCTGCCCGCTCCTTCAATCAGCAAACCAATGTGGCACTGGACAACAAGTACATCGTCCTTGATATTTCTGAGCTGACCGGTGATCTGCTGACGGTGGGGATGTTTGTTGCTCTTGACTTTGTATGGGACAAGGCCAAAGAGAACCGCACGGCGGAAAAAGCCATCTTCGTGGACGAATGCTGGCAGCTCATCGGCGCCAGCAGCAACCGGCAGGCCGCCGAATCCGTTCTGGAGCTTGCCAAGACGATCCGCGGCTATGGCGGCAGCCTTGTCTGCGCCACACAGGACCTCAATGACTTTTTTGCGCTGGACGACGGCAAATACGGCAAGGGCATCATCAACAACAGTAAAACGAAGATCCTGCTGAATCTGGAGGAGGAAGAAGCTCAGCGCGTTCAGGGCGTTCTGCATCTGTCTGAAGCTGAGTTGATGGAAATTACGCACTTTGAACGCGGCAGCGCTCTCATCAGCACAAATAACAATAATATTGCCGTGGAGATCAAGTGCAGTCAAATGGAAAAGGAATTGATCACCACGGATCGCCGGGAGCTGGCCGAGCTTGCTCAGCGTGCTGCGCCAAAGCAGCATCCATGCTAATCCGTACACAATACGCATTTAAGACGTATAACGCTCCACAACCAACAGCAATACGGCGATTATACGGCTTCAATACGCATAACGAGGAGATGTTTCAATGAAAACGAGGGAGCAGATCTATGGGCAGGAAGCCGCCGGCATCCTGCGGGATGTTTCCATGTACCGCGCTCTGACGGAGATGCAGCTTTTGAAGCTCTATCCGCACAAGGAAAGCAAAATCCGGAATCTGCTGTCCTACCTGCAAAAGCAGGGCCGCATTGTGCAGCGAGGTGAGTATTACCGCATTCCCGCTGATGCGGAGGAGAGCATCGATCACGGGCTTTCAAAGGCCGTTTGGGTTCTTACCGACTTTATGGAGCAGGTAGAATATCACTCTGTCAGCGAGTACCCCGCAAAAATCATCTTTTTTGCGGATGGCGAAGTTTACGAGATCATTTACGCGGAGCCGGGTAAAGAGCAGCTTATCAACCAAATGCTCTCCACGGTAAAAGAGGTTCCGCCCAAATACATCGTTCTGATTGAGCAGCCGGAGCAGATCGCCGAGATCCACATACCAAACACCAGCGGCTACTGTACCGTCTCTTCGGGCGGCGAAGTGCAGTATTATCAAATCGAATAAGGAGTTTTTTCTTGAACAGGGCCATTATATCACAAAGAATTACATCTATTCTGGCTGAGATCGAACGGCTGAACAATGCGCTCTATGCCATGAACACGACGGATATCCAGCGTTATCCCGACAACTACGAGGTGTTGTCCACGGATGCGGCGCTGCGGGCCGAGCGGATCACCTGCCGGCTGCGCCACCTGATCTATGCCACTACCAGCATCAAAAAAGAGGAATATCTGCGGTCTGCTGAAACCATGCAGGGTATTGAGATCAGCGAAAATGACGGCATTCTGGAGATCAAGCTCCCGTGCCTTCTGCCAAAGCGCAGGCAGCGCCAAAGCACGGAGTTCCTGTTAGATCCGTTTACCTCCGCGCTCTCCGATTACGCCGCCCACCACACCATGCCGCAATTTCAGCATTGTGTGGTCTGCTTTTCCCATATCTATGCACAGGAGCTGCCAGAGCGCCGTATCCGCGATTATGACAATCTGGAACTGAAGCAGTTTCTGGATGTTGCGGCCTCCTTCATCTTGACGGATGACAATGGGCTGCTGTGCGACGCCTACAACACCACGGAGCTGGGCGAAGAGGATTGCACACGGCTTTTTCTCATGGACAGCACGCAGTTTCCGGCCTGGCTTGCAGAGCGCCAGAATGGTGTAAAAAGCATATCGGATTTTTGACCTTTTATGGGCGCTTATTTTCCTAGGTACAAAAAGCGCCCTGAAAGCGCTGAAAATACTGCGTTTTTTCAAGGCTCTCCGGCCGCGAAATTACCCAAGCTATAAAGCCCTACGGTAAAATATCGTACAAGGAGGCAGCACGGTTTATGCCTCGAAAGCCCCGGCAGCTGCCAGCTCAAAATACGCTGCCCTATCTTCTTTTGACATTGACCGCCCTCTGCGGTGAATACCCCATCCGTCAAATCAGCCACCTGCCGGGTGGTTCCGCATACCTCGAAAGTGTCGTTACCGCTCTCCGGCGAGATGGGCTGCTGCGTACCTTCTCCAAAGACGGCCTGCGTGGACTTCGGCTCACCTCGTCAGCCAAACGGCTGCTGTTGGCTGATGCTCCCGAATGGTTTTCAGCCTACCTGACCGGCAGTTCTGAGCCAAACAAGCTCAAAAGCGAAATTCCCAGACGGCTCCGGCTTCACCGGATGGCTGAGATCCTGACCATCATGCACAACGCTGACATTCCGGCCTTTCCATGGGAAAAGGCCCCTTTTTCCGCTGCCAGCCAAAGTGCGGCAATCCCCGCCTATTACACCTCCAGAGAGGTCAAAGAGATCGGCCCGCAAGGGACGAAAATCAAAAGTTCACGCGCAACCGGCATCCTGCTGACGGATGGCGGTATTTTTTTGACCTATAACACCGCCAAAACGCAGATGAAATGGGAGTACAAGGCTGAACTGCGGTTCAAAGCTCTGCTGCAAACCGAAGGGGTCATGCCCGATGCGGAGATTTCCGGGATCGTGTTCGGCTCCACCATGGAACAACTTTCTATCCTGACGCAGCCGGACGCGCACAGCTATTTCCTGCTGGATGGCAGCTTTCCGCATTTCTACTATCTGACCAATGACCGTTATGGCGAAGCGATCCTTCGCCTCTTATGCGACACGCAGCAGCGCAGGACGCTCGATGCGATCCTTGCAGACGGGCTCCATGAGGGGATACCAAATTGGCGCGTCGAGAACGACGCCATTGACAGCGAGGGGAATCCTGTTCTATTCGCCTACACCTGTGATTTTCCTCGCATCCGGCGTTTCGATACCGCGCTGGAGCTGCACGGAATGACGGGGACATTGATTTGCTTCGATTACCAGGAAGAAGCCTTGCGGGAGATCTGCGGGCAGCGTGTGATACTGCAAAGCATTGATTTTCAACAGTTTGAAAGGAGTGTGCTCTATTCCTAAAAAGAAGCTGATTCAGCTTTTCATTATCATTCCAATCGCTGCGCTGGCGCTGCTCTATGGGAGTGGCTACCTCTCGCAGCTTTTTTCCAATTACCGTGCATGGCAGGAGGCCGGCGCCGTGTTTGGGACATCTCCCGCATTCCCAGACGCCGGATTCGTTCCCTGCCTTGCGGCAGCCTTCCATTTTCCGTATGGGCTGTATGGCCTCGGCCTCTGCATCGGTGCGCTGGCGCTGCTGATCCTCATGGTCATGCGGATGGGCTACAGCGAAGGCGGCGAATACGACCGGCGGCGCAACCTTGTCTATTCCAACAAGGGAACCTACGGCACCGCAGGCTTTATGTCCCGCAAGGAGCTGACCGAGGTACTTGACCTTGTGCCAGACATTCGCAAGCATTCCGGCACGATTCTCGGAGAGCTGGATCATCAGGTCATTTGTATTCCTCCAAAGACTCGATTTAACGGGAATCTTGCGGTTTACGGCGCCAGCGGCTCCAAGAAGACAAGAGCCTTTTGCGTCAACATGATTCTCCAAGCTGCCGCCCGGAAATCCAGCCTTATCATCTGTGACCCCAAATCCGAACTTTACGAAAAAACCAGTGAGTATCTGCGGGATCAGGGTTACACCGTCCGCGTGTTCAATCTGGTCACACCGTCAGCCTCTGATTCATGGAATTGTCTTGCGGAGGTCGGCAGTCAGGAATTGATGGCACAGCTCTTTTGCGATGTCATCATTAAGAATACTGGCGGCGAAGAACGCGACCACTTCTGGGACAGCGCCGAAATGAATCTGCTCAAGGCTCTGGTCCTCTATGTTTCCATCAGTTACCCCAAGAAAAAGCAGAACATCGGTGAAGTATACCAATTACTCACCGCCAGTTCTGAACAGGAACTGAACGCGCTTTTTGATGTTCTTCCCCTCACGCATCCTGCCAAAGCGCCATACAGCATTTTCAAGCAGGCGTCAGAGGGTGTGCGCGGCGGCGTTATCATCGGGCTCGGCTCCAGACTGCAGGTTTTCCAAAACCGGGATATTCGCAACATCACATCCTACAACGAGATTGATCTGGAACTTCCGGGAAAGCAGCCATGCGCGTATTACTGCATTACCAGCGATCAGGACAGCACCTTTGATTTCCTCTCCTCGCTGTTTCTTTCCTTTGTGTTTATCCGCCTGGTTCGCTATGCGGACGAACATTGTCCCGGCGGGGAGCTTCCGGTTCCTGTTCATGTACTTGGTGAAGAGCTGTGTGCCTGTGGAGTGATCCCAGATCTATCGAGAAAAATTTCGGTCATTCGTTCCAGAAACCTGTCCATGTCATGTGTGTTCCAGAACTTAGCAGGTCTACAGAACCGCTATCCCTACAACCAGTGGCAGGAAATTCTGGGCAACTGCGATGTGCAGCTTTTTCTTGGCTGCACAGATGCTCTGACGGCGGAATTTATTTCTGACCGGACCGGCGAGGCCAGTATCTCTGTCACCAGTAAAGCCAAACAGCTCGGAACATGGCGCGTATCCAACTACACGCCTGAATACCGGGAAACCAGCGGTGTCGGCCGGCGCAAGCTGATGACCATGGACGAGGTGCTGCGTATGGATATTGATAAAGCCCTGATCCTCATTCGGGGCAAGAATGTACTGGAGGTGGATAAGTACGACTATTCCAAACATCCCGAGGCAAAGAAGCTGCGGCCGAGCAAGGCCGCCTCCCATGTCCCTGCATGGCGGGCAAATCAGCCGCAGGAAAAGCAAACTCCATCGGCGCCGCCATCTCAGGCAGCGGATAAGAAGCCGGCGCAAAAGAAAAAGCCTGCGTCGGCTGAAAAAGTCGTTGCCGTAACCAAAGAATCCATTATGAAGAAAAAGGAGGATACTTAATGCCCAAGAAAAAAACGATCCCGCCCCCTGATGATTTCTCCTCAGAGTTCATGGAAACCGAATCCGCCAAAGAACTTTCTGAGCAGCAGGTGGAGGCCGCCGGCAGCGACAACACGGAAACTTCGCTGGCAGAACTCTCGGAAGTTGATCTCGGCTCCGGCGATGTGAGCGGCACAGCAGATGTCGGAGAAAACGAACCGGATGCCGAAAACACCGCCGATGCCGCAGATACTGTCCCTGTTTCCGATGAAGCAGCGGAGGACCCGGAGTACGACAGCATTTTGCAGGAGCTGAACAGCAGCACTCCGGCACCCCTTGACAGCAGCGGCGAAAATGCTCTGGTTGCGCTTTTACTGGAAGGAAATGCGGAAAATGCTCCGCCCGCTGAAGATGAAACGGAATCCGCAGATGGTGAAGCTGCTCCGCAGCCTACTGCACCTCCCGCACCTGCCGGGCGCCGTGACTCCTACATTCTGACCGTTGATGCAAAAGACCGTATCGAAACGGAAGAAGAACGCCGTGAGGTCATCTGGCATGAGATCAAGACCTCGCATATTGCCGGTCGTATTTTGACCGGAACGTTGGACGGCGTGGAGCAGACCCCTTCCGGCCGCACGATCGTTGTCGTTGACTACAAGGGTTATCGCATTGCGATCCCGCTGAAAGAAATGATGCTCTATTCCGGGTCCGTTCCGTATGGGGCGAAATACAAGCCGTTTATGGAGCGGATGAACAGTATCCTTGCGACCATGCTCACCGCGGAGATCGATTTCATCGTCCGGGGTCTGGATAACACCGCCCGCAGCGTTGTGGCAAGCCGCAAGGCCGCCATGCTCCGTAAGCGTCAGACCTTCTATCTGGACGCCAATGAAGATGGCATCCCCATGATTTATGAGGGGCGCGTCGTACAGGCGCGCGTCATTGGCGTTGCGGAAAAAGTCCTGCGTGTGGAAGTGTTCGGCGTGGAGTGTACGATTTTCGCCCGTGATCTGTCTGCCGCATGGTTCGGTGACGCCCGCGAGTATTACAGCGTCGGCGACCGTGTTCTTGTCCGTGTGCTCACCATTGACCGCGACGACATCAACCATATTTCCATCACAGCAGATATCCGCAGCGTTTCGTCCGCCGCCAACCAGAGCAATCTGGATAAATGCGTCCTGCAGGGCAAATACGCCGGCAGAGTGACCGATGTGCGCCACGGCGTTGTGTTCATCCGGCTCAACAACGGTGTCAACGCGGTTGCCCACACCTGCTATGACCGGCGAATGCCTGGAAAGAAAGACGACGTCAGCTTTGCCGTTACCCGTCTGGATGAGGAACGCGGCATCGCCGTCGGCATCATCACCAGAATCATCAAACAGAATTTGTAAAAAAAGGAGAGGCCACCATGAAGAGCTTATCAAAGCTGGCCCTTTGCCTGCTGCTTGCCATGTCGCTGACGGTCAGCGCCTTTGCCGCTCAGGTTCCCGATTCATTGGTAGCGGAAAACCTGAACGGCCAGCAGCGGCTTGTAAAAACCTACACGCTTTCCCCGGAGGTTGACCCAGATGAGCTGAAGGAAGAGGACTTTTCCTACGACGGCTATCTTTATACCTGGGCCTATACCACAAAGGTGGAACACCCGTATCTGGAAAGCAAAACTGTAACGGAAACCGTCACAGTCAATACCGCCAAAAATGACCTTGCGCAGATACTCGCAGAGCTTTCGCCCAGTATGCCCTATGAAAAAGGCGGCTTCTCCGGCGAGTTGGCACTGGATCATACCACGCTTTCCACAGAGGCATCCGGCTACACCACCAAATACAGCAAAACCACCGAGACGAAGGTAATCGGCAATCTGGATCGCAACGACATGTCTTATGTGCCGGCCACGACCGTCAAAAACGGAAAAACCCTCTCCCTTGCCAATGTGGAATGGCAGGTCACCGGCACGGCGCTCGTCGGCGAGGCGCTGGTTCCTGCCCAGTATCAGGCGGTCGCCACCTATTCCGCCTCCAGCAGCTATCAGGCTGCCACTGGCTATGTCACCACGGCGGAATATCACGGAACCGTTACTTCGGAAGGCGTGGACAGCATCACCTATACCGTGGTTTATACCGGAAGTGAGATCGTCCCCGTAAAAACACATATCTGGGATAACGACAGCCTTGCCGCTCCGCTGCTGATCATCGCT
>OGXR01002471.1_pt1 | contig 11695 bp, 10 predicted proteins | sample 1576331 | NCBI WGS metagenome assembly OGXR01 (sample SAMEA3541473, study PRJEB24748) | human gut metagenome | biome: human gut; feature: human-associated habitat; material: faeces | place: China | collected 2012 | reverse complement strand
AGTCTTGGAAAATCAAAACCTTCTCCTACCAGTGAACCTGTAGCTATTAATATCAGAGACTCCGCCTTATCAACCTGATGCATCTGTTCCAGAATCTTCTTATGTTCTTTCTTTGAGTTGTTACCTGTCATTAAGAATACATTTTCTGCATAAGCTTTCAAACGCTCGTACAGTTTCTCTGAATGATCCTTGTATCGTGATAAAACAACTGGGGTGCGACCTGCTGATACGCAATTCTTCACATCTTCAACAATCTGTTCGTCTCTGATATCATTATTATGAATAATCTCATAAGCTTCATTTGGATGCATCTTACCGATAAGTACACCTCTTGGTGGAACAGTTCTGGTAAAACGCGGATATACAAGATGTTGTATCCCCTGCTCCATAGCCTTTTCCTTTGCTGTGTAACTATATCTTATAGGTCCTATCAGCATATAATTGATTTTTTCCAGTCCATCTCCTCTTTTCGGAGTTGCTGTCACACCATATACATACCTTGCTTTTACTTCTTTTAGCACATTTGCTATTGTTTCAGAGGCAGAATGATGACACTCGTCAATTATCACAAGTCCATAATCATTCAGCAAATTATGAAACTCTCCCTTTTTGCAAAGTGAGCCGACCATTGCAATATCAACAATCCCAGTCATCGAATCATGTACTCCCTGCAATATTCCAATCAGACTTTTTCTAGTTCTTAATCTTCCAGTTTTCGTTTTGTACTGGGGAAGTTCTTCATCTATAATTAAAAATTTGTTTAGAGCATCTTTCCACTGTTCTATAAGTGCAGATGATTCAAGCAGGATCAGAGTATTCGCTTTCTTTTCTGCAATTACTGCACTGCATACAACTGTTTTCCCAAATGCTGTTGCAGCATGAAGTATTCCATTATCATGCTTAGTCAGTTCCTTTAACGCCTTGTTCTGTTCAGGTCGTGGTTCTCCATTGAATTCTACATTAATATTTCTTCCCTGCTGCCTCTCGTCATCAATAGTATATTCAATTCCTGCCTTATTAATATTTGCTATTAATTCATCCTGTAATCCTCTTGGAATCTGTATGTATCCACCAAGATGGTCTTTTCCAAGATAAATCCACCTCGAAGTATCATAATTAGATGTTCCAATCGCACGATTTTTATAAAATACTGGGTTACTAAAGGCTGCCATTCTGCGAATCTTATTTTGCATCGCAGGCTTAAGATTCGTGCTGTCGACATATATACCATTTGATAATGTGATGTCCATTTTCCCATCAACATCTGATTTTGCAAAATTTTTCATTCTATCCCATGGCTTTTCCCTATTTTCTTCATCACTGGATGCTTCAAGGTCATCTGCTGTAAATGTCCATTCCCTTATCTTATTCTCCAGAAATTCCTCTGAAAGCTTAGGTTTACTTAATAAAGCATTCCATTGGTCAGGATAAGCATTCCAGTTACTATCCACAAATGCACTATTGCCATCTTTCAACGCCCTTCCCTGTAATGGCAATGCAATCAGATTTCCTATTGCCACATTTTCTAAGGAATCCTGTGCTGGCAACATTCTGTCATAATAATTGAACGACTTTAAATTCACCTGCTCTGCACCTTTATCTAAAAGTGCGAAGCCAAATTTACGAACCAATGCCGCCGATATTGGCTTATCAAAGAATATCCATATATGAGCACCTTTTCCTGAACGAGAACGTTCTACCAAAGGTTCTATCCCATTTAATGTACAGATATCTCTCATAGCTTCGACTTCTTCAATCCATGTATCATCTGTATTTGCAAAATCCTTTTTTTCTGCATTCTTCTCATGATTATCAAAGTCAAACACCAGAAATCTGCATGTTCCATCACTAAATAATGGATACACACCGATTACATCTTTTGCAGCATAAGAGTTCCCCCTCAAATGCATCAATATGGATGATAAATCTAATCTTGTATATGAACAGTATTTGCAATCCTTACAACCTATATGTGTATTTAATTTCCTATGGCAATTATCTGACCAGAAATTATCACACTGCGGATAATATGCCGCCTCTCCGTTTTTATTTACATTTCTTTTCGCATATACATCTGTTCTTCCCCAAAAGAATGAGAAAAAGAGCTTTGCCATCCTGTCTGTAATCTCTTTGGAGTGCACAATCCTTTTACCCTGTTCTGGATCAAAATTCTCTTTCGTATCCGTTTCCCTTATACTTGCCAGTTCAATTTGATATGACAGTCCCGCTTTATCCAATATGTTCTTTAATACCTGATTCTCCAATTGCAGATTGTTCAACTGCTTCTGCAATCTAGTCACATTCTCTATTGGATCACGCATTTGTCATACCTCCCTTTCCGTAATTATCTATACATCTCAAGTATTCTTTTTACTTCATTCTGTAATTCATCACTAAAGTCTGATAAATCATTATATGTAATTACTTTCAGTCTAATAAGACGAACAATATCCCATATTACCTCTGATTTTTTCAGTTCCATGACAACTCCCGGATGACGCTTATCTTCTTTTATCCGTTTTTCAAGTTCCCAGAATTTCTCTGATGCAGGCTTTTTATCATCATTCAGAAAATTTGCATACTCTTTAACAAGATCTTCCATATAATTTTCCTGCCAACCTGATAATCTTTCTCGAAATAGCTTCCAATCTTTTTTACTTATGTCCATGATTTTGAACCTCCTCAGTCTCAAGTTAGTCTCAACAAACAATTTCAAAAATGAGACTGACTTGAGACTACAACTTTATAATTCACCTGCAAATACCGATTTTATCGCATTTTGCTATATCATAGAGTCTCACTCAGTCCCAAATCTCGTGAGACTTCGTTGAGACAAACTTTGAAATATTCGTTTTTCAGAAAACTCTTTAAGCGTCTCTCACGCTTTAGAAAGCTTCTTCTTAGAATATTCTGATTTTAGTCACTTGATTTTTCTCAAAATTTCTATGACATTTTCTATGACATTTCTCATCTTCATTATAAGAGTTACTTAAACCAAATTTGTTTCTTTAATCAATTCAGTTTTTACCTTCTCCTGACTTCCACACATAGAGCTTTTACATTCAGGAATACTCTATATCTCATTTTTATTCTATGAATACATACTTTCCCTTTCCTTTACCATTTACCACTTTAACAACTTTCATGTCTCTAAGTTTTGTCATGACTGCTCTTGCTGTGGACGGTGAGCAATCAAGAATTTCTTTTATTTCTTTTGTTCCAAAAATCTGATTTTTCTCTATTTCATCATACACCTTAAGAATATTTGCCTTCGAAGGTTCATTATATTTTTGTTGCTCAAGCACCGACTTTATCCTATCAACCGCCGATTTTTTATCGTCAATCGCCGACTTTTCTTCTCCAATCGCCGGCTTTTGGTAATCAATCAACGACTTATTGACTGCAACAGCCAATTTTTTAAATGAATCGGCGGTTTTCTCAACAATAGTCTTTCCAACTTTTGAATTATAAATAACCGCCTGCAATATAAACGCATTTGTATGATAAACTGGATCTTTTAGTCCCACCTGCTCCAATTCATTACACATACGATTAACACCTTCACCAAATTCTTTTACAAATTTATAGTTCTTTAAAAACTCTGCAATCTTAGGATTTCTGGAAAAATGTGTGAAACGTATATTGTCCGCTCTTACAAGCCCCGGAAGTTTTCCCGGGCTTTCAACTACTATATGATCATCAAACATTTTTATCTGAATATCTGTACCGGTAATACTGTAAGCACGATGAGTAACCGCATTTACAATCAATTCCTGTCTGACAAACTTAGGATATTCCTCATCTGTAACAAATGTTCCATCTGGTCCAAGATACGTTTTTTCTTTTACCTGCGTATCCAAATATACAATTGCCTCATTTATCATGTTAAGCAGTGTTCCTTCAAAGATAACATCCTTAATTACATTCATCTCTGTTCCAAATTTTTCTTCTGTTCCCTCATAACGTATAAAACGAATCCTTTTCTAAATATATTGTTTTACATTACATGTTCTCAACTTGGTCATTGTGACCAAGTTGATGAATATGTTTACGAATAATACTTTTGATTCTTACTTTTCGGTTTATCAGGCTCAGTTCTTTGTAACTTACCAGTTTTGAGCATCTTATTTAGATAATGCCTTCGAAAATATGAACGCTCCAAATTGAATTTTTGCATTATTTCACTTGCAGTTTTGGGTTCCATGCAAAATGCGATTATCTGCCTCATTATATCTTGTTCTTCATCATGGTCACCTTCTTGGTCGCATTGACCATGATGCTGACCATCATTCCTCAACAACCCCAGATACTTATCACAAGCCTTGCAAATAACCATAATTCCAGCCTCATTAATCTCGTATTCCGGCAATGGTCCATCATACAACACACAGGCTTCCCTAATCTTCTCAAATCCTCTTCCCCATGCTTCAATCATACCGCTTTTGAAAAAGATATTAGCCAATTTCGGATTATAAGGCTTTGATGAATGCTTCATAAACAACTTGTCAGTTGAATCCAGATTTGGAGGCATCTCACCATCATTCCAAATATATATCTTGTCCTCGTAAACGCTAATCTGAATTGGATTGCAACCGCTGTAATCCTTATGAACAATGGCATTCAACAAAATCTCACGAAATGCGTCCTTGTGGAACATAAACTGCTCAATTCTTTGGACACCCTCATAATCAATCAAGGCCTTCATATATTTTGTATAAACTAAATCAACGGTCTTATCTACCTGCTCTATCAAAGGGCCGTGCACCTCATCCTGATACACCAAATCCGAATCCGATTTTCCAAAATAACCGATTTTGATATAAGAACCTGTTACCCACTTCTCTGGATCCTTATAAAACGCAAGCATTGCTGCTCTTATCAAATATCCATCTTCATCAATTAGGTGCAGGTTATCCATCAAGATAGTATCTTCCACACTGACTTCTTCCTTCGTAAGCCTTCCTCTTTTCACTGCCTTATCTTTGAATAGCTGTATTGCATCCTGCTTTAAATCAGATACTGTCAGTTTTGGTAGAGGCACACCATCCCATGTTCTTCCCTGCGTTTTTAACAAAGCTCTTTCCAACTCCTTTCCAGTAATCTCACGCATGGTACTTCCGGAACGATAATAATATTTTCCACGAAAACTTATTAAAGATGGATATTTATCAACAATTATCTGCAAATACTCAAGTTCGCCTTTATATAACAAATTCACATCTGCAATGATTCCCATTGTGTCCGTAATTTTATTAGGAATTCGCTCTAATAACTCTCTTGCATTATCAATACCTACAACATTACCATTGTCATCCGTACCTATGTATATTGTTCCACCGTAGGCATTGGCATATCCACAAATCCATTTTAAATACTCATCCTGCCATGATTCCTTCCACTCTATGGATTGATGTTCTTTTTCCTTCATATATCCACCAACTTTCCAAATTACTGCTTGTCCACTTCCGTAAAGAAGTATTCCAATGTATCCACAAACATATTATGCTCAAACAATTCCTTAATTTGCTCCCGATTCATCCATGCAACCTGCGCCACTTCATCTGTTGTGGCATTGCCTAAATCAACCTCTCCATCGTAATCAAACAGCCAAACATCCATAGTATCATTAAAAATTTTTCCATCAATAATTTTTCGTGTCTTAGTAAAAAGTACTTGTCCATTTTCCGGCATCAAATCAATGCCAACCTCTTCCTTTGCCTCTCGAATTACTCCTGATAAACTATCCTCACCTTTTACAACCGAACCGCCTACACATTCCCACATCAAAGGATGTGTTGGTCTGTTTGCAGAACGCTGCGAGATAAGGTACTGTCCATTAGAATTACGGATCCAGACATGCACCACCAGATGGTATCCGTCTATCGGTAACTGTTCTCCTCTGACATGATCTTTTCCCAGAAGCTCTCTATTCTCGTTATACAAATCCCAAATTTCTGCATCCGGCACAGGGAGACCGCCTCCGCCCCGTTGGCTGCCTCCGCCACCGTATGTCCGTCAAACTCCAGATACTCCCGGATCACATTGCGGATCCCCTCCTCGTCGTCCGCCACCAGTCCCCGCATCTCGCTTCCTCCCTCCGTACACGTCTGTTTTCTTTAATCTTATGAGAACGTGCCGCCCCTGTCAAGAAAAACCGCCTCCCGTGCAGCTGGGAACGACCGTTCCAGGCCGCATATTGCCCCCGTTTTTTGTGCGTTTCAGCCAAAGAAAAACAGGCATTTTTGATCTGTTTAACAAATTTGTGCAGAGCACTCAAAAAAGGGCTTGCCAACGGGAGCATTTCTTGCTACGATATAGAAAACGTTTGGTGTAAAACGTTTGCGTGAAAACGTTTTGTATCCAGACCAGACTTGACTAGGCCACACCGCAGATTGCGTTCGTCCCCGTCTGCGGCGGTGCCGGGAAGAGGGAGCCATGGGCAAAAAACCGAACATTTTAGTGGTGGGCAGCTTTGTGATGGACCTGATCGTCAGCACCCAGCGCCTGCCGGAGAATGGCGAGACCGTCCTGGGCACCGGCTTTCGCACCGCGCCGGGCGGCAAGGGCCTCAATCAGGCCGTCCAGGCCGCCCGGCTGGGCGCTCAGGTGGAGATGATGGGCTGCGTGGGCCGGGACGCCTACGGGGACACGATGCTGGCATGCGCCCGGGAGGCGGGCGTGGACGTGTCCCATGTAAAACGCACCGACCAGGCGCCTTCTGCCATCGGCAATGTGCAGCTGTTCCAGCGGAGCGACGGCAGCACCCAAAACCGCATCGTGGTGGTCCCCGGGGCCAACCTGCTGCTGACGCAGGCGGACGTGGCCTTCCTCCGGGAGAAAATCGGCGGCTTTGACATGGTCATGCTGCAGCTGGAGATCCCCCTGCCGGTCAATATCGCCGTCGCCCGGTATGCCCGTGCCGCCGGGGTGCCGGTGATGCTCAATCCGGCCCCCGCGGCGCCCCTGCCCGCCGACTTGCTTTCCGCCGTGACCTATCTCTCCCCCAACGAGAACGAGGCGGAACTGCTCAGCGGCGTGCCCCTGCACCGTACCGAGCACGGCATCGACCTCAAGCGGGTGGAACATGCGGCGGCGGTCCTGCGGGACAAGGGCGCGGCGCATGTGATCGTCACCCTGGGGGACGTGGGCTCAGCCTATCTGGGAAAGGAATTTCTCCACTGCCCCAGTGTGTCCGGTATCCAGGCCATAGACCCCACGGCGGCCGGCGATTCTTACATCGGGGCCCTTTCGGTGGCCCTGGCCGGCGGCGAGCCGGTGGACGAGGCCATGCGCCGGGCTACCCACACCGCAGCCATCACGGTCTCCCGCATGGGGGCGCTTCCCTCGCTGCCCACCCTGGCGGAAGTGGAAGTCTCGCTGGCCCGGCGCAGCGTCTCCTAACTTCAAGTCCGTCCTACGGAGGTGTTTGTTATGGAATCCCTGACCCAATTTCAGCAGATCGTGGGGGAGAACGTCGCTCAGTTCGTCCAGGAACTGGATGAGGACTACCTCGCCCCCGCCCTGTCCCTTTTGATCGCGGCCAACGACCGAGGCAACCGAATCCACATCACCGGCATCGGGAAGCCCTCCCACGTGGCCCAATACGGCGCTTCCCTCATGTCCTCCATCGCCGTGCCCACCTATTTCCTGGACGGCACCGAGGCGGTCCACGGCTCCTGCGGACAGCTGCGGGCGGGCGATGCGGTCATCTGCATCTCCAACAGCGGCGAGACCATGGAGATGCGCGCCACCGTCACAGCCATTGCCAACAACGGCTGCAAGGTCATCGGCATCAGCCGCAGTCCGGATTCCTGGCTGGCACGGCACGCGGACGTGCACCTGACGGTCCGTGTGGATCAGGAGGGCGGTCCCATGAATCGCGCCCCCATCAGCTCGGTCTTGCTGGAAAACATCGTATTGCAGGCCCTCAGCGTACGCCTGCAGGCCCACTATGGTCTGACGCCTCAGGAGTACGTCCGTCACCACCCCGGCGGCACGCTGGGCAGGCTGCGGCCGGAAGAACAGGAGGCGGGCCATGGTTAGTACCCGATGCATCCATCCCGGCATCCTGTCCGCCCTGGCCCACGGCGGACACGGAGACAAAATCCTCCTTGCCGACGGGAACTTTCCGCTGTCCACCCGGGCGGGAAGTGCGGAAAAAATTTATCTGGGCCTGGAACGGGACCTGCCCACGGTGTCCCAGGTCCTCGCGGCCCTGAACAGCGTGGCGGTATTTGAGCGGGCGGAGGTCATGCTGCCGGAACACGGCGAGGAACCCGAATGCTTCGGTGAATTCCGTTCCCTGCTGGGCGGAATAGCGCTCTCCCCGCTGGGCCGCTACGAATTCTACGACGCCTGCTGTGAACCGGGCGTGATCCTGGCCATCTCCACCGGCGAGAGCCGGACTTACGGCAATCTGCTTTTGACCATCGGCGTGTGCTGACGCCCGTTCAAATGCATCCGCCGCGGATGTCCAAGCCGTTTAGGAACGCATAAGGGGGAAATGATTATGCCTGGAAGCAGCCGAGAAGTACGGCTTACCCGAAAAAGTTCGGACGTCGGTGTCGCCACCGCTTTTTTAGCGCCGGCAATCCTTATGATCGTGCTGGTTACGATCATCCCCATCTGTATGGCGATCCGAACCAGCTTTCATGCGACAAATTACGCCGAGGTCGGTGCGTTTGTCGGACTGGATAACTTTATTGCCGTCTTTACCGGAAACGGCCTGAAAAACATCCTCAATTCCATTCGATATGTCCTGCTGTCTCTGGTGGTCGTCATCCCTCTGGGTGTGGCGATCGGGTCTCTGCTGAACCGCAAAATCCGGGGCAATACGCTCCTGCGTACCCTGATCATTATCCCCTGGGTCCTGTCCCAGACGGTGACGGCGCTCTTGTGGCGGTGGATTCTCAATGGCAATTACGGACCGATCGCGTATCTGGTTTATGGGCTGACCGGGCGGAAGGTAGACTTTTTTAGTTCGGCGGGCAGCGCAAATGTCATGCTGGTCTTTGCTAACGCCTGGAATACGGTTCCGGTGGTAATTATCCTGACCATTGCAGCACTGCAGACCATCCCGGGCGATGTGATGGAGGCCGGGCAGATGGATGGCGCCACCCGCTGGCAGATCTATACCCGTATCACCCTCCCATTGATCCGCCCCACCATCATCACCGCGGTCGTCATGCAGAGTATGGAGTACTTTAATATGGTCACGCTGATTTACACCCTCACTGCGGGCGGCCCCTTCGATTCCACCCAGACGCTCAGTCTGGCGGCTTATCAAAATGCCTTCAACTACTGGCACATGGATATCGCCTCGGCTTACGGCGTCATTATCTTCCTGCTGAATATCGTGTTCAGTCTGGTCTACGTGAAGCTGCTGAACACCAACCGAGAATGAGGTGCGTGCGATGAAAAAATCGAAGCTGGGCCGTACCCCCGGTCTGGACGCGCTGACCTATGTGGTATTGATCGCCGCCGCGCTGGTGGCGCTTTTCCCGGTGCTGTGGGGCCTGTTTACCGCCCTGAAGTCCCCTGCGGAAGTCAACTCCTTCCCCCCCACCCTGCTGCCCAACGAATTTACTCTGGAAAATTTTTCATCCGTCCTCTTTCGTTCCGGCTTCCCCCGCTATCTGCTTAACTCCGTAATCGTTTCTGCCATCTGTATCGTAGTGGCCACCATTGTGGCCTCCCGCGCCGCCTATGCCGTAACCAACTTCCGTATCCGCTTCCGTAACCAGATCATGTTTCTCATTTTAATGACCAGCATGATTCCCCCTGTGGTAATGCTGGTACCTCTGTATATGCTCTCCGTCAAAATCGGCCTCTACGACACCCACTTCCTGCTGATTCTGATCTATACCGCCTGGCGCATCCCGGTGCTGACCTGGATCCTGCGCGGCTTTTTCGAAAAGCTCCCCAAAGAGATCATCGAGGCAGGCACACTCGACGGCTGCTCCAAGCCTATGATCTTCTATCGCCTGATCCTGCCCATTTCCAAGCCCGGCATTGTGGCTGCGGCGCTTTTGTCCGCGGTATATGTCTGGAATGACTTTTTGGTCTCCTCCACCTTTACCAGCAAAGACAGCTTGCGTATGCTGTCCGTGGGTCTTTACAACTATATCTCCCAATATGGCATCCAGTGGGGCAATCTGATGGCGGCCGTGATGATCTCCATCGTCCCCATGGTGATCCTCTTCATCCTGCTGCAGCGGCACTTTGTGGAGGGTATGGCGGCAGGCGCGGTCAAGGGATGACCTGTTTTGTGGAAAACGGCTGGAACGCCGAGGATATATCATGAAATGTAAGGAGGAAATTCACATGAAAAAGCTCAAAAGGACCCTGACCCTTTTGCTGGCGGCAGCGATGGTACTGGCCCTGGCCGCCTGCTCCAACTCCAGCGGCGGTACTCCCGCTACCACCGCACCCGAAAGCAGCACGCCCGAGACTACGGTGCCGGAGCAGCCCCAAGGCGGCATCGACATGACCTTCTCCATCTTCTTGGACCCCAATTCCACCGATGATCCCCGCTGCGTAGTGCTTAAGGAGATCGTGGATGAGTACAACGCCACCAATCAGTACGGCAACACTGTGACGGTACAGAGCATCCATTGGAGTCAGTATGAGTCTCAGGTAATCCAGGCCACCGCCGCAGGCAATGGGCCCGACATTGTCAATGCCTTCTCCGATCAGCTCATGCAGCATATCGATGCCGGGACCATTCAGCCCATGACCCAGTTTGCCACATCGTTTATCGAAGAGAATCCCGACTATATCCATACCGTAGAAAAACTGACCCAGGCTGACGGCGAGATCTACTCTCTTCCCTGGGAAAGCCGCGTCACAGTGATGTGGTACCGCAACGACATCTACGACGAGCCCCCCGCTTCCTGGGACGACCTGCTGGCCACCGCCTCCAACAGCGACGGTATGAACCTGGGCTTTGCCCTGGGCCTGAGCGAGGGCAGCAACGGAACCGGCCTGATGGAGACCTTCGTGCCCTGGATCCGCGCCGCTGGAGGAGATATTTTTGACGCGGAAGGAAAGGCCATCTTCAACAGCGACGCCGGCGTGCAGGTAGTGGAGTACATCAAGTCCCTGGTGGATGCCGGGTGCATGGATTCCTCCGTGCTGAACATGACCTATGACGATATTGTGGACGGCTTCAAGGCCGGGAGCCTCTATGCCGTCAACGCCGGCACTCAGCGTGCCGCCACGATCAAGTCCTCCAGCCTGGCACAGAGCTATTCCTCCGCCCCCATCCCCGGCATCAACGACGGAGAAGTCGCCCCCGCCTTTGTGGCCGGCCAGACCTTGGCCATCGGCAGCCAGGCACAGGACCCCGCTATGGCTTGGGACTTTATTCAGTATTTCTATTCCGTGGAAAATCAGAAGAAGTGGATCAGCGCCAACTGCATGCCCATCCGCACTGCCGTCTACGAGGACGCCGACGTTCAGGCAATGGATACCTACGACGAGATGGTTATGTGGAGCGAGTATGCCAAGACCGGCACCATGACCTTCTATCCGGCTGATTATACCGAACTGGAGGTCAAGATCTGCCAGGCGGTTCAGCGTGTGGTCTTCCAGGGTGCTGACGCGCAAAGCGAATTGGATCAGGTCGCCGAGTGGTATAACACCAAATAAAAACGCTGCAGGCGCATGAACGCGCAGGCACGGCGGTGCCGTGCCT
>OGXR01002461.1_pt1 | contig 11752 bp, 10 predicted proteins | sample 1576331 | NCBI WGS metagenome assembly OGXR01 (sample SAMEA3541473, study PRJEB24748) | human gut metagenome | biome: human gut; feature: human-associated habitat; material: faeces | place: China | collected 2012 | reverse complement strand
TAGAGATTGATTTTCTTCATCAGCGCAAGAGCCGTTTGTGACGAGGTTGAAGTTGCAAGCGAAATTTTACAACCGACTGATTTTAAATAATCAAAAATTTCGTACAGGCCCTTTTTTACAGGCACACCGTTCTTTTCGATACGCTTAAAATAGCGGATTCTCGACTCCGCCTTGTAAGCAGGATAGTCAAAATCATCGCCGTAAACCGACTTGTAATATTCGCAGGAATCCTCACGGCGAAGTCCGATTGTCTTTTTGAAAATGTCGAGATTAAACTCTTTGCCGTCCTCATCAAGCATTTCCTGCCAGATTGAATAAACAAGTCTTTCGCTGTCAATCATAAGACCGTCCATATCAAAAACTGCGCCCTTAAACATAAAACCGCCCCTTTTTTCGCTTTTAAGTCTGTATATAATAGCATATTTTACAAAAAAAGACAAATCGGTTGTAATTGCGACAAAGTTATGATACAATCGTTTGAATGGTCTGTGAAAAATATAAATTTGAGGGTAAGGAAATTTTTTATGGCAACATCAATTTATGCAAAACCTATTAAGGCAAAAACGATTCTGAAGTTCACTCTGCCAACCGTTCTTATGATGGTTTTTATGTCACTTTACACGGTTGTTGACGGAATCGTTGTTGCGAACTGTGTCGGAAGTGACGCATTGTCCGCAATCAATATTGTATATCCGTTCACGCTCGTATTTATGGCTGTGGGCTTAATGTTTTCAACAGGCTCAAATGCTATAATCGCAAAGAAAATGGGAGAAGGCAAACAGGAGGAAGCAAACCGACTTATGTCCGGTGTTGCAATCACGGCAACGGTCATTTCTGTTATCATTGCTGTGCTGTTCACAATTTTTGCCGAACCTATGTACATGATGTTCGGTTCAAACGAAAAGATTCTCCCCTACTGCATTGACTACGGCAGCGTTATGATTCCGTACGGCTTTGTAATGTGCTGGCAGATGCTCAACCAATCGTACCTTGTAACAGCGGACAAGCCACATATCATGCTTGTTTTCTCGATACTCTCGGGCTGCACAAACATTGTGCTTGACATTCTTTTTATGGCTGTGTGGGATTTTGGAATAATCGGAGCAGGACTCGGAACAATCCTCGGAATGGCTGTGGGTGCAATTCCGCTTTTGCTCTTTTTCAACAAAAAGCAGACTTTGCACTTTAGCAAGCCTGAATTTAAGGTCAGTGAAATCCTCTTTGCAATGGCAAACGGCTCGTCCGAGGCTGTGACAAATCTTTCAACAGCCGTTACAACAGCGCTGTTCAACATTCAGATGATGCACTTTGCAGGTGCAAAAGGCGTTGCGGCTATAAGTGCTATTTTGTACATTCACTTTATTTTCATTGCGGTTTCATTTGGATTCACTTCGGGAGTTTCACCCGTCATCAGCTTTAACTACGGCGCACAAAATCACGAAAAACTGCAAAAGCTGTTCAAATTATGCATAAAAATCACGCTGATAATTTCGGTTGCAATGATTACGGCATCTGAATTTTTTGCAGAACCGCTTGTCGGAATTTTCTCGGCAGGCGACGAAAAAATTCAGCAGATTGCACTCAGCGGATTCAGAATTTTTGCAATAAATTATCTGTTGTGCGGAATGAATATTTTCGCATCGGGACTTTTCACCGCACTCAACAACGGTAAGATTTCAGCCGTGATTTCAGTTGCAAGAACGCTTGTTTTCGAGTGTGCCGCAATGCTGATTTTGCCGATGTTTATAGGCATAAACGGTGTATGGTCGGCATTGCCCGTTGCAGAATTGTGTGCCGTTGCAATTTCCGTAACATTTATAATTGCCAATGCAAAAAAATACCATCTGGTCGGTGTACCACCGCTCCCCGTTCGTGCAGACAGTTTGTGATATCAAAAACATATCATGCCCGAGTGTAGCATTGTAACCATTTGTACAAATAAACGCAAAAAATCCGAGCATCAAAACAATGCTCGGATAATTTTTTACAACAATTAAAGTTCAATTAAAATCGAAATCAGATTGCACGAACTCTGATTACGCCGTCAACTGCTGCGATTTTTGCAAGGTCATCTGCACCGGCGCCTGCAACATCAATAATTGTGTAAGCGTAGTCGCCACGGCTCTTTGAAAGCATATTTTCAACATTGCCGCTGATCTGTGTGAGAACCTTCTTGAGAAGCTCGGGAACATTCTTGTGAGCAACGCAGAAACGGGTATCGTCAGCATTTGTTCTTGCAAGTGAAATTGCAGGATAGTTTACGGAGTTGATGATGTTACCGTTCTCGAGGTACTCCTTAACCTGATCACAAGCCATAACAGCACAATTTTCTTCACTTTCGGGAGTTGATGCACCGAGGTGTGGGAGACAGATAATATTCTCTTCACCGAGGATATCGTCTGTTCCGAAGTCTGTAACATACTTAGCAACCTTGCCGCTCTTAACAGCCTCAAGAACTGCTGTTGAATTAACAAGACCGTCACGGCTGAAGTTGAGAATACGAACACCGTCTTTCATCTTGGCAATCATATCGGCATCAACCATATCTCTTGTGTCGTCAGTAAGCGGAACATGGATTGTGAGATAGTCGCAATTTACCATAACATCTTCTGCGCTCTTTTGAAGCTTAACTGTAGGAGCAAGCTTGAGAGCGTTGCCTACAGACATAAACGGGTCAAAGCCGATTACATTCATACCGAGAGCAACAGCGGCATTTGCAACAAGAATACCGATTGCTCCAAGACCGATAACACCGAGGGTCTTGCCCTTGATTTCGGGGCCGACGAACTGACTCTTGCCCTTTTCAACCATCTTACCGACAGCTGCACCGTTGCCCTTGAGAGTCTTTGCCCATTCATAACCCTCAATAATCTTACGGTTTGAAAGAAGAAGTCCTGCGATAACAAGCTCCTTAACAGCGTTTGCGTTAGCGCCCGGGGTATTGAAAACAACAATGCCCTGCTCACTGCACTTATCCTTCGGAATGTTGTTTGTGCCTGCGCCTGCACGGGCAACGGCAAGCAGGTTTTCGTTCAGCTCCATCTTGTGCATATCAAAGCTGCGCAGGATGATGCCCTCGGGATTTTCTGCTTTTTCATCAATCACGAAATTCTGTTCGGGCAGCTTTGCCAGCCCTGTTTTTGCAATGTTGTTCAAAGTGCGAATGGTATACATAATGTCTCTCCTTTTTAGATATAAGAAAAGGGTCGTGTGCCACGACCCTTTTGGATTTTACTTATTTTCCATCTCGAATTTCTTCATGAATTCCACTAATTTTTCCACACCTTCAATGGGCATTGCGTTATACATACTTGCGCGCATGCCGCCAACGGTGCGGTGACCTTTCAGGTTTTCAAAGCCATGCTCTTTTGCCTCCTTGATGAATTTTTCATCCAGCTCCTTCGTAGGCAGTACGAAGGGCGCGTTCATCAGGGAACGGTCTTTCTTTACAACAGTGCCGCGGAACAGCTCGGATTGGTCTAAGAAATCATAGAGAATAGCCGCTTTCCGTTCGTTGATTTTCTGCAAGGCAGCAACGCCGCCCTGCCGTTTCACCCAGTCGAATACCAGACCCATGAAGTAAATGCCGTAGGTCGGGGGTGTGTTGTAAAGAGAATTATTTTCTGCGTGAATATCATAACGCAGCATGGTCGGTGTGAAATCCATGGCGTTGCCCAGTAAATCCTCTCTCACGATAACAACCGTTACGCCTGCGGGGCCGAGGTTTTTCTGTGCCCCTGCATACAGAAGACCGAATTTTGTAATATCAATCTCCTGCGAGAGAATGGAAGAGGACATATCGCCCACCAGCGGCACATTGCCTGTATCGGGAAGCTCCGTCCAGCGTGTACCGTAAATGGTGTTGTTCAGTGTGATATAAAAATAATCCGCTTCGGGGTCGAATTTGGAAGGATCCAGTGTGGGGATGTGGTCGAAGGTTGAGTCTGCTGAGGAAGCAACGATGTTCACTTTACCGTAACGCTCTGCCTCTGCCGCCGCCTTCTTCGCCCACTGACCTGTGATCACATAATCCGCCTTGTTGTTTTTGTTCATCAGGTTCATGGGAATCATCGCAAACTGCGTTGAGCCGCCGCCCTGCAAGAACAGAATTTTATAATTATCGGGAATGTGCATCAGTTCCTTGAGATCAGCCTTTGCCTTCTCCAGAATATTTTCAAAGGTTTTTGAACGGTGGCTCATCTCCATCACTGACATGCCTGCTGAAGGGTAACAGACCAGTTCGCGCTGTGCCTGTTCCAGAACCTCCAAGGGCAGCATGGAAGGACCTGCTGAGAAGTTGTATACTCTTTTTTCCATAGATAAGCCTCCTAACTTTTAACAATATGGACACATGTCCGCATCAAACGGGCATTGTCGATAGGGAAATTATAGCACTTTCATTTTTCCCGTCAACTGAAAATGGGATTTTTTTTGTCCCACCCTGAAATTTTGGAGAATGAAGCAAAATTTTTTGAAAGAGAAAAGAAAAGTCTGTTAAATTTGACGTAATATTGTCTTTCGTCCGAAAACAGAAATGCACTTTGTCTATTGTATACAATCGCAAACGCGAGAAAAAATAATCAAAAATATTCTATTTAACGAAAATTGTTGATTATCTCGTGCTTTCATGTTATCCTAAAGAGGAAATTTATACGAAACTGAATACAAAAAATATAGAGAAAGAAGGGAGGGAAAATCATCTTGGAAAAACAGGACCGCAGAGTCATCCGCAGTAAAATGCGGATGCGAGAAGCACTCATTTCTCTGATGCAGGAAAAGCTCTTTCCCGAAATCACCGCAAGGGATATTACCGATAGGGCGGATCTCAATCGGGCAACGTTTTATCTTCATTATAATAATGTGTTCGATTTGCTGGAGGAATTGGAAGAAGAAACCGTAAGCGAATTTGCCCGCATGCTGGAGGAAACCCCCATCCTTGAAAACAGCACATGGGAGTCTGTCCTGATTGGAAAAATCTGCGATTATATCGCCGAAAATCAGGATCTCTGCCGCTGTCTGTTTCTCAATCCGCACAGCGATTGCTTTACGGAAAAGCTGACGGAGATTATGAAGCGGAAGGGGCAGGAAATCCGAAAGGAGCGCGGCTTGGAAAGGGACTCCAGACAGACGGATTATATCCGCCATTTTATTTCCTGTGGTGCCATGGGGATGGTAAAGCGGTGGCTTGCGGAGGGGATGCCTCTCTCCAAGGCAGAAATGATGGATTTAACGGAAAAAATCATGCACCCCATTTTTCAATTATTGTTTGTGGCTTAAATTTACGGCTGCAAAAGAAGGCTCTGTCATTATAAAAAATTATCTGAAAAGGAAAGGGAGTAAAAAGATGCAAAACGGAAAGAAGAAGGTGTTGGCGCTGCTTCTGGCAGGCTGCTGTGTATTAAGCGCCTGCGGCACAAAAACAGACGATACAAAAACAGCGGAGAAGGGAAATTTTGTCACCGGCACAGTGGAATGTAAAGAGGTTTATGTCCGTGCGAAAATCCCTGGCTATCTGACAGATATTCCCGTCGAGGAAGGGCAGGAGGTTAAGGAGGGTGATTTGCTGTTCTCCACAGACAGACGCGATGTAGAAGTAAAGCAGACACAGGCATCCGCAACCGCAAAGGCAGCCGCAGGGCAGGTCGAGGCGGCGAAAAATGCCGCAGAGGCGGCAGCGGCAGTGGTGGAAAAGGCAAACGCAAATGTGAAGCTGCTGGAAACCGAATATGCAAAATATCAGGAGCTCTACGCCATGGATGCCGTTTCTCAGGATAATATGGATAAGCTGACCACCCAGCTGGAGGCGGCAAGATTGGATGCCGCGGCGGCAGCGGCACAGCAGCAGGCGGCACAGGGGCAGTATGAAGCGGCAACCGGGCAGCTTGCGGCAGCAAAGGGTGTTCTGGATGAAGTCAATCTCAATCTGGGGCAGACCTCTCAGTATGCCCCCTGCAACGGCACCATCACCATGGTTTCCTCCTCTCTCGGGGAGCTCATCGGCACAGGCACCACCATCGTTACCCTCACAGATTACAGCGACCGCTGGGTCATGGCAAATGTGGATGAATACGCAGTCGGCAAGCTGAAGGTCGGTCAGCAGATTCCTCTGACCAGTAAGGCGCACCCCGATACCGTCTTTCATGGCAAAATCGTCAATATCTCTAAAAGCCCTGATTTTGCAACCAAAAAATCCACAAATGAGCTGAATGATCAGGATGTTGTTACATACGAGGTGAAAATCGCCCTTTCCGAGAAGGATGATATCATGCTTTACCCCGGAATGCTGGTGCAGGTAGACCTGGATAAAGCAGGTGAGAAAAAATGATTCTGACATTTTTCAAGGGGCTTCTTCGGGAGCTTTGGCTTCTGGTGAAAGATCCGCGGGGCATCTTTATGTTTCTCGTTGCCCCGCTTCTGATGAATATTGTGGTCTGCGGTGCCTTCCAAAACGGCATTGTCAACCATATTCCTCTGGCGGCGGTGGAAATGTCCTCCTCCGCAAAAACAAGAGAGTTGATTCGCGCCTTTGATGAATCCGACCGTTTTGATGTCACCCTTGTCCTGCAGGATTTGGATGAGGCAAAGCAGAAAATGGAGGAGGGCGAGGTGTATGGCATTATCGTCATCCCTGCCGATTATACCCGTTCCCTTCAGCTGGGACAGCAGGCAGAGGTGCTTGTCGGCATCAATAGTGCGAATAACCTTGTCGGCAACAGTGCGGTTGTTTCCGTCATGCAGGTCGTGAAAACCGTTTCCTCCCAGATTGCGGTCAAAAGCTATGTGGCATCGGGCAGCAGCGTTGCAGAGGGTACGGCGAAGGTCATGCCGATTTCGACTGTGCTTCGCCCGTGGTTTAACCCCCAGTTCAGTTATCTGATGTATCTGGGGCTTGGGCTGACCGGTCTTGTTTATCATCAGCTCTTCCTCTCTGCGGTGGCAGGCTCCTTCGCGGATGAAAAGAAGGAAGGCATCCTTTCGGGCAAATTCCGTAAGCGGGATGCAATCCTCTATTATTTCGATAAAATGCTTTTCTACGGCATTGCAGGCTTTTTCAATCTCCTGCTGAATTATGCCGTGATTATGAAAATTTACAGCTTCCCCATGCGCGGCGCACAGGTGGATTTCCTGCTTTTAAGTGCTTGCTTCGTGTTCTGCCTGCTCGGCTTCGGTGCGCTTCTGGGGCTGCTCTGCAAAAATTCCCTGCATGCGATGCAGTGGCTCATGGCGCTGACCTATCCGTTCTTCGTACTGGCAGGCTTTTCCTGGCCGCATACGGAAATGCCGGATTTTCTGGTACGGATTGCAAATTATCTGCCCGTCACCCATTACCTCGGCCCCGTCCGCAGTATCATTCTGATGGGCATCGGCTTTGAGCGCACCTCCCTACAGCACAATCGCGCTATGCTCTTAACCCTTGGCATAGGTGCATTTGTGCTCAGCCTTGCAGTCTTTGTCTGGCAGCTGTGCCGTGCGGAAAAGAAGCAGAAGGCGGCAGAGAAGAATACACAGACAGAGGGGGTGCAGGCATGAAAAACGCAGTAAAATTATTTCTTCGGGAATGGAAATATCTCCTGAAACGCCCCCGTTCGCTCGTGCTGATGGTGCTTGTGCCGATTTTCGTCACCTGTATCTGCGGCAGTGGCTACGGAAAGGGTTATTTCTCCGATTTGAAAATGGGCGTGGTGGATTACAGCTATACCAAGCAGACCAGAGAGGTGGTCGAAGCCTTCCGCCAGTCCCCGTATTTTGATGTGGTCGGCTATTATAACGATGAGGATGAAATTGCCGAAGCCATGCGTGATGGCGAAATCGTCGGCTGTCTCATCTTTCCTGCGGATTTCACAAGAAAAATGCAGTTGGGTCAGCAGGCAGAGGTGCTTCTCGGCTCCAGTGCCGTCAATATGGGCTATGGCAGTACCATCAACCTCAAGGGTTCTGAGGTTCTGGGGACGGTTTCCACCCAGATTGCTGTCAAAAGCCTTGTGGCAAAGGGTGAAACCGTGGACGATGCCCTTGCGACCATGAACCCCGTCAGCTTCTATACCCGTCAATGGTATAACCCGACGAATAACTTTTCGTATTTTCTGGTGTATGGCTTCGTTGCCGCAACCGTTCAGCAGGTGCTGATTTATTTCGCGGCAATCTCCCTCGTTCGGGAGAAGGAAAGCGGTCATCTGGATGAAATGCAAAGCATTTCCAAAAGTGCCCCCTTGCAGGTGCTTGTGAAATGCTTGGTCTATTTCCTGATTTCCCTCGCGGCATGGGCAATCTGCTCCGCCATCATCCGTTGGGGCTATGCGATTCCCATGCGAGGAAGCCTTCTGCTCTGGTTTGTCTACAGCAGTCTTTTCCTGCTGTCGATTGTTGCCTTGGGGCAGTTCTTTTCCGCGGTCATGCCAAATCCCATTGTGGCAACCTCTATCTCTCTGGTGTTCACCTCGCCCTCTCTGGTGCTGAGTGGCTACACCTGGCCCACCATTGCGTTGCCTGCGTTCTATCAGAAAATCGGGCAGGTCTTTCCGCTGACGCATTTTGTCATCGGCTATCGCAATGTGGCATTGATGGGATGTGGCTTTTCCGCAGTGAAAAAGGAGCTGCTACTTCTCGGCGGCATCATCGTGGTCTGCCTTACGCTGAGCTGCGTCATCTGGCAGCTGCGTCTGAACCGCATTGAGAAGAAAAAGCAGGGAATCGTTGCAGAGAAGGAAGAGCCTGTGTCCCTACAGGCATAAGAAAGGAGTGCAGAATATGAAATTCTATCCATATAAAAAAGCATGTGCGCTTCTCGTTACAGGCGCATTGACAACAGGTGCGGCAGTGCCTGCCCTCGCGGCAGAGACCAAAACAGCCGCCCCCACAACCGCAGAGGAAAGCAAAACAAAAGCCATGACCTTAAAGGAAATTCAGGAGCTGGTTGTGAAAAATAACCGCTTGAAAACCACCCTGACGCTGAATCAGGAAAAGGTCATCGCTGGTCTCAGTGCCATTGATGACGGTCTGAAGGATTTGAAGGATTCGCAGGATAAGGCGGCGCACGCAAGAAGGGATGCCGGCACCTCTGCAAGCCAAGGGAAGGATTTGTTGGGCGGTCTTATTGCGGCAGACCCTACAAATCAGTCAAACCAGATTTTAGCAGGTATCAGCAGTGCGCTCCTCTCCGGTGCAGTCAAAACCGCAAGCGGCATGGAAACCCTCGTGGATAATGTTGCCGATAGACAGCGCGATACGCTGGAGGATCAGCAGACGGAACTGAAAAATACCAAAATGGACTTAAATAAGACCAAAGAGGACTGGGAAAATGAATCCCTTGCCGTCACACAGCTTCTCGTCACCAAAACCGTACAGGTCGAAAAGGGTGTCAGCCTGCTCACGCAGAAGCAGTCCCTTCTGGAACGTGTCTGCAAAATTGAGGAAAAGAAGCAGGAACTTGGCTTTAGCACAGGCACAGATCTTTCCGAGAAAAAGCTTGCCGTTTCCGAGGGCGCGAAGGAGCTGCAAAGTGCCAAGGACGGCTTAACCCTGCTCAAGCGTCAGCTGAATGACCTTATGGGGCGTGAAATTGATGAGGAGCTTATCATCACACCCCCTGAGCTGACACGCACCATCGAAACCGCTCCTGCCTATAGCGAGGAGCTTTTGAAAACCGCCACCGATAAAAATTATAAGCTGAAAACCCTCCGCAGGGATAAGCAGCAGGCGGAAAAGGATTCCAAGAAGAATGACAGATATGACGGACAGCTGAAGGCAAGCAAGGTGGATATGCAGCTTGCGGATGTCTCCACTGAGGAGGAAAAGGTCAATATCGCCAACGATTTAAAGAAGAAGCTGGATGCCATCAATACCGCCGCGGCAGAATATCAGAATAAAAAGGATGCCAACAGCAAGGCAAAAATCGAATGGGAGCAGCAGCAGAAATCCGCAAAGCTGGGGCTTGTTTCCGCAGTCGAATTGCAGGCACTCGAGCTGCAGTATGAGCAGACCGAAATGGAGCTTTCCGCCGTAGCCTATGCCTACGATTTGGCGTGGGAGGAATATAATATGCTCATGAACGGCACCACCCTTGATATCTACGATGTTTATAAATCAAAGCTGAGCTGAAAAAAACAATACGAAGGGAGAAAAGCAGGATGAAGATTATTGATTTGACACAGCTGATGACAGCGTCCATGCCCGTCTATCCGGGTACGGAGCCGCCGCATTTAACGGTAGCCAATACCTATGAAACGGATGGCTTTCGGGAAACCTTGCTCTCCTTCTTTTCCCATACAGGCACCCACATGGATGCTCCCTTTCATCTCTTTGGAGATAGAACAAAGCTGAATGAAATGCCTGCGGCGCAGTTTGTCGGCAAGGCGCTTGTCATCTCCTGCATGCAGTATGGCGCAGGCGAGGAAATCGGCATGGAAGCCCTTGCTCCCGTCCGCCGGCTTGCGGATGAGGCGGATTTTCTTCTTTTCCATACCGGTTGGAGCCGGTATTGGGGCAAAGCGGAATATTTCGGGGACTATCCCGTTCCCTCTCAGGAGGTCTGCCGCTATGCGCTGGAAAGCGGCAAAAAGGGGCTTGGCTTCGATACCATCGGCATTGATCCCATCGCAGATGAAGGGCTGACACGCCATCGTCTGCTTTTGTCCCAAAGAGATATCGTGATTATCGAAAACCTCACGAATCTGGATAAAATCGGGGAAGGTCTGTTTCTCTTTGCAGCCTTGCCCTTGAAATATGAAAACGCGGATGGTGCGCCTGTGCGTGCCGTTGCCATGCTAGAGGAAGAATAACGCAAATTTTCCCCCTTCCCTACATATCCTTTAAATAGCAAAGGAGGTGGTAGGATGAAGGGGATTTTTTTGCGAAGGGAATGGGTGAGCCTTGTCTGCTGTTTCTGCATCATTGGGGTCTGCCTCGTGCATACTGCGCTGGGGGAGGAAACCAAAGCCCTTTTTCCCATGATGGGCGTGCGGGTGGTTCTGGATGCAGGGCATGGCGGCTGGGACCCAGGCAAAACAGGCACAGGCGGCGAGAATGAAAAAATACTGAACCTCGCAGTCACAGAAAAGCTGACGGAATATCTCGAGCAGGGCGGTGCGGAGGTCATTCTCACCCGTAATGCGGATACGGCACTGGGCGGCAGTAAGCACGCGGATATGGCAGAGCGGCAGCGCATTGCCAATGAAACAGGCGCGGATATCCTCGTCAGTATCCATCAGAATGCCTTCCCCTCTGCGAAGGCAAAGGGGGCGCAGGTGTTTTATCATAAAAGCAGTGAAAGGGGCAAAATCCTTGCGGAATGTGTGCAGGAAAGCCTGAAAAGCCGCGTGGATGGCAGCAATCGGCGTATGGCAAAGGAAAATAAGGAGTATTATATCCTCCGCACCACCCAAATCCCTGCCGTTATCGTGGAGTGCGGCTTTCTTTCCAACGCCGAGGAGGAAAAGCTGCTCAATGATACCGCCTATCAGGAACGGCTTGCATGGGCGGTTTATTGCGGCATCCTTGACTATTTTGAAAAAATCAGTATCATTTAAAGAAAAGAAGGTGTCGACGAAGTCGACACCTAAGTCGAAATCAGGATTTCGACTTGTTAAAACAGAAGAATAAACAGATGAGTTCCATCGGCTGGAGCCTTGAAACTCGCTGTTTTCCTCGCCGGAAGTAAATTCCGACTGCGGATTCCGGTTGGGAAACTACTTACCGCCCAAGAAGGGGCGGCAGGCGAAGCCTGCTTTGCGGAGCACGCCCAAAAGCGCAGCGC
>OGXR01002459.1_pt1 | contig 11759 bp, 12 predicted proteins | sample 1576331 | NCBI WGS metagenome assembly OGXR01 (sample SAMEA3541473, study PRJEB24748) | human gut metagenome | biome: human gut; feature: human-associated habitat; material: faeces | place: China | collected 2012 | reverse complement strand
GGCTGTTCTCTTTAATTCGTTTAAGAACTCCTCGCTGTACCATTTTTTATCAAAGCTCTTTTTATTATTATTCATAATACACCTTCTGCCGATGATATGGTATAACTATATCATAATAAGGACGGTTGTCAATAAAATAAGTTAAGTGTATAATTATTAATATATAGATTATGCGAAAGGTTTTTTTATGTCTCATATTATCCCAACTCCGTTATTTGAAAAAACAGATGAAACAAAAAGATTGTTCATAAAATCTTTGTCGCTTGACGAAAGAAATGTCAACGGTTCTGTTAAAGATGATTTTTATGATTTTATACGTAAACTCAAACTGCCGGTCGGGAATGATGTTGTTGTTAGTTTTACGCATGATTTTTCGCTTGAAAATGAAGAATACCGACTTGAAGTAAATGAGAAAATCTCCGTGTATTCGAGTGGGGAGGCAGGAAAAGTGTTTGCTCTGCAAACACTCAAGCAACTACTGTTTGAATACGGCCGAACGATTCCGTTTATTGAGATAAAGGATAAGCCTAAGTATAAAATCAGAGGCTTTATGCTTGATGTCGGGAGATATTTCTATCCCGTTGACGATGTCAAGCTGTTTATTAGAAAAATGTCTTTGCACAAGCTTAATTTTCTGCATTTGCATTTGACGGAGGACCAGGGATGGCGAGTTGAGATTTACAAATATCCGTTGCTGACGCAAATCGGGTCGGTAAGGAAAAAGACAAATTTTAATCATAGGCAACATAAGGGCTATTACACAAAAACTCAGATTAAAAGTATAGTCAAATATGCACATGATTTCGGTATTTCAGTTATGCCTGAATTTGATATTCCGGGACACAGCAGAAGTGCTCTGGCTTGTTATAATTACCTCGGCTGTTTTGAAAGAAATTTGCCGGTCGCCGACCATTGGGGAGTAAAGCATGATGTTTTGTGTGCAGGGAAAGAAAGCACATATGAATTTGTCGAGGATATAGTGGATGAACTTTGTGAGCTTTTTCCGGATAAGTATTTTCATATAGGCGGCGACGAGGTGCCGAAACACAGATGGCATCTTTGCCCGCATTGTCAGGCAATGATGAAGAAGCTTGGCTTAAATAACGAGGATGAGCTTCAGTGCTGTTTTATGAACAGAATCAATGATTATTGCGCGGGCAAGAATAAGCAGGCGTTTATGTGGAGTTGGGATTTGAAGGATGATAAGCTGCTTTCCGAAAATTTGGGCTTTACGAAATGCGGGGACATAAACACGGGCGGCAGACCGTTTATCGATACAAGTTCAAAAGCATATTATATAGATTTGCCTTACGGCTACATAAGTCTCAAAGATACTGCCAACCATAAATTATACGACGGAAATTGCCTCGGTGCGGAAGCAACGTTATGGACAGAATATGTTCCGGATATGAAAAAAGCGGACAAAATGACTTATCCTAGGCTTGGAGCTATGTGCGAAACTGTTTGGCGCGGAGAAAATTCATATGAGCAGTTTCATAATAAGCTTGATTATTATTACTCATATCTTGATAAAAACAGAATCGGATATTCAAAGCTGTATTTTGCAAATCCGAACAGGGTTCTTGGTTTTTTACAGAGGATTTGGTTTGAAAAACGACAGCTTACATGGGAAGGATTAGCAAATATTTTTGACGATTTAAAAGTTAAGTATATTGCAAAAAAGAACAGTAATTTATAATTTTATACGGATTCAGACGAGTGTGACGCTGATTAAAAAACTGTTCGCTTTTTCGCTTATGTATGAAGACCGTTACATTTATTAAGCCGGAGGAGCGGCTCGACGAGATAACAGCATATCAAATAGGAAAAGCGGATAAGTATACATGGGGCATAGTAAGAGTTTAATAATTTAAAAAACAGAAATTGTATAAAGAAAAAAGCAGCACCGAAGGATGAGGAGCCTCCGCCACTGCTTCCTATTAAGGTAATCACTGTTTTAAGTATCAAGCAAAAATTTAATAATCAAATCCTTTTTTATGCACTGCCCGCTGTCGGACGGTGCTTTTTTTCTTTCGCGAAATTTACAAACCCTATTATGAGCGGATAAGGAACTTTACAAGGAATTATTCCTATGAATTGTCGCTCTATACAAATCCAAAACGATAAATCATAATAGGAGGCAGTAAAAGTGAGAGAGGTTTATATGAATATGAACCCAAGCGAAATTGAAAGCGAATATTTGAACGGCGTATATAACGAAATAGCGAACGCTCTCGGTATAGAGGTAGCTATGACGCTGTATTATACATATCGTGGGCAACAAATCACGTTTCCGGTAAACTTTTTTACACACGAATTTATTGCGTCAAGAATTGTCGCGGAATATGACGGCAAAAATATCAGACAGCTTGCTACAAAATACGGGTACAGCGAAAAATGGATCAGAAAAATGATTAAAGAACACTCAAGCGGACGGAAATAGCGGTATGAATGTCTCGGCGAGGGTGCTTTGCCTTCGCCGACGGGACATAACAATAAAAAACAAAGGAGAAAAGGAAATGAAATGTGTTAATTGCGGTACCGAATACGAGGGCAAATTTTGCCCCGAATGCGGAACAAAAACGCAGGAGCCGGCACCGACGCCGTCAATGACGGAGCAACAGGTGAATTTTCAACGGCAAAAGGTCAATCAGCCGCTTGAGGCGGGTAAAAAAGGGCGTAAAAAGCTGAATAAACCCAAAAAGCCGATATATAAAAAATGGTGGTTTTATGTGATTATCGGCATAGCCTTAATTTCGATAATCGGCGCAGCTGCAAGCGGAAAGAAAACCGAAAAAATCAAATGGAATGAAATGGTTTTGAGTGCACAATTGCCTGAGCCTGCTGCAAATAAAGGAAAAATTCACGAAAATACGTCTGAGACGCTTGATATCGAGGTTGAAAATATCTCCGGCAGCCAATATGCAGATTATGTTGCCGCTTCTAAGGAAAAGGGCTTTACAACCGATGCAAAATCGACTTCTTATTCATACAGGGCATATAATTTTGACGGCTACTGTCTGAATTTAACATATAATGACAGCTTAAAAAGCTTGAGTATTAAGCTCCAAAAGCCTATGGAAATGTCGGAAATATCCTGGCCCGCAAGCAACGCGGGAAATCAGCTTCCCGTGCCCGAATCTACGGTCGGCAAATTCTCTTACGAGCATGATGACGATTTTTATGTGTATATTGGTAACACGAGCAAGGAGAGCTATAACAATTATGTAAAGGCTTGCTCGGAAAAGGGCTTCACGGTGGATTACGACAAGGGCGATGATTATTACAGAGCCAAAAACAGCGAGGGTTGGAGTGTTTCAATTAAATATGAAGGCTTCAATATTATGAGCATAGACATTGATAAGCCGAGCGGCAGCTCGACCGACAGCAACGTCACGGCAACGGCTGCGCCCGAAACCGCAAAAGCCCCCGATGAAACCAAAGCGAACGACACGCAGCTTGTCAACGGAATGCGTAAGGATTTCAAAGAGGCAATGGATAGCTATGAGGCATTTATGAACGAATATGTTGAATTCATGAAGAAATATCAAAGCAATCCGAATGATACCAAGCTGTTGGCGGATTATGCAAAATATATGAGCAAGTATGCCGATATGTGCGATAAGTTTGATAAGTGGGAAAGCCAAAACCTTAATGCAGCGGAACAGGCTTATTATGTTGACGTTCAGGCGAGGGTAAGTAAAAAATTGCTTGAGGTATCAAATGCATAAAATAACAGCTGTTTAGCAATGCTGACGTGAAATATAGAAATATGTTGTTTGAGGGTAATATCTGCTTAATATGAGATTAAATAAAGATACTGCATTCACTCGCCAAAAGCCTATGATTAAATTGAGCAATTCTTCAGGTTTAAAAGAAAATGACGCAATAAAAATTGATGCATTTTTAAGAGAAATGCGCTTTGCAGGGAATACAACTGTACAAAGCGAATCAAAAAACGAAGCAAGGCGTTATTTAGAATATGAATTAGTTTTCTAAAATTAATCCGAGAACACCTGAAATAGTTCCCCCAAACGCCATCAAAATTTATAATTGTAAGTCAAAAAACAAAAGGTCATATCTGCAATAAGATATGACCTCTTGTTTTCACGCAATTAATCGTCAAATCAATTTTTCAAGCATTTCTTTGCAATATCTGATTTCGGCTTCGGAAAAAAGCGGTGCATACTTAGGGTTACAGACAGAAGCTTCCATAGATAAGTCTAAACGCCTGTGAGCCCACAGGGTGGAAAGTCCATCTGCCGGATTTTCCCTTTTTTGCGCATTTGCTATCAGCCGCCGTGCAGTTTCAACACCGCCGTATCGTGATAACATCTGATTAAAGCGTGTCGGATTATATCCGCACGTTTTTTTCGCCTCAATCATTTTGGACCGTAATTCTTCTTCAAATTCTATTGCCAATTTATCCATATAATAACCGCCTTTTATATTTTTGTAAAATTCTTTATACGATTTTCTATTTGTTAAAGCAAAATATCCGCCCCACGCCCAAATGGTACACAGTAGGATTTAATACGGATTTTTAAACAAAATATCATACCAAAATCTGAGAAAGAGAGTAAGTAAAAAACATATCATAATTTCTCTGTATACTCCTTGGTAAGAATCAACTCGCCACGCCCGTTTTCGGCTATACCCGCCCACTCTAAAACCGCTGCTAAAACAAATACGGGATCAAAAACAGAATCACCCGTTTTTCGTCCTCTGTGAAGTGCTACCGTTCCGACCACGGTATTTTCCTCGCAACCCGCTTCTCCGAGCTTGCAGTTTCTGCCGTTTCCTTTTTTGGCGCTGCCGCCCTGTCTGTAAAGCAAATCAACAATAACGTCAAACACCGTATAATCATACGCAGGCTTAATCGGGAGCTTATCGCTTGTAAATGTTGTTCCGTCCGGTTCTGCGTAAATCTCACAAGGGAGTCCTCTTGCTGTATATACGGTTACATGACCGCCGTGTTCTTTCAACTTTGCTTTGATGATTTCGGACGCGAGATTGCTTGTATAATCTACATTCATACAACTCACATCGGGTTCCTTGGGGAACGCATCATTCGCCGCGCCGCCGAGATTTAAGGCCTCAAGCAAGTTATCCAATTTCTTTTTAGCTGTCGGATATGATATTTGCATATCGGATTGTACCTCCTTCATATTTCCTCTGTTCCTTAAAAAAGCTGTTAGAAACTCAAGTTGATCGCTGTCGAGCAGATCAAAAGCGCTGATGTCAAATACATTTCTGAGCTCCATTCCGCAATCGGGACACCGCAGTGTTGTAATCTGTAACGTTCCGTGGCATGCGGGACATTTTGAAATAAGTTTATTCATTTACAATCACCTCTTATGTTTACATTATATAATTAGATTGCAAATTTGTCAATATAGTATTTAATAATTTTAAATACTATTTTTAGATGTAAAAGGATATTTGTTTCTATTTTGCAAATCCGACGTTGCCGACCCGTGGTATTCGGGCGACTTTGACAAAGCATACAATGACATTGAAATGGGCTGCAACGCTCTTCTCAATTTCCTCCTCTTTGAAAATTCTTGACTTTGATTACAAAAGTTGATACAATACAATAGCTCACTCGGAGGGCTGGTTATCGTATGGAAATAACAAGCCGGATAAGGTGCAGGCTGAAATGCCCGTTCCATATCCGGTCTTTTTTAATATTCAAGGAGTAGGTATGGATCTTTTAAAGGATAATGTCGGTAAGCTTTACCGTAAATTTTTTATAGCTTCATTCGGAAGTGCACTGATAGCGTGCATTTACGGACTTGTGGATATGGCTATGGTAGGGCAGTATCACGGACCGGACGGCTCTGCCGCAATGGCGGTAATTTCCCCGATTTGGAATATTATATACAGCTTTGGGCTTTTGTGCGGTATAGGCGGCTCGGTGATTTATGCCGTCGCAAGGGGAGAACGCGATGACGTAAAAGAGGCAAACGGATATTTTACCTCTGCATTTATACTCGGAGTTTTATGGGCGTTGATACTTTGGGTCTTGGTGTGGGTCTGCGAGGAACCGCTTCTCAGGCTTTTCGGCGCAAATGACGCACTTATGCCGCTTTGCAAAGAATATATGGTAGCCCCAAAGCTTACTGTTCCCGTATATGTATTTATAAATCTGCTTTCGTCGTTTCTCCGTAATGACGGTGACCCCGGCAGAGCCACAAAAGCCGTTATTTTCGGCGGTATATTCAATGTGTTCGGAGATTATTTCTTTGTGTTCACATTGGATATGGGAATTAAAGGCGCGGGAATAGCAACAGCAATGGGAGCTTCAATGTCCGTTCTTGTGATGCTTACGCATTTTATCAGCAAAAAGAATACGTTGAAATTCGTAAAGCCTCTAAGAATACTTAACAGCTTTAAAATGATAAGCGTCAACGGATTTTCTTCATTTATAGTTGACGTGGCAATGGGCATAGCCACAATGCTGTTTAACCGCCGTGTAATGGAGTATCTTGGTACGGACGCACTTGCGGTTTACGGAGTAATAGTTGTTGTAGGCACTCTTGTACAGTGCTGCTCTTACGGTATCGGTCAGGCGGCACAGCCCGTAATTTCGCGTAATTTCGGTGCCGGACTTACAGAAAGAATTAAAACAATGCTTAAGTACAATATCATAACCGCTGCCGTTTTCGGAGCAATTTGGACGGTTCTTTCTATGGCTATGCCGCAGGTGTTTATAAAGCTGTTTATGACGCCCACTCCCGAGGTGCTGTCAATAGCTCCCGGAATAATCAGAATTTATGCGATTTCATTTATACTGCTGCCGTTCAATATCTATTCAACGTACTATTTCCAGGCTATTATGAGAGCCAAGATATCACTTATCGCATCCGTTGCAAGAGGTATTGTAATAAGCGGTGCCCTGATACTTTTATTGCCTGTTGCTTTCGGCGGAAATGCAGTTTGGTGGGCAATGCCTATAACAGAAGCCGTTGTATTTGTGTATTCGGCTGTTATGATGAAAAAAGTGAAGCTGTCAAGATAGTATTCTGCTGTCGAGCAAAAACCGAGTCATTGCAAAAGCAGTCAAAAGGGTGTATGCTTATCTTGATTTTTACTGAAAAGAGGAGTTTGCGGTTGACTGTTGACGAAGCACTCTCAAGGCTTCAAAAATCTGCTTTCAGAGCTAAATTTCATCTGTCCGACGAGGACATAAATTACATCGACAAAAAAGGCTTGGATACCGTAAAAAGCCATGCGGAGGATTTTATAAAGAAACGTCTTGCACCGGCGGTTATACCAAACGACGGCAAGCAAACGCCGATGCGCGGTCACCCCGTGTTTAAGGCTCAGCATGCCTGCGCCTGCTGCTGTCGAGGGTGTTTAAATAAGTGGTATCATGTAGAAAAGGGCAGAGAATTGTCTTATGACGAGCAAAGGCGGATAGTTAATCTGTTAATGGCTTGGATAGAAAGAGAATACCGCAGTTATAAAAATAATACATAAAAGCAGTCCCGTGAAGGAGAGTAAACTTCACGGGACTTTTTCTTTATCCAATTATTCGCTTACTAAGTTTTTAATGACCTCAACCATTTTGAACATAGCATTTACAGGTATTGCTTCATAAATACTGTGGAAGTTCATTCCACCGGTTGAAAGGTTGGGGCAGGGCAGACCCTCAAACGATAGCCTTGCACCGTCGGTTCCGCCGCGTATCGGTGTAATTTGCGGCTCCACATCGGCTTTACGCATTGCTTTTTTTGCTCGTTCTACTATGTCTATATGCTCTTTAATGACATCAAGCATATTGTAATAGCTGTCTTTAATTTCAGCCGAAACCGTGTTTTCTCCGTATTTGCGGTTGAAAAATTCAACAAGTACGGTAATAAATTCCTTGCGCTTTGCAAAGCTTTGCTTGTTGTGATCTCTGATTATCATATGAAGAGTTGCCTTGCTCTCGTTGCCGTTAACCGATGAAACGTGATAAAATCCCTCGCGATTTTCGGTGTGCGCGGGAGCTTCGGCGGCAGGAAGCATATTTATAAATTCCGCAAGATACAAAACAGCGTTTTTCATCTTGTTTTTAGCCGAGCCGGGATGCGTGTTGACTCCGTTGAAGGTTATTTTTGCACCAGCCGCGTTGAAGTTTTCATATTCTATTCCGCCAAGCTCTCCGCCGTCAACGGTATATGCAAAATCCGCGTCAAAAGTTTCAAAATCGAACTTGTCGGCACCTCTGCCTATTTCTTCATCGGGTGTAAAACAAATTGAAATTTTGCCGTGGCAAAGCTCTGCGTCATCGCAAATTTCGCGGCACGCCTCGATTATTTCGGCAACACCGGCCTTGTCGTCTGCGCCGAGAAGCGTTGTTCGGTCGGTAACTATAATATCCTCGCCCGAATATTTGGCATCTATCATCGGCGCATTTGTGCCGTCAAATTTTATTATTTTTGCTTTGACGTCTTTTCCGCTGACATCGGGAGACGTGTCCATATGAGAAATTAATCCGATTTTGGGAAGCTTCTCAAATCCTTTTGTAGCAGGTATATGTCCGTAAACATAACCGTATTTATCACGGTAAGCGTCACTTACACCTATGCTTTTCAGCTCTTTTACAAGGTAATCCGCAAGAACTGTTTGTTTTTCCGTTGACGGTATGCTCTCGCTGTTTTCGTTTGAGGTCGTTTCGAATTCGACGTATCTTAAAAATCTGTCAATAACACTCATCTTATTCATTCCTATCTGAAAAAATTATGCCTTTTCGGTACAAAATGATTTTAACATACGGCTATTATCTTTTCAAGCATATAAAAACCGCCCGTACCTTAAACGATACGGGCGATCCGTTTTTGTGCTTAGTGTCTTAAGAGAAATTACTTCTCAAGGGTAGCGTACTGGAAGTACCAATAGCCGTACGGGCTGTGCCATACGCCCTTAAGCTCGGGCTTCTGGAGCCAGAAGTCATTGTAATAAGCAACGGGGATGCAGGCGTAATCTTCCATCATGGTCTTTTCAGCCGCGTGGAGAGCCGCAAAGTGAGCTGCGGAGTCTGCAACCTTAGAGTTAGCAATGTCAGCGTCAAAAGCAGAGCTGTTGTATTTACCGTCGTTGTTGCCGTTGGTAGAAACGAAGAGCTCAAGCATATTTGAGGCGTCATTATAGTCCATTACCCAGCCGTTGCGGGCCATATCGTAATTGCCTGCACGACGCTGAGGAGTGAATGAAGACCATTCAACAATGTCAATCTTCATAGTGATACCGAGCTGAGCATAAGCACTCTGGAGATACTCTGCAACAGCCTTGTGGTAACCTGCATCGTTTGTTGAGTAGGTGATGGTCGGGAAGCCCTTACCGTCGGGATATCCTGCCTCTGCGAGAGCCTTTTTAGCCTCCTCGAGATTAGCCTGATAATCCTTGCTGATATAGGTCTCTCCGCCGTTTTCCTTAACTGCGTTATCGAAGAACATACCCTCGTTATCAACAACGCCGGGACCTGCATAGTTATAGGCGGGGGAGTATGTGCCCTGCATTATGGTGTTTGCAATGTAGTCGCGGTCAATTGCAAGGTTAAGAGCCTTGCGGACATTCTTGTTGTTGAAGGGAGCCTTGTTAAGGTTCATGCTGAGATAGTAGGTGCCGAGAATGGTGTCAACATAGAAATCTCCGCCGTCAGCAGCCTTCTTGAGAGTCGGGATTTCCTCGGTGGGAACATCCTTAATGAGCTGAGCCTCGCCGCTGTTGTATGCGGTGAAGGAAGCACTTGAGTTTTCGAGAAGCAAGAATGTGAGCTTGTTGTTAACTATGCGCTTTGAATCCCAACCACCTTTGTAGTTCGGGTTCTTTTTGCATACAATGCGCTCACCGGGAGTCCATTCGGTAATCATGTACGGACCGTTGCAGACATAAGTATCGGGTTTTGTAGCCCAAGAGTCACCGTTAGCTTCAACGGTAGCCTTCTGTACGGGGCTCATAGTGCCGAATGCAACGATTTTGTCAAAGTAAGAGCAGGGGTAAGCAAGCTTGACTGTAAGAGTTTTGCCGTCCTCGCTTGCTACAACGTTGAGCTTGTCGGGATCGGGAGTAGTAGTGGGCTTACCGTCTTTATCCGGATTGCCGATAGCGTCCTGATAGCCCTCAACCATACCGATAACAGTCTCGGCATAGGGAGCGGCAAGCTCTGTGTTTGTAAGGCGCTTAAAGGTATACTCAAAGTCCTTGGCATTAAGCTCGGTGCCGTCAGACCATTTAAGACCGTCACGCATTGTGAAAGTCCAAGTAAGACCGTCTTCGCTTACAGTGTACTTTTCAGCCTGACCGGGCTGAACCTTGTTGTCCTCATCAATTATGAGAAGTGTCTCATAGAGCGTGATGAGCATATTGCCGCCGTCAACAGCATTGTTAAGAGCGGGATCGAGCGTTTCGGGGTTAGGTCCTATCTGGACCGTTATGCCGGCGTCGTCCTTTTTGCTGTTGCCGCATGAACTCAGGAGTGCCATTGCCGACAGACACATGACAACTGCGAGTATCGCAGCAATAAGTCTTTTGGTTTTCATTAAATACATCTCCTTCTTATAGCAACTCGCGCTGCTTAAAAATATATCCATTGTGCTCCAGATGCACAATAAACAACTATTTTACCTTGTCAAGGTGATGGCAAGCTGCAAAATGGCCTGCCGAGATTTCGCGAAGCTCCGGGCATTTCTCGGCGCAAAGGCCGTCGGCATACGGGCAACGGGTCCTGAAACGGCATCCGCTCGGGGGATTCAGAGGACTCGGAACATCGCCCTCAAGAGGAATTCTGTGAGATGAGCGTGCAATTATCGGGTCCGCCTCCGGTATAGCCGAAATAAGGCTCTTAGTGTATGGATGCGCGCTGTGTGTTATAAGCTCGTAGCTGTCGGCGAGCTCTACGAGCTTGCCGAGATACATTACGCCTATACGGTTTGAAATATGCCTTACGACGCTTAAATCGTGCGCTATGAAAAGGTAGGTGAGACCGAGCTCGGTCTGCAAATCCTCAAACATATTGACGACTTGTGCCTGGATTGAAACGTCAAGAGCCGATACAGGCTCGTCGCATACGATAAATTCCGGATTTACCGCAAGAGCTCTCGCTATGCCGACGCGCTGCCTCTGACCGCCCGAAAACTCGTGCGGATAGCGGTTGGCGTGCTCGCTGTTAAGACCGACGGTCTCAAGAAGCGATATGATTTTGTCGCGTCTTTCCTTTTTGTTGGCGGCAAGATGATGAATATCAATAGCTTCGCCGACAATATCTCCTATCGTCATACGCGGGTCAAGACTCGCATACGGGTCCTGAAATACCATCTGCATCTTTCTTCGATAGGGGAGCATATTCACCGCGATTTTTTTCTTTTTGTCAAATATGACGTCTCCGTCATATATTATTGTTCCGTCTGTGGGCTCGTAAAGCCTTAAAAGAGTGCGCCCTACTGTGGTTTTACCGCAGCCGGATTCGCCGACGATCGACAGAATCACCGGCCGCTCGTTCGTGATCGTGAGCGAAACATCGTCGATCGCGGTCAGCTTCTTGCGCGACAGCATTCCGCCGATGCGGAAAATTTTGCTTACATTGCGAATCTCGAGCAGATTCTCTGCCATTCAGATCCCCTCCTTGCCCAGCATGTGGCACGCCGCGAACCGCCCCGGACGCACCTCGACGAATTCGGGGCATTCCCTGCGGCAGATTTCCTTCGCCTTCGGGCAGCGCGGCGCAAACCGGCATCCCGGCGGCGGATTCGTCAGCGCCGGCGGACGGCCCG
>OGXR01002456.1_pt1 | contig 11769 bp, 10 predicted proteins | sample 1576331 | NCBI WGS metagenome assembly OGXR01 (sample SAMEA3541473, study PRJEB24748) | human gut metagenome | biome: human gut; feature: human-associated habitat; material: faeces | place: China | collected 2012 | reverse complement strand
ATTATCAGAATAGGCGCGGAGGTCCATCCGGGAGATATTCTGGTAGGAAAGGTAACGCCCAAGGTAGAAGCGGAGCTTACGCCCGAGGAGCGTCTGCTGCGCGCGATATTCTCCGAAAAGGCGAGAGAGGTAAGGGATACCTCGCTGCGCGTGCCCAACGGCGAGGAGGGCATTGTCGTAGACATCAAGATTTTCACGAGAGAGAACAAGGACGAGCTGGATCCCGGCGTCAACAAGCTGGTCAGAGTTTATATAGCGCAGAAGCGCAAAATATCCGTCGGCGACAAAATGGCGGGACGCCACGGCAACAAGGGCGTTATCAGCCGCATACTGCCGCAGGAGGATATGCCTTTTATGGAGGACGGCACACCCTTGCAGATAGTGCTCAATCCTTTGGGCGTGCCTTCGCGTATGAACATAGGTCAGGTTCTCGAAGTGCACCTCGGGCTTGTTGCCAAGCTTTTGGGGTGGAAGGTGGCTACTCCGGTTTTCGACGGAGCGACGGAAACGGACATCAAGGAGCTGTTCGAGCAGAATTGCATGACCAATCCCGCTACCAACAAGGTTGACGGCAAGGTGACGCTTTACGACGGCAGAACGGGACTTCCCTTTGAAAACCGCGTCACCGTGGGCTACATGTATATGCTCAAGCTCATTCACCTTGTGGACGACAAAATCCACGCGAGGAGCACGGGACCTTACAGTCTTGTCACGCAGCAGCCTTTGGGCGGCAAGGCTCAGTTCGGCGGACAGCGTTTCGGCGAAATGGAGGTCTGGGCGCTGGAAGCTTACGGCGCCGCCTATACCCTGCAGGAGATCCTGACCGTCAAGTCCGACGACGTCACCGGCCGTGTCAAGACCTACGAGGCCATTGTCAAGGGCGCGAACATCCCCAAGCCCGGCGTGCCGGAATCCTTCAAGGTTCTGGTCAAGGAGCTGCAGGCGCTGTGCCTGGATATCCGCGTGCTGGACGAGAACGGCAACGAGATCGAGCTGAAGGACGACGATGACGACGATGATGTGGTCTACAGCTCCGACACCGAGAACGAAGTGGTGGTCGGTTCCACCGACGAGGTGCTGGACGCGGGCTTCGTGATCGACGAGGACAGCCCGGAGAGTATTTTGGATGTGTTCGGTGATGCGGAGGAGTCCGACACCGATAGCTACGAAGATTAAGGAGGCTGAAACATGGCAGATGCCACCTTTGATGCCATTAAAATCGGCATTGCTTCGCCGGAGATGATCCGGCAGTGGTCCTATGGCGAAGTGAAGAAGCCTGAGACCATCAACTACCGTACCCTGAAACCCGAGCGGGACGGCCTGTACTGTGAGCGGATCTTCGGACCGACCAAGGACTGGGAGTGCCACTGCGGTAAATATAAGAAAATCAAGTACAAGGGCAAGATCTGCGACCGCTGCGGCGTGGAAGTCACCAAGGCCAAGGTACGCCGGGAGCGGATGGGTCACATCGAGCTGGCCGCTCCCTGCAGCCACATCTGGTATTTCAAGGGCATTCCCTCCCGGATGGGTCTGATTCTGGACATCTCCCCCAAGGTGCTGGAGAAGGTTCTGTACTTCGCCGCCTATATCGTCACCGACCCCGGCGACGCGCCTCTGACGCTGAACCAGGTGCTCACCGAGAAGGAATACCGGGACATGCGGGAAAAGTACGAGGACGACTTCAAGGCCGGTATGGGCGCGGAGGCCGTCAAGGAACTGCTGGAGCAGATCGACCTGGATCAGCTGAGCCATCAGCTCCGGGAGGAACTGAAAACCGCCTCTTCCCAGAAGAAGCTGCGGATCGTCAAGCGGCTGGAGGTCGTGGAGGCCTTCCGGGAATCCGGCAACAAGCCCAGCTGGATGATTATGGACGTGCTGCCCGTTATCCCTCCCGACATCCGTCCCATGATTCAGCTGGACGGCGGCCGGTTCGCCACCTCTGACCTGAACGACCTGTATCGCCGGGTCATCAACCGGAATAACCGCCTGAAGCGGCTGGTGCAGCTCCATGCCCCCGACATCATCATCCGCAACGAGAAGCGGATGCTCCAGGAGGCCGTGGACGCCCTGATCGACAACGGCCGCCGGGGACGCGCCGTCACCGGCGCCAACAACCGGGCGCTGAAATCCCTGTCCGATATGCTCAAGGGCAAGCAGGGACGCTTCCGTCAGAATTTGCTTGGCAAGCGTGTCGACTACTCCGGACGAAGCGTTATCGTCGTCGGCCCCGAGCTGAAGCTGTATCAGTGCGGCGTGCCCAAGGAAATGGCCATTGAGCTGTTCCGCCCCTTCGTTATGAAGAAGCTGGTTTCCGACGGTCTGGCCAACAACATCAAGTCCGCCAAGAAGATGATCGACAAGGGCAAGACCGAGGTCTGGGACGCTCTGGACGAGATCATCAAGGATCGCCCGGTCATGCTGAACCGTGCGCCTACCCTGCACCGTCTGGGCATTCAGGCCTTTGAGCCGATTCTGGTGGAAGGCCGCGCATTGAAGCTGCATCCTCTGTGCTGCACCGCCTTCAACGCCGACTTCGACGGCGACCAGATGGCCATTCACGTGCCTCTGTCTCCCGAGGCGCAGGCGGAGGCCAGAATGCTGATGCTGTCCGCCAACAACCTGCTGCGTCCCCAGGACGGCAAGCCCGTCACCGTGCCTACTCAGGATATGATCCTGGGCGCCTACTACCTGACCTACACCCGTCTGGGCAAGGCCGAGAAGGGCGCGGAGACCGTGTTCGTCACCGACCCCGGCGATACCGACTTCCCCGTGAACGAAATCGTGGACGCGGACGACTTCGTCGCTGCCAACAAGGCCGCCAAGGCCGCGGGCAAGGCCATTGCCAAGTTCCGCCCCATCCACAACTATTCCTCCGTCAACGAGGCCATTGCCGCCTATGCCGACGGTGCCGTGGGCCTGCATGCCCCCATCCGGGTGCGCTACGGCAAGAAAATTGACGGCCAGATGTGCTACCGCATCATCGACGCCACCGTCGGCCGCCTGATCTACAACGAGCCGATCCCGCAGGATCTGGGCTTCGTTGACCGCAGCGTCCCCGGCCATGAGTTCGACCTGGAGGTCAGCTTCCTGGTGGGTAAGAAGCAGCTGGGCAAGATCATCGACAAGTGCATCCGCCGCCACGGCTTCACCATCGCCACCGAGATGCTGGATCGCATCAAGGCTCTGGGCTACAAGTACTCCACCAAGGGCGCTATCTCCGTGTCCATTGCGGACATGGTGGTTCCCAGCGTGAAGTATGAGATGGTCTCCTCCGCGGAAAAGAAGGTCGTGGAGATCGAGCAGTTCTACCGCCAGGGCTATATCACCAACGACGAGCGCTACCGTCTGGTGGTTCAGCAGTGGGAAAAGACCACCGCGGACGTCACCAACGCCCTGCAGGGCAGCATGGACGAGTTCAACCCCATCTACATGATGGCCGACTCCGGCGCCCGTGGTTCCATGGCACAGATCCGTCAGCTGGCCGGTATGCGCGGCCTGATGGCCGATACCGCAGGCCGTACCATTGAGATTCCCGTTAAGGCGAACTTCCGGGAAGGCCTGTCCGTTCTGGAATACTTCATCTCCTCCAGAGGCGCCCGTAAGGGCATGACCGATACCGCTCTGCGTACCGCCGACTCCGGTTACCTGACCCGTCGAATGGTGGACGTTTCTCAGGACGTCATCATCCGGGAGCATAACTGCGGAACCACCAACGGCATTTGGGTTGGCGCGGTGTACGACAAGAACGGCGACGTCATCGACACCTTCGGCAACCGTATCCGCGGCCGTTACCCCGTCCACGATGTGGTTGACCCCAAGACCGGCGAAGTGCTGCACTCCAAGGACGTCATGATGATGCCCGAGGATGCGGAGAAGTTCGAGCAGCACGGCATCGACAAAATCTATATCCGCACCATTCTGGGCTGCCGCGCCCGGGTGGGCGTGTGCGCCAAGTGCTACGGCATGAACCTGGCCACCTCCAAGGAGGTCGATCTGGGTGAGGCCGTCGGCATCATTGCCGCTCAGTCCATCGGCGAACCCGGTACCCAGCTGACCATGCGTACCTTCCACTCCGGCGGCGTCGCGGGTGACGATATCACCCAGGGTCTGCCTCGAGTCGAAGAACTGTTTGAGGCCCGCCGTCCCAAGAAGATGGCGCAGATCTCCGAGATTACCGGCGTAGTGAGCGTGGACGAGACCCACCGCACCGCCCTGCGTAACATCACCGTGACCGCCGACGACGGTGAGGTGAAGGTGTATCAGGTGCCTTACTCCGTGGGACTGAAGGTCGCCCACGGCAAGGTCGTGGAAAAGGGTCAGCCCATCACCGACGGCGCGCTGTATCCGCAGGATGTTCTGCGTATCTCCGGCGTGGAGGCTGTGCAGGATTATCTGGTGCAGTCCGTCCAGGCGGTGTACCGTCAGCAGGGCGTTGAGATCAACGACAAGCACATCGAGGTCATCATCCGTCAGATGATGCGCAAGGTGCGTGTGGAAGATCCCGGCGATACCGCGCTGCTCACCGGCAGCGCCATCGACAACTTCGAGTTCGAGGATGCCAACGCCGAAATTCAGCGCCGCATTGACGCCGGCGAGACCGAGCTGCGTCCCGCCACTGCCAGCGCCATGCTGCTGGGCATCACCAAAGCGGCTCTCGCCACCGACTCCTTCCTGTCCGCCGCCTCCTTCCAGGAGACGACCAAGGTGCTTACCGATGCCGCCATCAAGGGCAAGGTAGACCATCTGGTAGGTCTGAAGGAGAACGTGCTGATCGGCAAGCTGATCCCCGCCGGTTCCGGCCTGATGGCCTACCGGGACTACCAGCCCGGCGCGACCCCCGAAGCCAGAATCCCCGAGGAAATGATCGAGAACGCACTGAACTGATAATAAACAATCCGGCCGCTACCCGAAAGGGCGGCGGCCGGATTTGCAATATTGAAAATGATAAAAATGACCCTCGCATCAGTTGGATGCGAGGGCAGCTTCGTCTATGATACCATGTTCGGCCTCAAATTCCGCAATGCGTTTCTTTATCAGTTGCTCGATTTCCTTATTTTTGGTTCGACCCTCGTATTCGGCAATATATCCCAGCTTGTCCAGCAGAATCTGGGGAATACGCAGCGTATACCGGGGGAAATCATCTTTCATATTGGCTCACCTCTGACGCAGTATTGACAATATTATAGCGATATATTAGAATGATATGGACAAATGACTTAATTATTGCGTCGCAGGAGGGGAAATATGGAAGATTTAGCAGAAAAGAAATTGGCGAAGCTACGGGAAATTGCCAAGCTGGATTCAAGCTACAGTAGTATCCTGCAAAGGTACCTTGTTTTAGAGAAGCAATTTTCTGACATGACGACAACATTATCGCGTGAGCAGGAAGACCTCGTATGGGAATTCGTATGCACGTCAGACGAGTTGGACAGGCGGCTGCTGGAGATTGCGTGTGAATATATATGGGTGTTTTGAATAATACCTCTCAGAAAGAACATAACGAAAAAAATCTGGAAAATTTGTTGACAATCCTGAAAAAATGCGTATAATATCATCTTGTATGGATACAAAAAAGGAAAGTAGAATACCCGAGTGCGGCAATGTGCCAGACCTTACCGGCGTTAAGACGGTGGTCGGCGCGAAGCAGCTGAAAAAAGCTGTGGAGGCAGGCCGCGCCAGGTATGTTTTTCTGGCTGAAAATGCCGATCCTGCCGTCATAGAGCCCATCGTGCTGCTGTGCCGGTCGAAGGAAGTCCAGACTGCCTGGGTTCCCAGTATGGCCGTGCTTGGCCGTGCCTGCGGTATCGAGGTGGGCGCGGCGGCTGCCGCCGTCGTGGATTGATTCTGGTTCTATCGGACGACCGTCCGTAGAATATAAGACCCGCCAAAATGGCGAGAACAAAAGAAAGGAGAAAATAGATGCCTACTTTTAATCAGCTCGTAAGAAATGGCCGTCAGCAGGCTACCTACAAGTCCACCGCTCCTGCTCTGCAGAGAGGTCTGAACACTCTGGAGAACAAGGCGACGAATCTGCCTTCCCCCCAGAAGCGCGGCGTGTGCACTGCTGTTCGTACCACCACCCCCAAGAAGCCGAACTCCGCTCTGCGTAAGATCGCCCGTGTGCGTCTGACCAACGGTATGGAAGTTTCCGCTTACATTCCCGGTGTCGGCCATAACCTGCAGGAGCACTCCGTGGTGCTGATCCGCGGCGGCCGTGTCAAGGACCTGCCCGGCGTTCGTTACCACATCATCCGCGGCACTCTGGATACCCAGGGCGTGCAGAACCGGATGCAGTCCCGCTCCAAGTACGGCGCGAAGCGCCCCAAGGCCGGTAAGAAGAAGTAAGCTTCTTTCCGCCAACCCAATTTGACTTTTCCAAGCCCGTTCGCAAGGCTTCGCCTTGCCAAGATGGTTTTATATAGATGAAACCTCTGGCCAGGCACAACGAAAGTCACACTTTCGAGTACCGATGAAATCATTATATTATGAAGGAGGGAAGCAAAGTGCCCAGAAGAGGTAATGTTCCCAAGAGAGAGGTCCTTCCGGATCCCAATTACAATTCCGTTCTGGTTACCAAGCTCATCAACAGCATCATGCTGGACGGCAAGAAGGGTGTTGCCCAGAAGGTCGTGTATGGTGCATTTGAAATTGTCGAGAACAAGACCGGCAAGAATGGCCTGGAAGTGTTCCAGCAGGCAATGGAAAACATTATGCCCGCCGTGGAGCTGAAGGCTCGCCGTGTCGGCGGCGCTACCTATCAGGTGCCTATCGAAGTTCGCCCTGACCGCCGTCAGACCCTGGGGCTGCGCTGGATCACCAACTACAGCCGCGCCCGCAGCGAGAACACCATGAAGGAGCGTCTGGCTGCCGAGATCATGGATGCTGCCAACAATACCGGCGCCTCCGTTAAGAAGCGTGAGGACGTCCACAAGATGGCTGAAGCCAACAAGGCCTTCGCCCATTTCCGCTGGTAATAAAGGAGAAAACCAATGCCTAGACAGTATTCTCTGGAGAATACAAGAAACTTCGGCATCATGGCACACATCGATGCCGGCAAAACCACCACCACCGAGCGTATCCTGTTCTACACCGGCAAGAACTACAAGATCGGTGAGACCCACGACGGCTCCGCCACCATGGACTGGATGGCACAGGAGCAGGAGCGCGGCATCACCATCACTTCCGCTGCAACCACCTGCTTCTGGAAGGGCTGCCGGCTGAACATCATCGACACCCCGGGTCACGTGGACTTCACCGTTGAGGTGGAGCGCTCTCTGCGTGTTCTGGACGGCGCCGTGACCGTTCTGTGCGCCAAGGGCGGTGTGGAACCCCAGACCGAAACCGTTTGGCGTCAGGCCGACGAGTACAAGGTTCCCCGCATGATTTACGTCAACAAGATGGACATCATGGGCGCCGACTTCTTCCGCGTTCTGGACATGATCCACGAGCGGCTGAAGTGCAACGCCGTGCCCATCCAGTTGCCCATCGGAAGCGAGGCCTTCTTCAAGGGCAACGTAGACCTGCTCACCATGAAGGCCAACGTCTTCTATGATGAATTGGGCAAGGACGTGCGGGTCGAGGATATCCCCGAGGACATGGTGGATATCTGCGAGGAGTACCATGAGAAGCTGATGGACGCCGTCACCGCGCTGGATGACGATCTGGCCATGATGTATCTGGAAGGCGAGGAGATCCCCGTCGAGAGGATCAAGGCCGTCATCCGCAGAGCCACCATCGCCAATGAGATGGTGCCTATCGTCTGCGGTACGTCCTACAAGAACAAGGGTGTTCAGGAGCTGCTGGACGCCGTGGTGGACTATATGCCCAGCCCCCTGGACAAGAAGGGTATCCGGGGCATCAACCCCGACACCGAGGAAGAGGATTTCCGTCCCGCTTCCGACGATGCACCCTTCTCCGCTCTGGCCTTCAAGATCGCTACCGACCCCTATGTGGGCAAGCTGTGCTACTTCCGTGTGTACTCCGGTACACTGGAGAAAGGCACCACCGTGCTGAACTGCACCAAGGGCGTCAACGAGCGTATGGGTCGTATCCTGCAGATGCACGCCAATCACCGTGAGGACATTGACAAGGTCTACGCCGGCGACATCGCCGCCGTGGTCGGCGTCAAGAACACCACCACCGGCGACACCTTCTGCGACGAGGATCACCCCATCATTCTGGAGTCCATGGTCTTCCCCGAGCCTGTTATCGAGGTCGCCATTGAGCCCAAGACCAAGGCCGGTCAGGAAAAGATGGGCATCGCCCTTTCTAAGCTGGCTGAAGAGGATCCCACCTTCCGCACCTACACCAACAAGGAAACCGGTCAGACCATCATCGCCGGCATGGGCGAGCTGCACCTGGAGATCATTGTTGACCGTCTGCTGCGGGAGTTCAAGGTCGAGGCCAACGTCGGCGCTCCCCAGGTTTCCTACAAGGAGACCATCCGCAAGGCTGTGGATCAGGAGACCAAGTACGCCCGTCAGTCCGGCGGTAAAGGCCAGTACGGTCACGTCAAGATTCACGTGGAGCCTAACGAGCCCGGCAAGGGCTACGAGTTCATCAACGCCGTTGTCGGCGGCGCCATCCCCAAGGAGTATATCCCGGCCGTCGACGCCGGTATTCAGGGCGCGATGGAAGCAGGTGTTCTGGCGGGGTATCCCGTTGTGGACGTGAAGGTTACCCTGTTCGACGGCTCTTACCACGAGGTCGACTCCTCCGAAATGGCCTTTAAGATCGCCGGTTCCATGGCGTTCAAGGAAGCCTGCAAGAAGGCGAACCCTGTCATTCTGGAGCCCATCATGAAGGTTTCCGTCAACGTGCCCGATGAGTATATGGGTACCGTTATCGGCGACATCACCGCCCGCCGCGGCAACATTCTGGGTCAGATCACCCGTACCGGCTCTGTCCAGATCGACGCCAACGTGCCTCTGGCAGAGATGTTCGGCTACGCCACCGACCTGCGCAGCAAGACTCAGGGACGCGGCAACTACTCCATGGAGCCAAGCCACAACGCCGAGCTGCCCAAGTCCAAGACCGAGGAAATTGTCAAATCCCGGGGTAAGGATTGATTCCCAAAGGAATTTGACGTAAATTTTCAAAAATTTTTCTTGTGTTTCCCCGCAAAGTGTAGTATGATGTACATGATGTGCGGAAGCACCCAGACTTTAGTTGTTTATTTCATTCAATCAACAATTATAACAGGAGGAATATTTCAAATGGCAAAGCAGAAGTTTGAAAGAAATAAGCCCCATGTTAACATTGGCACCATCGGCCATGTTGACCACGGCAAGACCACTCTGACCGCCGCTATCACCAAGTATCTGGCCATGAAGGGTCAGGCTCAGTTCGAGGACTACGCTTCCATCGACAAGGCTCCCGAAGAGAAGGCTCGTGGTATCACGATCAACACCGCTCACGTTGAGTACGAGACCGACAACCGTCACTACGCTCACGTTGACTGCCCGGGTCACGCTGACTATATCAAGAACATGATCACCGGTGCTGCTCAGATGGATGGCGCTATCCTGGTTATCGCTGCTACCGACGGCCCCATGGCTCAGACCCGTGAGCACCTGCTGCTGGCCCGTCAGGTCGGCGTGCGCTATATCGTTGTGTTCCTGAACAAGTGCGATCAGGTTGACGACGAGGAGCTGCTGGAGCTGGTCGAGATGGAAGTCCGCGAGACCCTGAACGAGTACGGCTTCCCCGGCGACGACACCCCCATCATCAAGGGTTCCGCTCTGAACGCTCTGGTTTCCGAGTCCAAGGATCCCAACGCTCCCGAGTATGCCTGCATCAAGGAGCTGATGGACGCTGTTGACGAGTATATCCCCACTCCCGAGCGTAACGACAACCTGCCCTTCCTGATGCCCGTTGAGGACGTCTTCACCATCTCCGGCCGTGGCACCGTTGCTACCGGTCGTGTGGAGCGTGGCGTTGTCAAGAAGAACGAGCCTGTTGAGATCGTTGGTCTGCGCGAGGACAAGCTGTCCACCGTCGTTACCGACATCGAGATGTTCCACAAGCTGCTGGACTACGCTGAAGCCGGCGACAACATCGGCGCTCTGCTGCGTGGTATCGACAAGAAGAACATCGAAAGAGGCCAGGTTCTGTGCAAGCCCGGCTCCATCCATCCCCACACCAAGTTCAAGGGTCAGGTTTACGTCCTGTCCAAGGAAGAAGGCGGCCGTCATACTCCCTTCTTCAATGGCTACCGTCCTCAGTTCTACTTCCGCACGACGGACGTTACCGGCAACATCAAACTGCCCGACGGCGTTGAGATGGTTATGCCTGGCGACAACATCGAGATGGAAGTGACCCTGATCACCCCCATCGCTATCGAAAACGGTCTGCGCTTCGCTATCCGCGAGGGCGGCCGTACCGTTGGCTCCGGTGTTGTCACCGAGATCGACTAATTCATAGCCCGAACTTCAGCATCCCAGCAGATTTTCTGCTGGGATGCTTTGCAATTATGCTTGACAGGCAAACGGTCATTAAGAGGCGAAAGGATGAAGACAGAAATGCGAAAATTGTCTTCTGAGATGGCATTTTTTTCCCGGCTTACCCATGATGGTTACCACTGGGGCTGTTCGGTTAGGAGGTACATCCAGCGGAATAGAATGCGGAGCGTTTGATGTGTGCAATCATTTTTCTTTCTCAGGTTCAGCATATTGATCTTGTGGATTTCTCTCCCAGGCCGATGGGGGGCAGTCTCTGTACCGCCCGGCAGCGGGGACCCTGGAGGAAATTTGCGGTATGTCCGGCCTGGATCTGACGGGTGCATATTTAAAGGGCGTTAGCCTCTGCCGTTTTGTAGAAGGCGACGGCTATTACCAGAGGAATTTGACAGACTGCACGGAGCAAAGGTGGATGGACGCCCAGCTGCCCAACAGTACGGCCCCCATTTTGAATGACGAATACGTTGTGGAATCCAACCTGTTTGGGGGCCATGATCCGGAGGCGCCTGCCGTGACGCTGTATGCCGGCGCATCCTGGCGGGAGGTTCTGTGGCCCGATATGGCAGAGCTGGGGGAGGATTCGGTTTTTTATCCTGTGGCGCTGTGCGCCGATCGGATTTTTTTCTGCTTCCAGTGTGACGCCGGGGCACCGGTGCAGCTCTACGATGTGTCCTTGACTGAGCAGCGCCCAGCCCTGACCTTCCGCGCGGCCTTTGCTGGTGAAGCGGAAATGGAATCATTTTGAGGCCTGAATGAACGGGGACTTTGAGATAGCCCCTGCAGGCATAGTCGCATTTGTGACTGAGATGCATGAATTCGTAGCCCAAACACACACCCTGGTAGAGACTCCTCTACCGGGGTTTTCTTTTTTGCATTCGGATAAAGCCAAGCCCACTGTGCATAGGATATCCACCGGCGGACCTGACAGGGGGCATGGATGGTTGCTAAAGGTTGTCAAAAAATCCAGATTGTGGTTGACGTGGTACTTTTGACCTGTTATACTTGAAGCACATTAAATCGAGCATAGAGCGCGTGGAAATCAATGCAGCGTAATGCTTGACTTTTGGATTGTTGTGCCGCCTGCTTCGGCTTGCGGCGTGATAATAAAAATACTTTGAGGAGGTACCAAACTATGAGAAGGCAGATGAGGAAAGTCTTTGCTTTGGTCCTTTGTGCCGCGCTGGCCCTGTGCATGGCCGGGCCAGCTGGGGCGCAAGCATCCCCACATCCGGTGGGGGAACGCCCAGGCACGGAACATTGCGTGTATGCCAAAGCCAATGAGACTACGTTTGTCCCTGCTGGATATACATAT
>OGXR01002455.1_pt1 | contig 11776 bp, 7 predicted proteins | sample 1576331 | NCBI WGS metagenome assembly OGXR01 (sample SAMEA3541473, study PRJEB24748) | human gut metagenome | biome: human gut; feature: human-associated habitat; material: faeces | place: China | collected 2012 | reverse complement strand
CCCGCCGCTGTGGGAGTCGTTCGGCAAGTATCTGCCGGAGGAACAGATCTCCGCGGCCATCGACCGGTTCCGGGAATACTACCGCGTGACCGGCTGGCTGGAAAACGAGCCGTATCCCGGCGTGCGGGAATGCCTGCAGGCGCTGCAGGGCGCGGGCAAGCGGATGTACGTCGCGACCTCGAAGCTCGAGACCATGGCGCGGCAGGTACTGGCGCATTTTGGCCTACTGCAGTATTTTGCGGGCGTCTGCGGCGGCAGCGCGGAGGATCCGGAGGCCGGGAAGAAGGTCAATGTCGTGCGACGGGTCCTGCGGGAGAACGGCACGGACGATCTTTCCCGCGCGGTCCTCTCCGGCGACCGGGAATATGACATTCTGGGCGGCCATCAGGCGGGCGTGCAGACCGTCGGCGTGCTGTACGGCTACGGCAGCCGCGCGGAGCTGACGGCCGCGGGTGCGGACTTCCTCGCCGCCTCCCCGGAGGAGCTGCAGAGGCTCCTGCTGGGATAACAAAGAACAGAACGATCCCCGAAGACGTTGTCCTCGGGGATCTTTTTATGCGTACCAGTTGTTGACGTCCTGCAGGAGCTTGCGGTAGCGGTCCATATTGGCCCGGGTGACGAGCGGCGCGTCGAGCGAGGTGAAGAAGGGGTAGCTGTTGCCGCGCAGGAGGGTATCGAGTGCGATCACGCTCGTCTGCGCTTCCTCATACAGCGGCTGGGCCACGAAGGCCTGCACCTCGCCGCTCTCGACAAGGTCGAGCGTCTCGTCGGTATAGTCGGTGCCGACGATGATCATATCGTCCCGGCCGAGCGCCCGCTTGGCCGCGGCCCAGCAGGCGCAGGCCGCGCCGGCCGTCGTGTACGCGCCGAGCAGGTCCGGCGTTTTTTTCATATAGTCCATGACGAGCTGCTTGTTCTTTTCCATATGCTCGGTAAAGCGCAGGTCGGCGTTGATGACAACATGCGGCAGACTTGATCTTGCGAGGCGGATGAGCTCACGGGTGACGGCGTTTTCCTGCGCATTGTCCGACGACTGGGAGACGGCGATGACGCCATGTCGTCCGGCAAGCTTTTCTGCGAGGAAAGCGACGACGTCGCGCGCGATCTGCTCCGGCGCGGCGGCGATGTTGGCGCGCAGACCGTAGGCCTCACCGTCTGCGCAGAGACTGTGGGGGCAGACGACCTGGATCCCGGCAGCCGAGAGCTTGCGGATGATATCCGGCTGCGGCAGCCACATAACGACGCCGTCGACATTCTGGTCGAGCAGACTCAGGCAGACGCTGCGGAACGCGGTCTCGTCCGTGTCGGAGATGCCGACGACCTCGGCCTGATAGCCCAGGTGCTGCACGGCGTTGAGGAAGCCCGCGCGCACGACGCGGTAGGTCGGGTGATCCTTCAGGATGAGCGCGAGGGCCAGACGCTTGACGGAGGGGTCATACTTCGGCGCGGCCGTGGTATTGCCGGGGATGACGTCGGTGATGGGGACGAGCAGCTCCCGCCGGTCGACGGGCGCGCTCATCAGCGCCGGCAGATCGGACCGGAAACCGACGCGGGTGAACTGATAGACCGGATGCTGCGGCGGCTCGTCGACGCTCAGCGCGGCGATGGAGATATCGTCCGGGATGCGCAGCCCGGCCTGCAGCAGATGGTCGGCCGCCTGCACGGCGGTGCGGTCGGAGGTGCAGAAGATGGCGGAGATGTTGTTCTTCCGCACGATCTCAGGCAGGTGCGACCAGACGTGCGGGTCGCTGCCCGCGTCCATGACGATCTGCACCGGGTTGAGCGGCAGGTGCATCTGCAAAATCTGCCGCTGGAAGCCGCTGAAGACGATCAGGTTCTTGTCGGGGGAGAAGTCCTCATTGATATATACAAAGTTCCGGTGGCCCAGCTGCGTCAGCCAGCACACGAGGCGGTAGGCCGCGGCGGCATAGTCCCAGCGGACGTTGAAAAACGGCTTGCGGCTGAAATTGCCGTCCAGCACCAGAATATCCGGGGAGGCGGAGGCGATCAGATCGAGCTTGCTGCGGTCGAGCTCGTCGAAGGTGACGAGCAGCATGCAGCCGGTGAGCTTGGCGGGAAAATCCTCCATGAGCTGCTGCAGCGTGAGGATGTGCAGCTGCGCGCGCTGCTGCGCGGCAAAGTCCGCGATGCCCTGCAGCAGGGCGGGGGGCGGCATCCGCAGCCCGGCGCCGGGGATGAGCACGACGGCGCGCGAATCGGTGCACGACCGGGAGGGCGGGGCGTAGTTCATCTCCTGCACGATCCTGAGGATATTGGCGCGCGTGGCCTCGGAGATGCCCTTGCGGCCGTGGATGGCCAGCGAAACGGCGGCGGCGGAGACACCAGCGCGCTCGGCAATGTCCTTATTTGTGACCTTTCCCATAAAAAGCTCCTTCTGTGCGCACACTGCGCGGTCCTTTACCTGCATTATACTGGAACCCCGGGAAGAATGCAAGAGGGTATTTAAAAGTTTTAGTAAAAAGATAAAAGCGTTAGCCGCATGGCTGAAAACTGCGGGTAAGGCACTTGAACTAAAACTTTAGCTTTGATATCGGTAAAACCGGCCATATTTCTGAAAAACAAAAAGAAAAACGAATTTTTTAGAATGTTATACAAAAATTCGAACTGGATTTTGTAGGATGTAATATTGCCAAGAGAAATAAAGTGTGCTAAAATCTAAATGAAATCAACTGAAAGAAATAAATTTACTAAATTTTTTAGTTATCACGGAGCACTTCATTTCTGGTTGCTGGGCGGACGACGCCTTCAACATATATTATTACGGAGGGATTCTACAATGAAAAAAATCATCGCATTGCTTCTCGCCATGATCATGGTCCTCGCCCTCGCGGCCTGTGCTGCGAAGACCGAGCCGGCTCAGGCCGAGACCACCGCAGAAACCACCGCACCCGCTGAGACCACCGAAACCACCGAGACCGCTGCTCCGGCAGACGGCTTCAAGGTCGCCATTTCCCTCGCCGAGTACAACGAATGGAACAAGCTGTACGAGGCCGTCATCAAGGAAAAGTGTGACGAGTGGGGCTGGACCTACGAGATCTTTGATTCCAAGCAGGACGCCTCCACCCAGATCGACCAGGTCAACTCCATCATCGCCCAAGGCTTCAACGCCATGACCATCCAGGCTGTTGACAATGCCGCGCTGGCGCCCGTCGTCGGCCAGGCTGCCGATAACGGCATCATCGTCGTTGACCACTATGGCTTTGCCGATGAGCTCGGCATCAGCGACAAGATCTACAAGGTCCTGTTCGGCCAGAAGGAATCCGGCATTATGGAAGCTGCCGAGTACGTCAAGATCGGCGGCGAGTCCGGCAAGGTCGCCATCATCGCCGGCCTGACCGGTGCTGACAACGCCCAGCAGCGTACCGCCGGCTTTGAAGAAGAGCTGGCCAAGTACCCCGACATCGAGATCGTCGCCACGCAGTACTGCGACTGGGATACCCAGAAGGCCCAGGCTGCCGCGGAAGACATCATCACCGCCAACCCCGACCTGAAGGCATTCCTCGTCCAGGACGACGGCATGTCCAAGGGTGTCTGGAACGCCATCGAGGCCGCCGGCAAGCAGGATCAGATCATCATCGCTTCCCAGGGCTTCTATGAGTGGTCCATCCCCTACCTGAAGGAAGGCAAGTTTGCCTTCACCATCACCTATCCCGCAGGCTTCTTCGCGCGTGACGCGATGGATACCATCAAGGCCGTCAGCGACGGTGAGACCGTCGAGCGCGTCCAGTGGCTGGGCATGGAGCTCGTCACCGCCGAAAACGCCGACACTGCAGCGCACGACTAAGCCGCAGTTTCCTTTCGGATACGACCGTCATTCAGATGCAGCAGCAGCCGGGTGGACAACACCCGGCTGCTGTAAAAAAGGAGACAATGCAGTGAACAATGCTTTTTTTGAAATGCGTCATATCAGCAAGTCGTTCCCGGGCGTCAAGGCGCTCGACGACGTGGGCTTCTCCGTCGCCGAAGGCGAGGTGCGGGCTCTGGTCGGGGAAAACGGCGCGGGCAAATCGACGCTCATGAAGATCCTCAACGGCAACTACAAGAAAGACGAAGGACAGATCCTCATCGACGGGAAGGAAGTCGATATCACCGATCCGCTGGTTGCAGCCGCCCATGGCATCAGCATCATTTTCCAGGAGCTCAATCTGGTGGATCAGCTTTCCATTGCGGAGAACATTTTCGCCGGCCGGCTCTCGAAGGGACTCAAGCGGGTCAACTGGAAGGAGATCAACCGGAAGGCGAAGGAGCTGCTCGACCGCATCGGCTTTGATGCGGACCCCAGGACCGAGGTCGGGTCCTTGACCGTGGCCGGCAAGCAGATGGTGGAGATCGCCAAGGCGCTCAGCCGCGACTGCCGGATCATCCTGATGGACGAGCCCTCGGCCACGCTGACCAAAAAAGAACTGAACGCTTTGTTTGACATCATCCGCGACCTGAAAAAACGGGGCATTGCGGTTATTTATATCTCCCACCGGATGGAGGAAATTTTCGAGATCTGCGAGACGGCCACCGTCATGCGCGACGGCAGGATCATCGGGACGGTCAACGTCGGCGAGGTCTCGCCCGACCGGATCGTGGAAATGATGGTCGGCCGCGAGGTCAGCAGCGCCTACCCCAAACGCGACACCGTGCCCGGCGAAGAGATCCTGCGCGTGGAGAACCTCAGCCGCAAGGACCGTAAGCAGAACGTATCGTTCTCGCTGCGCAAAGGCGAGGTGCTCGGCATCGCGGGCCTGGTCGGTGCGGGGCGGACGGAGATCATGCGCGGCCTGTTCGGCGTCGACTACATCACGTCCTGCGACGTGTATGTCCACGGCCAGAAGGTGCGCATCCCGACGCCCGCCGCGGCAAAGAAGCACGGCATCGCCTTTTTGACCGAAGACCGCAAGATCGAGGGTCTGACGCTCGACTTCACCATCAAGGCCAACATGAGCATGGCCAACCTGCCGAAGCTGCGCCGGGGTCTGCTCACGAGCACGAAGGTGGAAAACGAGATCGCGGACCAGTACATCAAGCTGATCAACGTCAAGACGCCCTCGCGCAACCAGAAGGTCGGCAATCTCTCCGGCGGCAACCAGCAGAAGGTCGTCATCGGCAAGTGGCTGAACGCCGACCCGGAGATCCTGATCATGGACGAGCCGACGCGCGGCATCGACGTCGGCGCGAAGTGGGAGATCTACGGCATCATCAATGAGCTGGCCGCCCAGGGCAAGGCCGTCATCCTGATCTCCTCCGAGCTGCCGGAGGTGCTCGGCATGAGCGACCGGGTGCTCGTCGTCAAGGACGACGCCATCGTTGCCGAGCTGACGGGAGACGAGATCAATGCCGTGGAAGTCATGCGCTATGCGCTTTGACGGGAGGAGAGCGTATGAATCAAACGGTTGAAAAACGGCTGGACGGCGCCTCGGTAGGCGACTGGATCCGGAACAATACGAATTTACTGCTGATGTTCGCGCTGATCATCGTCGGCGCGCTGACCTCAGACAACTTCTTCAGCATGGACAACATCCTGAACGTCCTGCGCCGCATCACGGTCAACGGCATGCTGGCCGTGGCCTGTACGATGACGCTGCTCGTCGGCGGCTTCGATCTTTCCATCGGCCATGTCATGGCGCTGAGCGCGGTGCTTTGCATCGGCTTTGAAAAGTCCACGGGCAGCGGCGCGGTCGGCATCGTGGTCGCGCTGGCGGCGGGGCTTGTGCTGGGCCTGGTCAACGGGCTTCTGATGAAGCTCACGCGCGGCGGCTCCGGCGAGGGCTTCATGATCACGCTGGCGACCGGCATGATGGCGCAGGCGCTGGCCAAGTGGTACTGCGCGGGCAGCGAGATCATCCGCATCGACCTGCCGGCCGAGATCGACTGGTTCAAGCAGCTGGGACAGGGGAACCTGCTGGGCTTCCCAATCTGTACGCTGATCTGGATCGCGGTCATGGTAATTTTGCAGATCGTCATCAAAAAGACGACCTTCGGCCGCCAGATGCTGCTGACGGGCGCAAACAAGAAATCGGCCTTCCTCGCCGGTATCAACGTCAACCGCGTCAAGGTCATCGCCTATACCGTGGCGGGCTTCTGCTGCGGCATCGCGGCGGTCATCTATGCCGCCCGTTTCACCAGCGCGTCAGACGGCGCGGGCGTCGGCGGCGACTTCAACGGCGCGGTCTGCTCCATCATCGGCGGCAACGCCCTCTACGGCGGCCACGGCGGCATGGTGCAGGTGTTCATCGGTACGGTGACGTTCGGTCTGATCTCCAACATCCTGCAGCTGTTCGGCCTGAGCACGGCTGTGCAGTACATCGTGCAGGGCGCGATCTTGCTGCTGGCGATCAACCTGGATAATCTGAAAAAGAGGTGAACGATATGACGCTGGCAAAGAAAGCATGCAAGGACTACCGCATCCCGCTGCTGGCGGTGCTGATCTTCGTGATCATGTCGCTGGTCAACAAAAACTTTTTCACCCCGTACAATATCTTCACCATTGCGGATTCCATCTCCGGCTACGGCATCGTGGCGCTGGGCTTCACGTTCATCCTGCTGGTCGGCCAGCTCGATATTTCGTTCGGTTCGGTCATCGCGCTTTCGGCCTGTATCTTTATGATGATGCTGCAGGCGGAAATGAACTTCCTGCTGGCGCTGCTCGCGGCCATCGCGGTCGGCTGCGCCTGCGGCGCGGTGACGGGTTTCTTCGTCGCCACGTTCCGCCTGTCGCCGTTCATCGTCTCCATGACGATGCAGCTGGCGTACAAGGGCATCGCCCTGACCATCACGAACCAGACCCCGGTCTCCGTGCCGCACCCCGTGCTGCAGGCGATCAACAATATCAAGCTGTTCAACATTTTCCCGATCGTGTTTTTCTTCTTCCTGCTGCTGGCGGTGCTGACGGAGCTGTTTCTGCGCAATACGCAGTTCGGCCGTAATCTGTTCCTCGTGGGCGGCAACATCTCCGTCGCGGATAACCTCGGCATCAAGGCGCGCAACTATATCTGGAGCGCATACATCTTCCAGGGTCTGTTCGCGGCCATCGGCGGCGTCGTCATGATGACGCGGCAGTTCTCCGCCTCCGGCAACCTGGCGCTGCAGGGCCCGATGGAGGTCATCCCGATGGTCATCGTGGGCGGCACGTCCATGGCCGGCGGCCGGGGCGGCGCGCTAAGGACGGTCGGCGGCGTGGTGCTGCTCAAGATCATCTACAACGCGATGACCATGTTCTCCATCCCAGCCCCGCTGCAGCCGTTCGTCAAGGGCCTCATTCTGCTGGTGGTCATTGTGAGCGACAAATATATGGAAAGAAGACACGAAAAAGTCTGACAGAAAGGAATCAATCGTATGAATATTCTCGCAGTTGGCGCACATCCCGATGACGTCGAGACCATGTGCGCAGGAACTCTGGCAAAATACGCCGCGCAGGGCCACAAGGTCTTCATCGCCACGGCCACCAACGGCAACATCGGCTCCGCCCATCATACGATGGAGGAGATCGGCCGCATCCGCAAGCAGGAGGCAGCCAATTCCGCCGCGATCATCGGCGCGGAATACATCTGCCTGGACTATGACGATGAGATGTTTTTCGAGATCGATCGGGAGACCCGGCTGAAATTCATCAATCTCGTCCGGCACTGCAAGGCGGACGTGATCTTCACGCACAACCCGCACGACTACAACCCCGATCACATGCTGACCAGCAAGATCATCAACGATATCGCCGTCATGATCCCCATCGCGCACCTGAAGACGGAGAAGCCGCCCTACAACGTCATTCCGTCCATCTGGTATTTTGAACCCGCGAACTCCATGGGCTTCGTGCCGACGGACTACGTCGATATCACCGATTATTTCGACACGAAGATGAAGATGCTCTCCTGCATGGAGAGCCAGAAGCAGTGGATGGCCGACAACTATGCGCAGCTCGGCGGCGATACCGAGCGCTTCTACGACACCATCCGCATCACGTCCGAGTTCCGCGGCATGCAGGCCGGCTGCAAATACGCAGAAGGCTTCGTCCGCGCCCTCGACGGCTACCGCACGCGCCTGACTGAGCGTGTGCTTCCCTGAAAAATAAAAAACCACTACCATCACTACGAACTGAAAACAGGAGGAAAAACAAAATGGCAGGCGGACCTGGATCTTATGTATTGGGCGCGGAAGAGCGCAAGGAAGTACTGGATGTGCTGGATGGGGGAAATCTGTTCCGCTACGGCACGCCGGGCGTGGACGGCTTCCAGGCGAAGGTCGTCACGTTCGAAAATGAAATGGCAGAGCGGCTGGGCCACAAGCACGTTGTCGCCACGAGCTCGGGCACGGGCTCTTTGATGTGCTGCCTGGCGGCGCTCGGCATCGGCATGGGCGACGAGGTCATCGTCCCCGGCTATACCTTCATCGCCTCCATCGCGACCATCGCCATGATGAACGACATCCCCGTCCTCGCGGAGATCGACGAGTCGCTGACCATCGACCCCACGAAGATCGAAGCGCTCATCACCCCGAAGACGAAGGCCATCATGCCGGTCCATATGCTGGGCAACCCCTGCGATATGGATCCCATCATGGAGATCGCGAAGAAGCATAACCTGTATGTCATTGAAGACTGCTGCCAGGCCGTCGGCGCGGCATATCATGGGAAGCGCGTGGGCACCATCGGCGATATGGGCGCATATTCCCTCAACGTCTTCAAGACCATCACCACCGGCGACGGCGGCTTCGTCGGCACGTCGAGTGACGAGCTGTATGAGCGCGCCTTCGGCTTCCACGATCAGGGCCATAAGCCCTGCCGGATGGGCGTCGAGGTCGGCAACCGCTCGATGGTCGGCATGAACATGCGGATGAACGAACTGTCCGGCGCGGTCGCAGTCGCCCAGGGCCGGAAGCTCGACGGCATCCTCGATACGCTCCGCGCGAAGAAGAAGGAGCTCAAGGACCAGCTGCAGGGCATCGACGGTCTCGGCTTCCGGAAGATCAACGACGAGAAGGAATGCGCCACGCTGCTGACGCTCCTGTTCGATACCAAGGAGCTCGCGGACAAGTTCTGCGCCGCCATGGGCACGGCCCCGATCGCGAAGTCCGGCTGGCACGTGTACAACAACATGGAGCAGATCCTCGATAAGAAGACCTGGACCGACAACCATCCGTTCCACCTGTCCGACCGGACGTATGAGAAGCATATGCTCCCGCAGACGGACGACATCCTGGACCGCGCGGTCAACATCTCCATCGGCGTCGTGGATAAGGGCCTGGGCTCCGGCTGCGGCATCAACATCAACTCGACCGAAGAGGAGATCAACGCCACCGCCAAGCACATCCGCGAGGTCATCGCGGGCCTGTAAGAAAAGCAGGAGGGCATCCAAATGAAACGAATCAAGACCGCCGTCGTCGGCTGCGGCTCAATCAGTGATATCTACATGACGAACCTCACGAACGGGAAGTTCACGGTCATGGAGCTCGTCGCGTGCAGCGACCTGATGGTGGAACGTATGAACGCCAGCGCCGCGAAGTTCGGGATCAAGGCCATGAGCCTCGATGAGATCTGCGCGGATCCGGAGATCGAGATGGTCATCTGCCTGACCACGCCCGCGGCCCACTATCCCATCATCAAGCAGGCGCTGCTGGCGGGCAAGCACGTGTTCAGTGAGAAGATGATCGCCGTCGACCTCTGGCAGGGCAAGGAGCTGGTGCAGATCGCGAACGAGAAGGGCCTGCATCTGGGCGTCGCGCCCGATACCTTCCTCGGCGCCTCCGTGCAGACGGCCAAGTACATCGTGGACAGGGGCCTGATCGGCAAGCCCCTGAGCTGCCGCGCGTCCATCTCCCGCGATTACGGCATTTACGCCGAGTTCCTGACGCATCTGGCCAAGAAGGGCGCAGGCATCGGCTTCGACATGGGCGGCTACTACCTGACGGCGCTGGCCGCCATCCTCGGCCCGGTCCGGTCCGTCGCCGCGTTCACGGCGACGAATGACCCCGACCGCGTCAACACCCGCATCGGCGCGCCGGGCTTCGGCCAGGCATACGATGTGCAGGTGCCGAACGTCATCTCGGCGACGATGCAGTACGCAAACGGTGTTCTGGGCACACTGCACATGAACTCCGACTGCATCGAGGACGAGGAGACGTGCCTGAAGATCTACGGCACGGAGGGCATCCTCACCATGGGCGACCCGAACCAGTTCGGCGCGCCGGTGTACCTGCAGAAGCCGCTGTGTGAGCCGGTGGAATTCCCGTTCACGCACGGGTATCAGGAGAACTCCCGCGGTCTCGGCGCGGCGGAGATGGCCTGGTCCATCCTGGCCGGGCGCGACCACCGCGCGAGCAAGGAGATGGCCTACCACGTCTTTGAGACGATGCACGGCATCATGACGAGCGCGGAGACTGGCAGCTTCTGCCAGCTGCAGTCCACGTTCCAGACCCCCGCCGCCCTCCCCGCCGGCTACCGCAGCGTGGGCGACTGGTCCCGAAAGGAAGAATCCGCACTGATCTGAGCAGAGGAGGCGTCTATGAGAACAGTACAACTGGAGCTCCTGCGGCCGGGCGAGATCCTGGCGGAGCGTGAGCGCTGCTCGATCGTCTACCTGCCGGTCGGCCCGCTGGAGTGGCACGGCCCCGCCATGCCCTACGGCACGGACGCGCTGCTGGCGCAGTCGCTGGCTAGGTGCGCGGCGGAGAGGACCGGCGGCGTCGTAATGCCGACGCTGTTCATCGGCACGGAGCGCGAGCGCCCGGCGTCGATCCTGCGCGACAAGGGCTTTGAAAACCCGGAGCGGCTATATGTGCTCGGCATGGACGTGCCGAAAAACAGCATGAAGAGCTTCTACGCCCGCGAGGACATGTTCGCCGTGATCGTCCGCGAGCACCTGCGGCTGCTGGTGCAGCAGGGCTACCGGCTTATCGTGATCGTCAACGGCCACGGCGCGTGGGGGCAGACCTCGACGCTCGAACGGCTGGCCGTTGAGTTTTCCAACGAAACGCCCTCGAAGGTCATCGTCGGCTTCCCGACGATCGCCCGCGAAGGCGAGACGATCGACTTCGGCCACGCCTGCGACGTGGAGACCTCGCTCATGCAGTATCTGACGGACGGCTGTGTCGATCTTTCCCAGCTGCCGCCCCGGGATGTGAAGCTCAAATACACCGACTGGGGCATCGCGGACGACTGCGTGTTCACCGGTCATCCGCCCGCGGACAAGTGCGTCGTCCGCGACCCGCGCGATGCTGCGCCGGAAAAGGGCGAGCAGTTCTTCCAGGTCGCGCTGGAGCACCTGTGCAAGCGGGTCACGGACGCGTACCAGCATCTATAAAACACACGAAAAGGGAACGGCGCTGCCGCTCCCTTTTCAAAAAGGAGCGCCTATGCAGATCGAACACAGAATGGACGCGAAGCGCGGCAATCTGATCTGGCTGTCTGACGGCCGGACGGAGGCTGCTGCCGCGCTGGATTTCGGCATCCGCATCGTGCACCTGAGCTGCGCGGGGAAGCCGAACCTCTTTTACAGCCAGCCGGATGATCTGTCCGACGGACTGGCGACGGAGGCGGGCTGGCGCATCTACGGCGGGCACCGCTTCTGGTCCTCACCGGAGAGCACGCGGTCCTACTACCCGGACAACGCGCCGGTCGCCTGCGAGCTGCTCGCGGACGGCGTCTGCCTGCGGCAGCGGACCGACCCCTGGACCGGCTTTGAAAAGACGCTCATCCTGCGCTTTCTGCCGGACGGGCGGCTGTCGGCGGAGCATATCCTGACGAACCGCAATCCGCAGACCGTACAGGCGGCCG
>OGXR01002454.1_pt1 | contig 11778 bp, 6 predicted proteins | sample 1576331 | NCBI WGS metagenome assembly OGXR01 (sample SAMEA3541473, study PRJEB24748) | human gut metagenome | biome: human gut; feature: human-associated habitat; material: faeces | place: China | collected 2012 | reverse complement strand
GGAGGTCTCGTCCAACCACGACTTTACCTGGGTCTACCCCCTGTGCATCCTGCTCGAGTGGGCCATCATCGCCACACTCATGACTGGCTTGTTCTTCCTATTCCAGCGCCACGGCGCAGCTCCCGCGGTCCTGGCCTTTGCCCTCTTTGTCCTGGGCATTGCCGAGTTCTTTGTCATCACGTTTAAATCCATGCCCATCCAGCCGGGCGACCTTTCGGCCATCTCCACCGCCGCCGCGGTCGCCGGCAACGGCTACACCTTCTCGATCTCGCTGTTCTGCGTGCTGTCCATGGGCTTTACCGCCATCGCCATGCTGCTGTGCGAGTACGCCGGCCTGGTGGCACCGCACCGTCAGAAGGGTGCCGCCAACGCCAAGCGCATGCTGCTCACCAACCTGCTCGTGGCAGTGCTGTGCCTGGGCGGCGTAACCGCGCATGTCACGCTCATCGACTACTACAACACCCTCGGCATCACCGTCTACACCTGGCGCCCGCTCGAGAGCTACTGGCGCGAGGGCTACCTGCCCGCTTTCATTAGCGCAGCGCAGTCCATCAAGCCGCCCAAACCCGCCGACTACTCCGTCGACGATGCCAAGGCCACGCTCAAAAAGTACGCCAAGGCCTACGACAAGTCCGACGCGGCCAAGAGCGACGAGCGCGCCGCCGCCCAGGAGCAGTTCGACAGCGAGAAGCCCACGGTCATCGCCATCATGAACGAGACGTTCTCGGATCTGTCGATCTACCAGAACATGCGCGCCGGCTACGAGGGTCCGCAGTACTTTAAGAGCCTGTCCAACTGCCTCAGCCGCGGCAAGCTCTATGTGAGCGCCTACGGCGGCGGTACCGCCAATACCGAGTTTGAGTTTATGACCGGCAACTCCATGGCCAACCTTGGCTCGGGCGTGTACCCCTACACCATCTACAACATGGAAACGACTGGGAACCTGGCAGAGCAGTTCAAGTCGCTCGGATATTCCACCACGGCCATGCACCCCAACCACGCAACCAACTGGAACCGCGAGAACGTCTACAAGGACTTTGGCTTTGACCAGTTCCTGTCCATCAACGACTTCCAGGGTGCCGATACCCTGCGCGGCATGGTGACCGACCAGGCTACCTACGACAAGATTCTTGAGCTGCTCGACCAGAACGCCGATCCGCAGTTTATCTTCGACGTGACCATGCAGAACCACTCGGGCTACGACACGGGCCTGCTGCCGGTCGACAAGCAGATGCACCTGAACATCGACACGACCGACCTGGACGCCAAGACCGTCGAGGACGGCACGCTCTACGATGTCGACGAGTACGTCTCGTGCATCGAGCAGTCCGACCAGGCGCTGCGCTACTTCCTCAACGCCTTGAGCAAGCTCGACCGCAAGGTGGTCGTGGTGTTCTGGGGCGACCATCAGCCTTTCTTCCCGTCCAAGTTCAACGATAAGTGGTTTACCGGCGAGGACGACGCCACCCACCAGGAGCGCTTGTGGCAGACCGACTACATCATTTGGGCTAACTACGACGTTGCCGGTTGTAACCAGACGAGTGAGGTCGACGACCTGTCCACCAACTATCTGTCCACCCAGCTGATGCAGCTGATCGGCGCACCACTGACCGACTACCAGAAGGCGCACATGACGCTGCGCGAGTCGCTGCCCGCCATCAACTCGGTGGGCTACGAGGACGCCAGCCTGCGCTGGGCGCTCTCCTCCAACGTCACCGGCGACGACGCCGTTGCCGCAGCCGCCACCAAGGCACGCGAGGATTACTCCAAGATGCAGTATTACGAAATGTTCCGCGACGGCAAGAACGTCTATACGGAGCACTTCCAGACCGAGGCCAACGAGACCGACCCCAACCTGGCGCCGGGCACAACCAAGATTAAGTAGCTGCTAGCTGCTGAGCCACAACTGAAACGTCTGTCCAGGCGGAGGCATATAAGGTTCCCTGCTCGGACAGTCCTGCGCAAGACGGGGGCCATATTAAGTGGCCTCCTTTGCGTGCGGAACTCGCGATGAACCTTATATGCCTCCGCCCGGACAGACGCCCTGTTGTTGGAGCGCAGCTTGTCATGGGGGTATCCGCTGAACATATATAAGTTGAAGGCCACATTAAGTGGCCTTCTTTGTATTCGGAAAGTGTGTCCCGGAATCTGCCTTCGGAATGGGACGCAGTTTCCGCTTGAGGGCCTGTTGGGAAAGCGCATCCCACTTCAAGAGTAAATTCCGGGTCGCACTTTCCGCTAAGGCTCTCAACCGGAAAGTGCATCCCATTCCAAGCCTTAATTCCGGGACATAGTTTCCGGACAAGACATCAACCGGAAAGTGGGGACCACTCTGAGCGCCGATTCTGGGACACACTTTCCGAAACACCGCCCATCCGGAAAGCCCGTCCCGCTCTGAATACATCCGGGCATGGAATATCCGCTTATTAGGCCTTCCGTCAATAAAGGGGCGCCCTCCCGAGCGGCGGGCTCGAAGTTCATCGCGAGTTCCGCACGCAAAGAAGGCCACTTAATGTGGCCTTCGTCTTGCGCAGGACTGTAGAGCAGGGAACTTCGTGCCCGCCGCCCGGGAGGGCGTTGCGTTTAGAAGATGAACCTAGCGCTTATCCCTCCGGGACAAAAGAAGTGCGGCTATAAATGCGATGATTGCAAGTGTCAGCAACACCAAAAGCAACGTGAGCGTGTTGTCGCCCGTTGCCGCCAGACCAAGCAAGCCGGGCTTCTTGCTGTCAGCAGACTGCACGGGAATCTTCTCGCCATCGTCCTCGGCGGTAATCTCCCAGCGAATGGTCTTGTTTGCGTCGGCAACCTCGTTGCCCACCGATGTCGGAACGTTTAGCTGCAAATTAAGCACCGTGCTGCCATCGCTCGTAAACGTGGCGATTTGCGTGGGATAAGCGAACGCGCTGCCCGGTGTTCCTGTCTGGAGCCAACCTGCAGAGCCATCGCCCGCCGACGCCGTTAGGGTAATGGGCGACAGCAGGCGTGCCGTCTCGTGATCGACAACGGCACGCACAAACACGCGCACCTGGGACTTTACGCCCGTGGCACGAATCTCTATCTGCTGATCACGCACATCGCCAGGCATCAGATCTTTAAAGGCCAAAAACAGATCGGGCTCCCCCGAGGAGTCCGTCGCCCCCGAGACCGTCAGCTGACGCGCATTTCCGTCATAGGCAATCGCGGGAGTATCGGCAAACGCACGGGCGGGAACAGCGAGCGCGACCACGCAGAAAATGGCCGCGACCATGCAACGCAAGGAGCGCGCAACACCTTTACGAATCGGGAACGCCATACTTACGCACCTCCATGCGGCGGCACCAGCACGTCATTCTCGACCGAGCAACCCCATGCGTCGTGCACGGCCTCATCGGGCGTCGCCTGGACCGCCTGAGTGGAGATATCCACGACAAGATTGCGACCTTCGGTTGCCTTGAGCTCGGTAACCCTATTAATGAGCACGCCGGTTTCCGCGCCGGGAGCGACGGGCGACGTCCAGTAATAGAACCCGTCGCTCGCCTTAACCCAGTTATAAGCCGAGTTCGCGCCCGAGGCATCAGCCACGCTCCACGCAATCTCGTAATCCGCCTCACCCTTCGGCTCCTCCTTCGGCTCATCCCACAGGCGTGCGCCATCCTGGTCCTGCCAGTAGATATCCACTGCAACACGAATATAGGCGGGCGCGGTACCCGTGTTCTTCGCCTTGACATCGCTTTTCACTTTGCCGTTGAGCGTTTCCTGAACCGATGGCGTCACCGACCCGATGCCGAACTGGTTGACCAGCACGCCCGTAACCGAAAGCCAGGCCAACGTGCCTGCCGTACCGGCCAGGAGGATAACCCCCACCAGCAAGGCGATGATGCGCTTGCGCTTGGACATGCTAATCCTCCTTCTTTGCTACGTTGCCGTTGCTCCAAACGTTATGGGCACGATTGCTGCCGTCGATCCATTTGTCGTTCACACGCGTGTTCGTGCAGGTGAACGTGGCATCGTTCGCGCTCGATGCAGCGGAGATAGTCGCCTGCGCCTTATCGCCCGGCTGCTTGCCAGGGACGCCGATTTGGTTGCTGTAGCGCCATGCCCACGCTGAGTCCTCCTCGACGGTGTAGATACCCGCCGGGACCGCAAGCTCGATAGCGCCGGAGTACCAGGCGGAACCGTCCTTCAGCTGCGCATCCGATGACACCGTTACCTCAACCGTGCGCTCCTCCAAGGCGTTGCCGTCCATGCCGGCCCGGGAAACCTTGAAGCGGAACGTCTTGCCCTTCGCCCAGCTATCCTGGGTTTGCTTGACGATCTTGAGCGTATGCGTAGCGGCGAAATCGAACACCGCATTGCCATCGCTCTGAGTGCCGTCGCCCGTGAGCTTGTAGTCCAAACGATTCGTCAGCTCAAACGAGCCCTCGCCTGAACCCGAACTGTAAAGCGAGACATACTTCCCGTTGACAGGCGCAGGAGTCTGGCCAGGAAGACCATAGCCCACGCGGTCAACGTGCACCGTCAGTTGCGTGCCCATGAAGGGCTTTGCAAAGCAAGCCTTGAACGGCGCCTTATCGCTCTTGTCATCTATCGTGTTCGCGGCATTGGGATCAAGCAACCACTTGAGCTGCCCGGTCACATTCTTAGGGCTCGCATCGTCCGATGTGTCGTTAGCGACGACCTTATACGTCACCGGATACAAATCCATGTTGGCTGTAACCGGTTTACCCTTGAAGTCGCTCCACGCCACAGCTTTGTCGCCATTAACCCACTGCCACTCCAAGAACAACTCCTTCAAGCTGCTATCCGCTCGCTCGCCCAGGAATGCGACGATTGCGGAGTAGGCTTCGGGATCGTAGGCCACTTCCTTTGGCTCCATGACGGGTTCACCCTTGTCGTCATAGACCGGGTTGCCGTTCTCGTACATCTTGGGCACCTTAACTGTCTGAACAAAGCCGGCATTGCCATCCTGGCCACGCAGAACACTCGTATCGTTCGGGTCTACCGTAGCGGTGTAGATGACGTTGCCTTCGGTGTCGTGATAGCGCACTTTAAGCGGCGTCTTCTTGTACACCGCAGTGTAGGTCACGCTCTCAAAGGGCTCGCTGCCCTCGAGGGGATACTTCTCATCGTCAGTCATCAGGGTGTACTGCCCGTCATTGACATAATCGCGCGACCAGCCGACAAAGTCGTACTTGGTGCCGTCAGTGCCCTCAACCTCCTCGGCGGCCTTGACCTCAAGAGAAATCTGGTCGCCGGAATCAGTGCGGCCGAGGCTACGGACAAGATCGGGATTCGCAAGTTTAGAGTCAATGTTCGATTGAACGGTAACCAGGCTGGGGCGGTAGACCGGGTACAGCTCCATGGGGGCCTTGACCACGGTAGAAGCACTCACCATACGGATGCCCTCTGACCAAGCGACATAGCCCTTGCCAGGTGCCGGCTCGGCTTCCGTCCAGCCCACGAAGACGTTGAACTTGCCTGTATCCGCATCGATAGTGCTGACGTCATAAGTAGGCTTCGGGATGCCGCCATTAAGGTTGCCGAGCATATCGTCTTGCTGAGCAACTTTGCCGTCCACATCCGTGGCATTGAGGTGGTACACAACCGCCAACGGCGAATAGTACGCCACGAATGTATAGGCTCCGCCAGGTTCCACCGGATAAGAGCAAGTACCATGCTCCACATCGTAGGGAAGCGTCTTGATCTCGCCGTTCGGAAGCTCGATCTCAACCTTCTGCAACTTATACAGCTCACCGCCTGCTTTATAAACCGGCGTCGTAACGTCAGGGGTCACCGTTGCCGTAGCAGGATTGGTGTCCGCGTTGATAACGGGAGCGATGTTGTAGCTAGGCACATTGACCTTGTCCGTACCCTCAAAACCTGCGCGATGCAGGTTGGTGGTGTAGCTGACGTCGTACTTTGCGTAGACGGGATAGGCATCCTGCCACTGGGTGACCTTGGACTCGTCGGTCGCCAGATACGGCTCTGCCTTATCCGGATCACTCGTCACATAGGAGTCGCCGGCGACGTCGTAGATATACTTCCAGACGTCAGAATCCTTCTGAACCTCGGCGGTCGAAATCCAGCCCAGGAACTTATAGCCCGGCACGGCCATGTCGGCATCGGTCGGGGAAGCTTCGAGGGTCAGGGGGCTCTCATACGATCCCTTCTCACCATCTTCTGGCTTTTCGGCCACTTTAACCGACTTATTAACATGCGGGTAGTAATACGTGAACGTCGGATCCGCCCCGTTCACCTTGGTCTGCAGCAAGTTACTCTCATAGCGCCGCGTGGCAGTCCTCACGACATTATCGCCCTTGTTGTAGAAATTAACGTCCGTGGTAATCATCGCGCGAACGTAGTACTTCTTATCTGTACGCACCATGCTCTCGATGGGATTTTTCACATATGTCCAATATTCACCATCGCGCTCAAGCGTCCAGAAATTCAGGCGATAGCGATCATTCACCGGTTTGACCGTTACGTTCAGCGAAGCCGAAGTCCAAGTATCGCTTAGCGTTGCAGCGCCTGGAAAATCGGTATCGGCATAGAGGTTTTTTAGAGTATCGGCTCCCGTATCGTTTTTAACGTTGTGCGAGTACGCGTTAAGGGGACTCACGACAAGGGTTTCCTTCGTGAAGCGCGTGTCACACGTTTCATAACTATCCTTTATACCGTGGTCAACATGCTCCGGGCCCCAGTGGACGACGTTTTCACGCACGAAGGTACTACCGACGTTTTCCTCAAAGGGCGTTTGATAGCGATTCCAAACGGAACAAAGTAGCTTGCTGTCCGTAAACTCATGGTTGGTATAAGCCCGAACGTAATAATCCACTCGGTACTCAAAGCGGGCGATGTAGGTATGCGGCGCGGTTAAATCGACATCGGCGGGGAGCGTATAGCTGGGGTCGCGGCTTACGCGCACCTCGAGCGGGGCATCCTCAGTTCCCTTGTTTTCATACCAACCCAGGAAACGATAGCCGTCGGGCAGCTGGCCCTCCTCGGATATAGCTTTACCGGATACGTCGAGCACCTGTACGGTATACGCGCTTGTGCCATCTTCTGCAGTCTCAACCTTAACGTCAGTTTTGCCCACACCGTCGCGCCGAGTCTGATCGTCGGTTGCATCCTGCTCATTGCCCTCAAACACCGTCATGATGTTCGACACATAGTCGGTGTACACCGGATAAAAATCGGTAGGACCAAGCACAGTGATCTCGGTGCCGGCAGGATAGAACGCACCGGCGTTTTTTAGCTCGGCAAGCTTAGGCGAGGTGATGGCCGCGTAACCGCCATGCATCCCGGCCTCGCCACTCGGCTGCGTCGTCCAACCGATAAAGGTGGCGCTGGCAGAAAGAGTGCCGCGGTCCGCAGGGGCAGCCGGCGTTAAACCGACGCCATAGCGGTACCAGTCCGTCGACTTGTCGTGCTCCTCGCCGCTCTGCCACGCGAGCGTCTCGCCCTTGACGTTATAGAACAGCACCTGTGCCTCGTACGAAGCGATAAACAGGTCATTGCCCTTAAAACCGTCGACCCCCTTGGCATTATCGGCGGTATAGGTCGACGTATGCTCGTGCGCCTCACTCTTCTTGACCTGTTTGCCGGCAGTCACGGCATCGGCATCGGTCTTGCCGTCAAACCAGGTGTTATCGGCCTCGATGTGGTTCACGTTGACCCCGGGCTCGCGGAACCAGCCCGTAAAGCGGTATCCCTCGTTTGCCTCGGTCAGGCCTTCAGGCTTTGCGGAGGTCTCTTGCTCAAACGTTACCGACGTATCGCCCTGGGCCAAGCCCTGAGCCGTTCCCGCCAGCACAGCGCTCACGGCAAAGGTGTAGGGGTCCGAGGTCGCCTGATCAATACCAAGCTTGGTTGCCTCGATGGTCGCGGTGCCCGCGCCGGGAAAATCGGTCGTTGCCTTAACGCTCTGGCCATGCACGGGAATATTCAGTTTGTAATCCATCGCCCACTCATTGGCGTGCGTGCCACCCAGGGCCTCATCGTTAGCAGTCGAGCGTTTAGTACCGGCACAGAAATCATAGTCATGCTCTTCCCACAGCTCACGCGTGGTATAGCGCTCGTCGTCCCACGGGCCATAGCCGTCGCCCTTAGTGGTACCGTCGCCGCCAAACGAGGGGATTTTCTTTTTGGCAGGGTTGCCCTGGCTGTTGCCAGTAAGGCTCACGCTTGGCTTAAAGTAGCACTCGGTAACTTTGGCATCATCCTTGTTGGCGCGCGCGCCAATACCGCCCAGGTTCACATCGTTTTGAATGATGGGGATCACGGCGATGGGGTTGTACTGGCGCGAGCTCAAGTCGCCCGCAAAATGGCTGCGGACGAGCTCGTTGCCCTCGGCGGTCAAAATACGGCCCGCCAGGCCACCCGTCCATGCGCGCGTCACGGCGACGACGCCCACGTACGACGCGGCATAGCTGTAGCACTGCGCCGTCGAGAAGCAGTCGATAATCTTGGCGTCACCCGCCATACAGCCCACAAAACCCGAGGCGTACACGTTGTTGCCGCCCAGGGCGCCAATGGCCACGTCGTACTTATTGGTGACGTCGGTCATGCCCTTCTCGGCAATCGAGCCGTCGTCTTTGCGCGTCGGCGTCACGCGGCAGTACTCGATAGTCGAGTTCTTAACGTAGCCGGCAAACGCCGCCATATACAGACCCTCACCGCCGAGCGCCTGCACGCCCGAGGTCGTATTGTTGACGGCACGGCCGCCACGGACCTCGCAGTTGTAGAGGATGCAGCCGTCGAGCTCGCCGGCGATGAGACCGCCCTCAAAGCCTGCGTTGGTAATGAGGTTGAGGGCATTGTTGGCGCAGGTCACGTGCAGCGTGCTCTCCATGACCATAACGTTTTCGAAGCGCGTATTGACGGCCTTGCCCACGATAATGCCACCGCGGAAGTCCGCCCACACGTTGGCGTCCTTGACCAGGAAGTTTTTGATGGTGGCACCGTTGGTCTCGGCAAAAAATCCCGTATCGCGCTCGGGGTCAAAAGCGTCTTTATCGTAGTTCAGGCCCTCAACGGTGTGGTTTTGACCATCGAACACGCCCTTAAACGGATGCTCCTTGTTGCCAAACGACAGATGCTTAACGGTGTTTGCAACGATGGCTTTCATGTCGTCGCTGTCGAGCTCAATGTCGTTATCGAGATAAACGTACCAGCCGGACGTATCGCGCTCGCGCGACAGCGCCACACACGACAAAAAGTCAGCCTCGTTTTTGATGTGGAATTCGTTTTTGTTCTCGGGCACGTCCTCGGCATGCACCACCGTTGGCAGCGCCATAACGCAGCAAAGGGCAATCGCTGCGACGGCAACCAGCCTGCTAAGCATGCCCCGGTTTATGTTCTTGATCTTCATAGGCTAGTTCGCCTCCGGCCAACCCTCGACGTCAAGTACGTCGAGGGCGGTGTCGCTTGCCTGCTGGTTTTTGGCCTGCACGGCCTGAACATCGATATCGAGCTTGAATGAGCCGCCGCGCGCGGCATCGTGGTAGTCGCCCACAAAGCGCAGCGAGTCCATGAGGCTTTCCGTCATGGCGCCGGGGTCGAGCGTGCCGCCACGCCCGGCCAATCCGCGGTAGTAGTACCACCCATCGCCGCCATCGATCCACGGGGACCCCTCGCCCGCGTTCACATGAAACGCAACGCTGCCCGAGGCATCCGCTCTCGAACCGTCGGGCGCCACTGACGTCATGCGCAGACGAGCGCGAACGTACTCAGGCTGCGCGCCGGCGTTCTCCACGCGCACAATGCGGCTGATGTCAGAGCCCCCGGCCTCGGTGTCGGGATAGTCCCCGTGTTCGTCGGTCTCAAACGGAATCTCCTCGCCCTGCTCGTTGAGGGTGTATTCGCAGACTCGTACCTTCACGCTGCCAAACGATAGGACGTTGTTCGCCGGAACCATATCAACGGTAAAAGCCAGCGTGCCGCACAGGCACGCCAGGGCCAACAGCGCCATCGCGGCAAGCGCCAAGGTGCGTTTCTGATTGTCGGAAAGATTGTTGAGCATTACGTTCGCCAATCGTCGATCAAAGGGGACCGAGATCCCGGCCCGAAAATGGGGATGGGGAGCGGGCCGGGATCTCGGTGGAGGGGGGTGGAATTACTTCTGGGTGCTGGCCCACGCCTTGGCCTGAGTAACAGCGTTGGCAGCGGCGTCAGCGGCATCGCCCTTCTGGTCGGCACCGAAGATGTAGCAGGAAACCGTCATAGCGGGACCTTGAACAACATCCGTGCTGTTCAAGGCAGCCGGGATATGCACGGTGCTGAACAGCTCACCGGTGTAAGCAGCCTTTGCCTCGGTAGTCTCAGTCTTTTGAGTAGGAGCAAGCTTGGCAGGGGTGTCGGTGTTACCAGCGGTATACATGAACAGACCGCTCACGTACTTGCCATCGGCGTTTGTAGTCACCTGATCAGCGGCAACCGGCTTCCAGTTAGCGTTAAGCTCGAAGTACGGGGTCTTGGCAAGCGCGTCAGTGGCGTCTGTCTTCACAATGGCGTTCTTCACATAGATGAACACATAGGAGCTATCGGAATCCTTGCCGATGCCGACGTTGGGGTTCTTATTGACGGCGGTGCCGGGAATCATCTTGGAGCCATCGGTCCATTTGGTCTCGAACAGATAACCATCCACTGAGGGGTTTGTGGGATCAGTGCCGGGCTTGTCCGGATGATCAGGGTCGGGCTTCACTTCGGGCTTGCCGATATTACCGACCGTGAACTCATTGGTCTCCGTATCGGTAGCTGTCAGCCAGGCGTAGGTGCCCACACCGGCAGCCAGCACCAGCAGCAGCAGGGCGGCAACGATGCCGTAGCGCTTTTTCTTCTTGTTTTCCATCGTTCTCTTCCTTTCGAGAATCGTCTTCCCCGGCAACGGCCCCTACCGCCGCCGACGCTTTTCCCTGCCGCTATGAACGCCGCTCCCTCGCATGCATGCGGGCATGCTTGCCCGCAGGCTCGTCGGGAACCATCCGATCGAGCACTATCGACGCCGCGATCAGCAGCGCCAGAACGGCCACCACAACAAGCAAACCGGGCATCGTCGTGCAATATGCGTTGACGAAGCCCAGGTAAGGGACACAAAAAGAGACAGTGCCGATCACGCGCGAAAAAGGTGTCTGCTCGGCATCGTGCATGATGCTTCCATCTGCATTTTTGTTCGCAATTCCCTGTGTGCTGATCATCTGCGCCACAGGGTCGACCTCGTACACCTGGTGCGTCACAACGGCACCGTCAGATCGGTAAAAGGTTGCATTGTCACCCACGGCAATATCCGTCGGCTCAACCTGGCGAACAAACACCATGGAGCCAACGGGGAGCTCGGGTTCCATAGAGCCCGAAAGCACTGCAAAGGGCATGTATCCAAATGCACGGGGAACAAAAGAAACAACGGCGAGGACCACGACGAGCACAAGCGCCAAGCTGCTTAGAAGTGCAATAAATCGTTTGAGTCCGCGCGCCGCCATAATGATTAATTCATCCCCATCAAGGCCTTATTCGACCCATCCAAAGGTCAGCAAGTTTCGACAGGAACCGCAAGGCGATTGAAAAGTGAGTCCGAAATAAGCCAATTTGGAATCTTTTCGTAATAAAAACATAGCGATGTGCTACACATTTTTCAATGTTTTGTCGCTAAATGCTACTTATTTTGACGTAAGTGGTCATTTATCCCCAAATTAGTCTGTTTTATCCAGTATCTGTGACTAACCCCCCTACACAATCCCTCCATAGAGGGTTAAATACTTTGAAAAACTCAGATATCGTACCCCCCCCCCACTTTAAAAA